>Ga0105162_1001390_pt1 | contig 14028 bp, 13 predicted proteins | sample JNZ201metaG_FD_81532 | JGI IMG/M metagenome (GOLD analysis project Ga0105162, IMG submission 81532) | Hot spring microbial communities from Jinze hot spring, China to study Microbial Dark Matter (Phase II) - JNZ 20120812A | ecosystem: Environmental > Aquatic > Thermal springs > Hot (42-90C) >...
ATTAAAAATACTATCTAAAATATCAGCTAAATAAATTGCAAAATTTTCATGAAAAAATGAAATTATTGAAATTGAAATAGATAAAGGAATAAAAATTAAACTCCAAAAAAAGGTAGCAAGTACATTATTAACAGGAGTTAATAAAGGAAAAGTACCATTTATATAAATAATAAAAGGAAACACTAATATGCTGACTATAAAAGATAATAAAAATAGATAAAAAATTTTATTTAATATTATTAACCAACTATTTTTGAATTTAATAAGTTCTTTTAAATTAGCATTAAAAATCTTATCTCCAATTATTAATCCCAAAGTTGCTATAAAGGAAAGTTGAAAAGATAAATTCCCTATTAGATAAGGTTGAAAAATTAAAATTAAGGTTATTGTAAGAAATAATAAATTTAAAGTAGAAGCACTTCTAAAAAATAATTTATTTAATACATAAAGAAGTAAGAAAACAAAAGCTCTAAAAGCAGAAGGACAAAAACCCGAAAAAAGTAAAATTATGAAAGCTCCTGGTAAGGACAATAAATGAGAAATATTTTGTAAGGGATAACCTATTTTAATAAAGGGAGTAAATTTTAAAAAATTATACCAAAATTTATAAAGGAGTCCAAAAAGAACTGCTAAATTAAACCCAGAAATAGCTAATTGATGGTAAAGTCCTTGATTTTTTAATTTATCTTTATATTCCTCAGGAATATTGTACTCTACTCCTAATACCAAAGCTTGGATAAGCCCTCGGGCATTAGAAGATAACTTTTCGGAAAATCTAAAAACTTGATATCGCAAATTTTCTAAGGTAAACTCTTTTCTTTTCTCACAAATCCAGTCCTCCTTTTTAACAGGAGTTAGTTCTAAAAATTGCCCTTTTACTAATAACCTTTTTTCTTTTTCTACATAAAAAGGATTAATATATTCTGAAAAAGATGTTCTTTTAAATTTAATTAAACACACCTCACCTGGCGAAAAGTAAATTTTATCTGTTTTAAAAATAAAATTGCCTAAATCGTAATTATAAGCAGTATTTAAATAACCTTGATAATAGGGTTCAACTTTTTTAATTTTGGTAAGAATAGTAAAATTTTCTTCTTGAATAGAATATTTATTTACTTTAGAAAAATATATTTTCCCTATTAAATAAAATCCCAGGATACAAAAAATCCAAAGAAATAAAGGTTTTAAAAAATTTTTTTTGAAGAATAAATAGAAAAAAATTCCTAAAAAGGCCAGAAACAAAAGAATAAGAGGAATTTGATAAAAGCTGAAAAATAAACCTAAAATTAAGGCTGAAGATAAGAAAAAAATGGGTGTTTTAATCTCTCTTTCCAAACAAAGCTTCTCCAATTCTTATAATAGTTGCTCCCTCCTCAATAGCTATCATAAAATCGTAACTTGTACCCATAGAAAGCTCTCTGAATTCATATCCCATATAAGATTTTATTTTTTCAAAAAGATATCTCATTTTTTGAAAATAAGGCCTTACCTTTTCTGGATTTTCCTCCAATGGAGGTAAACACATAAGTCCTATTATCCTTATTCTGTTAAAATTTTTAATTTCCTCTATAAACTTTTCTAATTTTTCAGGAAAGATCCCCCCTTTTGTAGTTTCTTTACCAATATTTATCTCTATCATTACAGGAACTTTTAAATTCAATTTTTCTGCTTGCTTTTGAATTTCTTGAGCTAAAGAGAATCTATCAAGAGTTTGGATACAAGAAAATAATTTTAAAGCTTTTTTTACTTTATTAGTTTGAAGTCTTCCTATAAAATGCCACTCTATGGGAAATTCTTTAAGGACTTCTATTTTTTTCTCTGCTTCCTGAACATAGTTTTCTCCAAATATATAAACTCCTAATTCATAAACTCTTTTTATTTTTTCAGGAGACTGTTTTTTTGAAGCACCTAAAATCTTTATTTCTTCGCGACTTCTTCCACTTTTTTCACAAGCTTTTTCAATACTTTCTAATATCCTAAAATAATTTTCTTTTATCTTTTCTTTAAATTCCATTTATTATATTTTTTTCAGTAATTATCATATCCATTTTTTGATCATGAAATTCTAAAGGAAGTTTTTCAAAAATTTGAAAAGAAAAAGCTATTCCAACTTTTAAAGTTTGAATGTTTTTTAACACCCTATCATAAAATCCACCACCATATCCTATTCTTCCTTTATTTAAATCAAAAGCTAATCCTGGTACAAAAATTATATCAAATTTTTCTGGAGGTAGTTGTGGATTTTCTAAAGGTGGTTCTAACAAACGAAAAGGCCCTGGCTTTAAGTCTGCAAAACTAAATATTTGATGAAAGGTTAGATTTTTATTTTTTAACCAAGTTTTAGGTAAAAATACTTTTTTACCCTCTAAAAAAGCCTTCCCTATTAAATATTCCAATGAGGCTTCATCTATTTTAGCAAAATAAAAGGCAATAAATTTTGCTTTTTTATAAAAAGGAAGTTTCTCAATATTTTTACAAATTTGAAAACTAAGATTTTTCAGAATTTTTGAATTATATTTTCTTTTTCTTTGAAAGACTAAATTTCTAATTTGATCTTTTGAGAAAAAAGGAAAATTATTCATAAAAATAGCCCCCGAAGGGGGCTATTGAGGAATTTATCTAGGTGTGCCTGCTTTTCCTTTTTCTGCTACTAAAAGTCTAGTAAGAGCTCTCTGAAGAGCTGCTTTTGCTCTTGCATAATCTATTTTTTCTGCTTGGGCTAAATATGCTTGGATTCTTTTTTCAGCTCTTTCTTTTGCTCTCAAAGCTCTTTCTACATCTATTTCGTAGGCACGTTCTGCTGCTTCTACCAGAAAGGTTATTTTATTTTGTGAAACCTCACAAAAACCTCCACTTATAGCTACCCATTCTTCTCTATCACCTACTCGATAATGAAGAGGACCAATTTTAACTGCTGCTACCATAGGCGCATGATTTGCAAGCACTCCGAACTCTCCTACAACACCAGGAGCAGTTACTATATCTACCTCCTCACTAACTACTACTCTATCTGGGGTAACTATTTCTAAAAGGATCCTGGCCATTTACACTCCTCCGTTTAACCTTCCATAATCTTCTTTGCTTTTTCTACAGCTTCTTCAATAGTTCCAACCATATAAAATGCCGGCTCAGGTAATTCATCATGCTTTCCCTCTAAAATCTCTTTAAATCCTCTAATAGTATCTTCAAGTTTTACATATCTACCTGGTGTTCCGGTAAAATGTTCAGCTACATGGAAAGGTTGAGATAAAAATCTTTGAATTTTTCTAGCACGAGCAACTATTATTTTATCCTCTTCAGAGAGTTCTTCTACTCCTAAAATAGCAATAATATCTTGTAAATCTTTATATCTTTGAAGGACTTGCTGAACTTGACGAGCAACTGTATAATGTTCCCATCCTACAACATTAGGATCTAATATTCTGGATTGAGAATCTAAAGGATCAACTGCTGGATAAATTCCAAGTTCTGCAATCTGACGGGAAAGGACAACGGTTCCATCAAGATGAGCAAAAGTAGTTGCTGGAGCAGGGTCTGTTAAGTCATCTGCAGGAACATAAATACACTGAACAGAAGTAATAGAACCTTTAGTAGTTGAACAAATTCTTTCTTGTAAAGCTCCGATATCTGTTGCAAGGGTAGGTTGATATCCTACTGCTGAGGGCATTCTTCCTAAAAGTGCCGAAACTTCTTGATTAGCTTGAGTAAAACGATAAATATTGTCTATAAAGAATAACACATCTTGCCCTTCCTCATCTCTAAAATATTCTGCTACAGTAACCCCTGTATGGGCCACCCTTGCACGATGCCCTGGGGTTTCATTCATTTGACCATACACTAAAGCAGCTTTTTCTAAAACACCGGATTTTTTCATCTCTAAATATAATTCATTTCCTTCACGAGTTCTTTCTCCTGCTCCGCAAAATACTGAAATTCCACCATGCTCCATAGCAATATTATGAATCATTTCCATCATAACTACTGTCTTGCCTACACCTGCACCACCAAAAGTACCCATTTTACCACCACGAGGGAAAGGAATAAGAAGGTCAAATACTTTAATACCTGTTTCTAATACTCTAATGGTAGTATCAAGCTCTGTAAGAGTAGGAGCAGGTCTAAAAATGGGATAATATTTATCAGACACAATGGGTCCAGCTTCATCCACAGGATCACCGGTTGCATTCATAATCCTTCCAAGAGTAGCTTTACCAACAGGAACTTTTATTGGAGCACCTGTAGCTAATACAGGATCCCCTCTTTTTAACCCGTCAGTATATTCCATAGCCACACAACGTACTACATTATCTCCTAATTGTTGGGCTACTTCTAATACTAAATTCCATTCTCTATCATCTATCATGGGATTAGTAGCTTTTAAACATTCAAGAAGCTTAGGAACTTTACCAGGAGGAAACTCCACATCCACTACGCATCCCATAATTTGAACTATTTTACCCATTACTTTCTCTTCAGCCATATTTTTCCACCTCCTATATTAAACTTAATTTATTATTTTTAACCTTTACTAATTGCCTCTGCTCCCCCTACAATATCCATTAATTCTTTGGTAATAGTTGCCTGCCTTACTTTATTGTAAAATAAAGTAAGCTGTTTTACCATATCTCCACAAGCTTTATTAGCATTATCCATAGCTGTCATACGAGCTGCTTGTTCACTTACTGCTGTTTCCAGCATAGCTGAAAATACTAATGTATTCAAATAAAGAGGCAAAATTTCAGGTAAAAGCTCCTCCTCTGGTGGTTCATATATATAAGCTCCTAATATCTTTTTTTCTGGCAAATCTTTTGGTGTTTCAAAACTCAAAGGTAAAATCTTTTCTGCTTTTGGAATTTGTCTTATTACATTTATAAAATAACCATAGATCATATAGGCTTCATCCCATTCTCCTGCAAGATAAGCCATCATAGCAGAACGAGCAATTTTGCGAGCATCTTGTATCAAAACTTTACTCATAATATCTACATAAGACTCTCTTATAGGAATCTTTTTCCTAAAGTAATTAAACCCTTTTCTACCTACACATATAAACTCAACTTCTTTACCTTCCTTTTTAAACCTATTTATTAATTTTTCTGCTTCTTTTATTAAATTTGAATTGAATGCTCCACAAAGACCTTTATCTGCAGTAATTAAAATTATTCCTACTTTTTTAACTTCCCTTGGTTGCAAAAGGGGTATTTTTTGAAGATTAATACCTCCTGAACTAAGGATACTATTTATTGCTTCTTCAAATTTTCTCCTATAAGGACGAAATCCTTCCAGTCTTTGTTGAAGTGTTCTAAGCTTAGCAGAAGCAACCATGTTCATAGCTTTAGTTATCTGTCCAATTCTTTTAACTGCTTCTATTTTTCTTCTTATATCTCGTAAAGCTGGCATTATTTCCTCCTTTAAATTAAACCACTATTTTTATGGAATAGGAACTGGTTCTACATTATTTCTCTTTTTAAATTCTTCATTAAATTCTCTAAAAACCTGTTTCATTTTTTCTTCTAATTCTGGACTGATCTCTTTCTTTTCTTTTATTTCTCTAAATATTTCGGGATATTTACTTTCTATAAATTCATAAAGTTCTTTCTCATATTGAGCAAGAACTTCTAAGGGCATTTCATCTAAAAATCCTCTTGTTCCGGCAAAAAGTATACAAACTTGTTTTTCAACCGGAAGTGGTTGATATTGAGGTTGTTTAAGAATTTCAACTAGTCTTGCTCCTCTATGAAGAACCCTTTGAGTTGCTCTATCAAGTTCAGAGCCAAATTGAGCAAAAGCTGCTAATTCTCTATATTGAGCAAGTTCTAGCCTTAATCTTCCAGCAACTTGTCTCATGGCTTTAATTTGAGCTGCTCCTCCTACTCTTGAAACCGAAAGCCCTACATTAATAGCAGGACGAATACCTGCGAAAAATAATCCTGGTTCTAAATAAATCTGGCCATCTGTAATGGAAATAACATTGGTAGGAATATATGCTGAAACATCTCCTTGCTGAGTCTCAACAATGGGTAAAGCAGTTAATGATCCTCCACCATATTGATCATCCAATTTAGCAGCTCTTTCTAAAAGTCTTGAATGATTGTAAAAAATATCTCCTGGATACGCTTCTCTTCCAGGAGGTCTTCTTAATAAAAGTGAGATTTCCCTATATTCTGCTGCCTGCTTAGAAAGATCATCATAAATCACTAATGCATGCCTTCCTGTATCTCTAAAATATTCTCCTATAGCACAAGCTGAATAAGGACAAATCCATTGTAAAGCAGCTGAATCAGAAGCACAAGCTGCAACCACTGTAGTATATTCCATAGCTCCGTATCTACGTAAAGTTTCAATAATCTGAGCTACTGTAGATTTTTTCTGTCCAATAGCAGCATATATACAATAAACATCCGTATCTTTTTGAGCAAGAATTGCATCTATTACTATAGCTGTTTTACCTGTTTGTCTATCTCCCAAAATTAATTCTCTTTGACCTCTACCAATAGGTGTCATGGCATCAATAGCCTTAATTCCTGTATACATGGGTTCATGAACAGGTCTTCTTTTAATAATTCCAGGAGCTTTTAATTCAATTCTTCTAAATTCTTTAGCTTCAATTGGTCCTTTCCCATCTAAAGGTCTTCCTACAGGATCTATTACCCTTCCGATAACTGCTTCTCCTACAGGAATAGACGCAACTTTACCTGTTCTTTTAGCTATATGACCTTCCAAAATTCTAGAATAATCTCCCATTACAGGAATACCTACATTATCAAATTCTAAATTCAAAGCAATTCCCACTTCTCCACTTTCAGGAAATTCAATAAGTTCCATATATTCACAATTTCTTAACCCAAATACACGAGCAATTCCATCTGCTACTGAAATAACTACCCCCATCTCATCAAGATCTATCTTTTTCTCAAACTCCTCAATTCTTTTTTTAATTAAATCACTAAGTTCTTGTACTTTTATAACTTCCATTTATAGCACCTCCCCTTTTATAATTTCTTTAAATTTTATTAATTGCGTTTTAACACTTCCATCAAATATTAAATCACCAATTTTTATTTTTACACCTCCTATAATTTCCTCATCAATTTTTGATTCCAATATAACCTCTTTTTTCAAATAATTTTTCAATATTTCTTCTAATTCTTTCTTTTCTTCCTCACTAATAGGATAAGCTGTAATCACCTCTCCACGAGCAATATTAAGCTCTTCATCTAATAATTCTTGATACATAGTGACTATTTCTTTAATGAATTGAATTCTTCTTCTTTCTACCAAAAGATTTAAAAACCTCTCTATTTCAGGATCTACTTTTACTACTTTTAATATTTCCTGAATAATTTCTAATTTAAGATCCGGAGGATAAATAGGATTTTGCAAAGCTGACAGTACTTCAGGCATAGAAACTAGCAAGTCTTTAATCTGATTTAATTCCTTTCCAAACTCTTGAGTCTTTCCTAACTCTTTAGCTACTGTAAATAAACCCTTAGCGTATTTTAATGCTAAAGCCATTGCTCTCAATGTAGTACCCTCCCTTTTAATTCATTTATAAAATCTTTTAAAATCTTTTTTTGATCCTCTTCAGTAATATTTTTTCTTAAAACTTCTTCTGCTAATTTAACAGAAGCGTTAGCTATCTCTTCTCTTAACATAATTTTAGCTTTTTCCATTTCATGCTGAATATAAAGCTCAGCCTGTTGTTTTATTCTTTCAGCCTGTTCATGAGCAGAAGCAATAATTCTTTCTTTTTCTTTCATTCCCTGTTCTATATAATTTTGATAAATAGCCTCAGCTTCTTTTTCAAGATTCTTAATTTTTTCTTGAAGCTCTATATACTTTGCTTCAGCTTCTTTTTTCTTTTCTAAAAGTTCATTATATTGCTTAAGTATATTTTCTTGCCTAGATTTAAACATATTTACTATGGGTTTTCTTAAAAACCTATATAGAATAAGTACCAAGGCTATAAAATTAAGAGTAAACCAAAAAAGATTTTTTAATTGACTTGGAGTAACTCCGTGATGTTCTGGTTCTGTCTCAGCTCCTAAAACCAACGAAATATAACAAAAAATATAAAATAAAATTAAAATACTTATTTTTTTAAAAGTTTTCATACCTTCCTCCCCAATAATTTACCTACTATAAGACTTGTAAAATAATCTACATTATTTATAAGCTCTTTTCTAACTTCTTCAAAATGTTTTGAAAACTCTTGTGCCCATTTAGTTTTATATTCTTCTATTTCCTTCATAGTTTTACTTAAAAGCTCTTTCTCAATTTTACGAGCCTCTTCTTTTAAAAGCTCCCTCTTCTGAATCCCTTCAGCTCTTGCTTTATTCAATTCTTCCTGGTATTTTTTAATAGCTTCTTCTGCTGAAGAAAGTAGGTCTTGAATTTCTTTTTCTAAACTTTGAAAATGTGATTCTCTTTCTTCTATATAAGACCTGATAGGTTTTACAAGAATATAATAGAGAATAAAAGTCATAATTAAAGCTTCTACAATTTGAATAAAAAGAGTAATATCAAAATTAATCATATTTAAACTCCTTCTTTAATTTTTTTATAAATTATAATACTTTTAAAGCTACATTTGTATTATAATTTTTAAAAAAGTCAAGCTATAAAAATTTATAAAATTTAATATTATTTAAAGAAATGTCTTCTTAAGCTTACATTAAAAACCAAAGAAAGTAAAAAATAAACAGAAATCGTTATAGATCCTCCGTAACTCAAAAATGGAAAAGGAATACTGGTCATAGGTAATAAACCTGTGCATCCTCCTATATTAAAAAAAGCTTGCCAAAATAAAACCAAAATAATTCCTAAACAAAGATATTTACCAAACCAGTCTTTAGCTTTTTGAGACACTTTAATACCAAAATAAAGCAAATATGCATATAAAAACAAAACTATACTTACCCCTATAAAACCCCATGTTTCTGCCCATACTGCTAGAGATAAATCTGTATGTTTGGCAGGTAAATAATGAAGTCTGGTAGACCAACCTTTTTTTAAACCATGCCCCCACACCCCTCCTGAACCTATGGCGATAAGTGCTTGATTTAATTGATAACTCCAAGTTTTTTCATATTTTTCTCTATATAAATATCCATAGATTCGTCCTTTTTGATGAGGTTCCAGTCTATTCCAAATTAATGGAAATACTATAAATCCTACAATTAATATAACAGTGCTTAATAAGAAAAGTATTCTTTTGGGAACTCCAAGAAAAATTATAAAGCTAATAAACATTACTCCCATTATTACTGCATAATCCAAATCAGTAGGTAAAATTAATATTAAGGGAATAGTTATTATAATTAAAAACTTTAATATATTTTTAAACTTTAAATAAGGTGAGGGATCTTTTGAAGCTAATAAGCTAATTAATAAAATCAACACGGGTTTAACATATTCTCCAGGTTGAAAGGAAAAAATTCCAAATTCAATCCAACGTTTTTTGAAAATCATTAGTATAAACAAAATTAAAGTTAAAAGTATATAACATACCCAAACAATAGATAAGGTAATTTTTCTATAATCTATTAACCAAATAAACCCTATTAAAAAACTAAGCCCTGCTAAATGCCAAACTAAATTTTTCCAAAAAATGGGGCTATTCTCTGCTATTACCCATTGATTTAAAATTCCAAAAAAACTCAAGGAAAAAACAGCTAAAAATCCCCATATATTTTCTAAAAAAATTTCTTTAAAATTACTCTGAAGTGTCATTCCCAATTATTTCTTTATATTCTTCTTGTTGTGATACATTAATTTCACTTATTCCAAAATAATGTTTATATAATTTCTGAGCAAGTGGAGCTGCGACAGCACCTCCATGACCTCCGTGTTCTACTAAAATGGCTGATACTATCTCTGGATCAGATCTTCCAGCATAACTTATAAACCATGCATGGTGTTCAAGATGTTTAGATTTTTTAAGAGATAAACTTACAACCTGAGCAGTACCTGTTTTACCTGCTACCATAATTCCAGGTATAAAAGCAGCTCTACCAGTGCCAATTTTTACTACCTCAATAAGCCCTTCTCTTATCCATTCCCAATGTTTTGGATGTAAATATAAGCGTTTTTCTAGTTGAGGATCAATATTTATATTTTTACCGTTTACTAAGTTTATACTTTTTACTACATAGGGCCTGTAAAGATAACCTCCATTGGCTATTGCCATATAAACTCTTGCTAACTGAAGAGGTGTAGTTAATAAATAACCCTGACCTATACCAAGTATTACAGTTTCTCCTGGATACCAAGGTTCTTTAAAATTTTTTTCTTTCCATTCTTTAGTAGGAATAAAACCTGGTTTTTCTTCTTCCCATCCCAAACCTGTTAATTTACCTAATCCCCATTCTTTTGAAATTTTGGCTAAATAGTCTACATCAAGTTTAGAAGCAATAGTATAAAAGTAAGTATCACAAGAAAATGCAATAGCTTTTATAAGATTAACACCTCCATGCCCTTTTGGTTCCCAACACCTAAATATTTTAGTTCCATATTTAAAATAACCAGAACAAAAAATATGTTGATTTAAATCATTTATAATTCCTCCAGAAAGTCCTGCAATAGCAGTAATTATTTTATAAGTAGAACCTGGAGGATAGGGTTGTAAAGCTCTATTTAAAAAAGGACTATCAACTTTAGAATTAATTTCATTCCATTCCTCAGGGGTAAAACCAGTAATAAATTTTTGAGGATCTATAGAAGGAGTACTCACCATGGCTAAAACAGCTCCATCTTGAGGAGAAAGAACTACTATTGCTCCAGTTCTATCCTTTAAAAGTTCATAAGCTTTCATTTGAAGATTATGATTAATAGTTAAAATTAGATTTTCTCCGGAAATAGGATTAGATCTACTAACTATTTTACCTAATCTTCCATAAGCATCTCTTTCAATTTCTATAGCTCCATTCTTACCCTTTAATCTATTTTCAAAAGCTTTTTCTATCCCAGCTCTCCCAATATAATCTTCTATAAAATACCCATTTCCACGAAAATTTTTATATTCTTCCCAAGTTATTTTAGAAACATATCCAACTAAATGAAAGTAAACTTCTCCATAGGGATAATATCTTTCTGCTTCCACCTCGATTTCAACACCAGGTAAATAATATTTTCTTACCATTATCTTGGCTATTTCATCCCAATTGAGATTTCTTTTTATTAAAACTCTACCTAAAAAAGTTTTTCTAGCCAGATAATATCTTTCTTTAAGATTACCAAAATCTTCAGCTAAAATTTTACTTAACTTATATAAAACCTCGTCTTCTTTATCTTTTATTAATTCAGGATCCAAATAAAGCTGAAAAACAGCTTTATTGGTAGCTACTACTACTCCATCGGAAGTAATAATTTCTCCCCTTGGAGCTCTAATTACATAAGTAACAACTGACCTTTCTTTAGCTTTTTTATAATAATAAGAATGCTTTACTACTTGAAGATTAAAAAATCTTATCCAAAAAATAAAAAAAGAAAAAATAATTAAAATCTTTACTCCAAAAAGTCTTTTTTCCCAAAAAAGGCTTTTTAAGATCTTCTGTTTAGCTCTGAAAAAATCTTTTATAAGATAATCTTCAAAGTTTATATTCTTCATTTGTACGAGGAAATAACACTATAAATATTTTATTCAAAATTAATATCCATAAAAAGGTTGAAATTATATAATAAAAACTTTTTACTAAAAGATTTAAGAAAATTTTCCAATTTATAAAAGTATTTAAATTCAAAAAATATATTATTATTCTAATAATTAAGGTAGAAAGTATACCTAAACTCCATAAACTTAATTTCGCTTCTAAAGTCTCAGAAGCAATATAATTTTTCAAGTAATTCCATATGAAACCTATTAAAATAAAATAAAAACACCAAAAAATTTCTATTTTAAAAAAATCCAAACTTTCTAATAAACCTAATAACCCTAAGCAAAAATAAAGCAATATACCTGTGCTTCTAAAATTTAAAATACTAAGACAAAGAGCTAAAAACAAATCTCCAGGATAAATTAAGATAAAATTTGAAAGAAAAGTTTTAAAAAAGATTAATAAAAATAAAAAAGAGATAAGTATTAAAAAAAATTTTTTATTTTTCATTTTCCATTTTATAATGGAATTTCAGGTAATTTCAATAAAATCAAAACGAGATCAATGTTATTAAGATCTATAGCAGGTTTAACTTCCGCAAATTTAAATATTCCTTGAACAGGATCTTTATTTACTGTAATTACCTTACCTACTAATAACCCGGGAGGAAAAAGTGCATCTTGTCCAGAGGTTAAAATTTCATCTCCTGGTTTTAATTCGGAAGTAGAAGGAAGATATTGTAAATTACAATATTTTTCAGCTTTTCCTACCAAAATCCCTCTCTCTCCTGTTCTTTCTACTTTTACATCTGCTGCAAAGGAGGGATCGGTAATAAAAATAACTTTGCTCCAATTTTTATAGACTTCTACCACTTGTCCAATTAATGCTACTCCTTCTCCATTTACACTTGCTAGAACTGGCATCTGAGGTAATATGCCATCATCTCTTCCTTTGTCTACAAAAATTAATCCCGAAAAGGGATCTACAGGTTTATAAATGATTCTGCCTATTACCTTTGGATATTCTAGAAAAGCAGATACTTTATAAAAATTCTCTACAGTATTATAAATTCGTTCCTTTTCTTTATAATAAGCAAGTTGAGATTTTAAAAGTAAATTTTCTTTTTTTAATCTTTCGTTTTCTTTTTTTATTTCAATTAATAACAAATAGTTATTAAAAAAAATCCTACTTTTTTCACCTAAAAAACTTGCACTCTTCCAAAAGGGAGAAAGCAAAAAACCAAAAATTTCGTTAAAAAGACTTACTCCTTTTATTCCATACCATATAGTACTTATTAAAATAATAATTATTACAATTATAAGAAGAACTTTTTTCATTAATTATTTTTTTCACCTAATTTAAAACTCTAAATTGCTTTTTCGCTAATGAATTCTTTCACTGCTTCGGTGTTAGCAGGTAAAATTTCAAATTTTTGAGGAAGTTTATAAAGTTTTTCTATTTCTTGTGGCAATTTTATAGCAAACCCTAAAGCTTTATTTACTGTTTCTGGAAATTTAGCAGGATGTGCTGTAGCTAAGCATATTAAAGGAATTTTATCTTTAAATTTTAATCCTGCCCTTACCCCTACTGCGGTGTGAGGATCTAATATATAACCTGTTTTGTCATAAAATTCTCTGATAGTTCTTAAGGTATCTTCTTCATTAATTGAAGCTGAAAAAAAATCCGCTTTTATTTTTTTAATCTCTTCTTCATTAAATTTCAAGGCTTTCTCTTTAGCAAATTTCTCCATCGTTTCTTTGGTTTTTTTAGGGTTTTCATTATAAAAATAATAAAGATATCTCTCAAAATTACTTGCTACTTGAATGTCCATTGAAGGGCTTATAGTAGGTTTTACTCTTCTTACTGAATAATCTCCATAATTGACAAATCTACATAAAATATCATTTTCATTCGTAGCTAAAATTAATCTTTCTATTTTATCCTCTCCCAACATTTTTCTTACTAAATATCCTGCAAAAATATCTCCAAAATTTCCTGTAGGAACAGAAAATCTTACTACTTGAGAATTCTCTTTTTCACAAACCCTAAAATAAGCCCAAAAATAATAAATCATTTGTGCCATTATTCTAGCCCAATTTATAGAGTTAATTGTAGTTAAATGAAATCTTCTTTTAAAATCTAAATCCATAAAAATAGACTTTATTATAGTTTGACAATCATCAAAAGTTCCTTCAATTGCTAAATTATATACACCATCTTCTATAACAGTAGTCATCATCAAAGCTTGTATTTCGGAGATTTTTTTATAAGGATGAAGAATAAAAATAGCTATATTCTTTTTTCCTTTTATTCCATATATTGCAGCTGAACCTGTATCACCAGATGTAGCTCCTAAAATATTTATTTTCTTATTACTTTCTAAAAGAAGTTTTTCAAACAATACCCCTAAAAATTGCAAAGCAATATCTTTAAA
>Ga0105162_1001393_pt1 | contig 13990 bp, 13 predicted proteins | sample JNZ201metaG_FD_81532 | JGI IMG/M metagenome (GOLD analysis project Ga0105162, IMG submission 81532) | Hot spring microbial communities from Jinze hot spring, China to study Microbial Dark Matter (Phase II) - JNZ 20120812A | ecosystem: Environmental > Aquatic > Thermal springs > Hot (42-90C) >...
ACGTCCGGCTTAACAATACCCATCAAACGCTCAACTTCACTCTCAGGTATCCTCCTCCTACCACCAACAGTCCTAACAACTCTAATTTTACCTTGTTTATCTCATTTTCTAGGCGTATTTGGATGAACGCCTAATCCCTCGCAGGCTTCACTAAGCGTCAGTAACCTCTCAATCATCATACAAATAAGTGTTAAGAAGTGTTATATAAAGTTATCTATTCAGGAACTGCCGCTCAACCCAAAAAGTTAACTATAACGATTACTCTAGAAATTCAAGTTAGAGTTCGGATTTGGGGGGCTTGCATGATTTTCGTGAATTTCAACTTTCACGTTAACATGTGGTATGCGGAGTATACTGACGAGCAGGTTTTGAGGTGGTTTCCAAACCTCTACAGGGGGCTTCTAGAGTTCATGTGGGAGAACCCGGACGTGAAGGCCGGATGGGACATCGAGTCCTCAAGGACCATTCCCTTTCTCGAGAGAGTTGCGCCTGACGTGCTGGACGGGCTGAGGGAGGGCGTGAAGAAGGGGCAGTTCGAGATAATACTTGACACTTGGTCCTTCAGCTTGGCATCGATGCACACATGGGAGGAGTTTGCGCTCCAGCACGATATGGCTGTGAAAGAGCTGAAAAGGGTTTTTGGGCGCGTTTCCTCAGGCTACTTCGCGCAGGAGGGGGCATACCACCCCTTCCTCCCGTCTATGCTTAAAAGGCTCGGAGTAGAGTTCCTCCTCCTCAGCTACCTTCAAGTGGGCGAGTTCGATAGAAGATTGGCCAGAGACCTCAGGGTTCACCTAGTTAAGGGTGAAGATGGAACAGAGCTACCATTCGTGATGCACGTCTCCTCACTTCTAGACCCGGTCGACGTCGTCAAGAAGGGCGCTGAGCTCGGAGGTGGACTCACCGTTCTAGATGACGCTGAGATAGCGAACCCGTCCCGCCTCACGCTGATAGTTGAGTCTCTCCGTGGAATGGAGAACGTGAAGTTCGCTTTGGCAAGCGAGATAGTTGAAAAGTCACCTCGGGGGATCCCGGTGAGTATCCTTGACTCGACGTGGGCTTTGGGCGTGTACGACCACGGAATGTGGCTTCGCGACCCGTGGGACCAGCACCTTTGGACGCTCAACGAGGTGGCGCGCAGAGAGATAGCTAAGGCTGAGTGGTGGCTTAGGCGGGCGAGGAAGGCTGGCTTAAACGTTGATGTGGAGGAGCGGGAGATACACGAAGCAAAACGCTGGCTGCTTTTAGGGCAAAACTCGGACAAGTTCGGCTGGAACCCGAGGGCGGAGAAGCGTATTCAGGGAGAATACGAGTTGAGGCTTGCCTCAGAGCTCGCCCAAGTGGCGTCCACCGTTCTCAGCGAGAAAACATTGAAGTTTGATCGTCCGACGGAAGGCGTGAGGCAAATCATCCTTTACAACTTCCACGCATTCCCAGTGCCCCCATCCCCCCTAAGGATAGACGTCGAGTTCGACAGCGGAATCCTAAAGCCGGATGAGGTCTCAGCAACACTAGACGGGAAGCAAGTTGGATGCGACCTTCTGACGGCGAGACTGTTCCCGGATGGCGCAATAAAATCAGGAACGATAACCGTCATAGGCAGCTTGGGAGCAGAGGAGACCTCCACCCTAACTCTCAAGAGAAGCTCTACCCCTAGTGGGAGAACAGACCTCCACGTCTCAGACAGCGAGCTGTCAAATAGTCTGATCAGGGTTAGGCTTGAAGGCGGGCTTCCGGCGTCCATAACCGACCTGAAAACCGGTGCGACCTATGGGGGCGAGCCCCCCCTCATAACTCAGAGGCTTAAGCTTGAGGGGGACAAGCAGGAAGAGGAGGTGAAGGTCGAAGTGACGAATAGAGGGGAGCGTGGAGTCTACGTGGAGGTCACGTCCACGGTAAAGCAGTCGGCGCACTCCCTCATAGTTAACAAGTACAGGGTTTACAGTGGCCTCCCCCTGCTGGAAGCTGAGACCCGGATAAGCATCTTCGGCAAGTTCCCCGGATCAGCCGAGCCGCTAGTCCTCAACCTCCCTAGGCCGAGAACCATATGGCGAGAGCTCGGAGGAAACCTCAGCAAGGTTAGGATGGAGAAAGGGAGGCAGAGGCTCCTGTTGGTCAACGACTGGGCTGCGGTGTACAGCGGAGAAGTAGGGCTGCTCGTTGCAGCAGACTGTTGCACTAGGGCCATGAAGGACGTGAAAGACGCCAAGAACGAGGTATCCTTCTTCACGACGGAAACAACGTTCAAGGACAACCAATTCGAGCATCTCTCCGGCGAGTGGACGACTAGAGCAGCCATAATTCCCCTAAGAGGAGAACCTACAAGTGAAGACCTGAAAAGAGCAAAGGTCTACAACTACGGCGTCGGAACGATACCACTAATACACTTTGATAAGCCGAGACTAAGCTGAGCCGACGCCGAGGCTCCAGAAGAACCATGGAGAGCCTCATTCTTCCTTTCTTTGCGTGAGCCATCTTGGTTTTCCCGTGATCGTTAAGGTGAAGTGTTCTTGGAATTCCCTGTTCCTCGAGTAGTAGCTGAGTATTTCTTCGTCAACGTAGAGCGAGAACCCCTCGGAGACCTTCTCAGCCACGTAGCTGCCTAACCCGATGCCTGAGGGATTTTTGAGTGCGTCCCTGAGTAGCGTGTCAGCCTCAGTGTATTTCCTTTTAACCTCCACAACCCACCTGTCACCCTCCACTCTTGGGCCTGAAAGCGTTGAGGGAGCATTCAGGTGCTTCTCTATGAAGCGCCGCTGGTGGGGGGACGCTGGCGGAGGGCCAAGGTGTCTCTTGGCTGCAGGGATTCTTCTAGACTCCAACTCGAAGATAAAGACTGTCTTCTCGCCACTGGACCATACGTCCCTCGAAATTACCCTAAATCCGCCTCCCTCCAAGGTTTTCTGGATGGATTGAAGGGAACGGGTGAGCTGCCCCCACAAGTTGTCAGGCGGGAGCTTCGGCGTGCCGAACTCTATAAAAATCATTGATGTCCCCCTCTCCCTCATCTTGGCAGCTAGCTCATCAACTGTTAACGGGCTCAGCTTAGGGGGGAAGAAGAACGACTCACTCGGCTCCTCCAGAAAAAACATGGCGGCAGCCCTAAACTCGCTCAGCCTCTGAAGCGTGACGGCGGCCGCCACGTTCCTTCTAGGGTCAACCGGGTCCACGACTATGAGCGGGGAGTTAAACATTCTGCGCGCCTTCTCAGGATCGTCATAGTGGCGCTCTATGTCTATGACCTCCTGGCTTCCCCAGCTTACTGCTGCCGTGAGGACGGACTCGAAGGACCCGTACTTTATGGTTAGTAGTTCGCAGAGGTATCCGGAAAATCCTCCGGTCTTCAGTTCAGCCCCGTAAACTCCCACACCCTTCATGAACGCTTTAAGAAGCCTCGTTTCTCCTCTGAGCCGCTCATCCATGCGGCTTAACACGTAGCGCGTGTGAAGAGGAGTTCTGTCAACGGAGGAGCGCAGCTGCGCGGCTTCCTCTATCTCAAAGCATGGAACAAAGTCGAACATGTAACCGTCAACCTCAGCCCTCAAGTACGGGTGCTCCGCATACTGCTCCTCTCCTCTCCCCCCTGTGACCCTTCTAGCGATTTCCAACCCGAGCTTCCCTATCTCCTCGAAGCTGTAAGTTTGGGGAAACACCATGAAAACGTCTACGTCTTGGTCCCCACTTATCCACGTGTCCTTCGCCATTGACCCAACCAGCATAGGCTTAACCTTGACTCCCAGCTTCCCAGCTTCCTCTGAGACCCTAGCGATCACCTCCCCAGCTAGCCTGAGCACCCTGTCCCTTTCCTCACGCGTGGGGGTCACCTTAGCTAGAACTTGCCTGCACACATCATCCAGCCTGCTCAATGCTCCCCCGCAGCCTCCTACGGTACGCTTCTTAGCGTCGTGTATATGGGTCCCTTCGCCGTCAGCTGGCTTTTCTTCAGCTTAATCGAGTCGACGGTCATCCTTCCTATTTCCAAGTCCTTCATTTTTTCGAGCGCCGAAATAAGCCCATCACGGCTTTGAACGTACTTCACCCTGGCTATTGTGGCGTGTGGGGTAAATGGCCTCTGCTCCGGCTCAAAACCGAGCCGCCTGAGCTTCTTCTCTAACTCATTTGCCAGCGAGGTCAGCACCTCGCCTCCCTCACGCGTCCCAACCCATATTACGTTTACCCTCCTCATGTTTGGGAAGCAACCGACGCCACGCAGCTCCAGCTCGAATGGCTTAAAGTCCAGCTCCTTCATGACGCTGTGAACTTCATCCACAGCCTCCTCGCTTATCTCACCCAGAAATTTAAGTGTGAAGTGGAAGTTTTCAAGCTCGACGAACTTCGCCTTCACGTAGCGGGAGAGTTCCTCCTGCACTCGCCTGACCACTTCGAGAATACGCTGGTCTTGGATATCTACAGCCACGAACGCCCTAATGCTCTCCAAGCCCGCACACCATCCCTATTGGTCTAGTAACTCCAAGAGCACTCCTCTTAAAATCTTTGTGAGTGCCTCAACTGACTCCATAACTTCAGGCGACAATTCCCTTCCACTCGTGATTTTCGGCTGAACCCCCACGAAAATGACCGAGGCGCCTATAGACGTCTCCACAAACTTCGCGAACAGCGAAAGCGGCGTGTGATGCGTAGAAAAGGTAACCCCCCCTAAGCTTGACGCCTCAGCTGTGATGACAACGTCCCCTGGCTTCCCACCGAAGTGGGCGGCGTCCACTATTATCACGTGGCTCGGATCGAAACTCCTAATTACTCCGGTAAAATTCTCAGGCGTGGCTTCAGCTTCAACCACCAGTACCCCCCTCAGCTTCATCTCCCTAAGTCTCCTCGCCACCTCTACGCCTAAAGCGTCATCCCCTCTGATGCTGCTCCCAACACCGACAACAGCGACCCTAACAGCTCCCCTAAGCATCTCTCTAAGCTTGTCCGCGATCAAGCTGGGACACCACCTCAAGTAAAAATAAGGAAACTTTAAAACGCTTCCCGACTTAGCTGAAGACTGGTGGCGTGAATGGAGGAAGAAAGAGAGGAACAAGAGGAGTTCTTCAAGGAAGAAGAAGGCTTCAAGGAAGAAGAAGGTGAAGTAGAAGTTTTCTCTGGGCTCCTCGGAGACAACGAGGTGACCGTCGAACGAGAAGCGGGTGAAAGGCTCCACGGGAAGGGAAACTACGGCGAACTCGAAGATGACGGCCTCCTCCACTTAACACCCGTGGAATCCCTTCTGCTGGTCGAGCGTGGCAGGCTCCTAGTCAAAGACAGGGAGGGTAAAGAGTACAATTTCCGTGACCTCGTCAACTACTTTGACAGGAGAGACCCGAAGCTCTGGGTCAAATATCTAGTTTACAGAGACCTGAGAAGCAGGGGGTACGTTGTTAAGCAAGGATTTGGGGGAGGAATAGACTTCAGGCTATACCCTAGAGGTAGCAACGTTGGAGAGGAAGCAGCGAAAAACCTCATATACATAGTAACTGAAGGGACGCCAATAGACCTAAAAGAGCTCGACCGCGTAACAAAGCTCGCAGTGAGCACCAGAAAGCAACTCACAATGGCCCTAGTCAACAGGCAGGGCGACGTCGTATACTACAACGTAGTACAGCTAACCTTCTAAACCACCATGCTCAGAGTCCTCCACCAAAAAGCCCACCCCCATTGTAACCTCTAAAGTTTAAATTGTCTTTGAAGCGGCTTCACAGAACGATTAATCCACTTAAACTTCCCCCCAACGATTAAATGCCTCTAAAGCCAGTAGCCACGTCCCCCCCATCAGAACAGCCACCTCACGTCCTCCTCTGAGGACAAGCAAAGCACCTTACTGCTCCGACTTCAACCTACTAACTACAGGAGGTTCAAGCACCTCCTCCACTAGTTTCAATCAACCCGCTGAATGAGTTCGGAGTTCACCGCAAAACCTTAAGGTTACGTTGCCATTACCGGTACAACGACATTTATGTAGGCGCTTAAAGCGCCCAACATTCCAGTTATTCTCCCTAAGTGGTCATCCACGCAAAGAACCTCCATCAGCATCCGCTACACTCTTCCGCGCATTTTCCCACCACAATCGACCCATGATGGCCTTTAACGCTCAAGCCTCCTTTCACACTCCTCGAATCAACCTCGTATCCGCCCTCGTTCACTAATGCCTTGATTAAGCGATTTTTTGCGTCATACGCCAGGTCACTTTCACTTTCTTCCAGCTCACCGAGCCTACCTCATTATGCTAAAAACACCTCAATCTAAGAGCCATGTTCACTTTCATGCTCCAAAATGAACACTCAACGGTGGCCTTCAGCTGATACAGCCGCACGAACCCCTTCCGATTATAAGCCCGTCGTAGCCTTGAAAGTTCAAAGAAGTTTTAAAGTGGATTTAAGATCCCAGAGAAGCCGACTGGTCCCCTATAATCTTCATGCTATACATAGCAGTCCAATTTCCCATTAAAGTTCAGCCCACCTAGAACTGAGCCGTCAAATCCATAGGAGTATCTTTTTCCAGACGCTAGTATCCCTGTCTCTAGGTCTCTTAAAGGTCATCGAGTGTGCCCAATTCCCGGGTACGTCATCTAACGGCAACCGGCAACTGGCATTTAAGCATCCACTCGCCGCGCTCTGCAATCAACCATCCACAGCTAACCTAGAGGGAAGAGGAGCCGAAACACCGATTCACTACGGTTAAGTTCATAAAAACCATATGAGGGAAAATGGGGAAGATACTTTTTAATAGGATGTGTGTGATGTAAAGTGCGAGGGAAGTTAAAAGGGTGAAGAGGGGAGAAGGGAGATGGTGCGGTTTAAATCGAGAGACCCCTTGTTTTCTCGGCCATATGTGGATGTAGACGAATGGCGGGATCAACCAGTTCGTCATCGCTACGTTCATGGAGGGTTTGAAGGAACAGAATGCCGGTTCTCCTTTTACTTTCCGCCACCAGAACATTACGAAGGACGATTTTTCCAACCACTCATGGCGGTCACAGGCATCGAGACAGCTGCAACTATGCCTGCAATGCACGGCTTCATGATACCTGATACTATCCCCTTTGCTTTTGAAAGCGGCGGCTACCTTGTTGAATCAAACCAGGGCTCAACAACAATGTTTCCCCCCGAGGATAGAACCATCATTTATCGGGCGAGCGCCGCAGTAGCTAGCTTTTCACGCGTGATGGCTGCCGAGATGTACGGCGACCATCGTCCCTATGGCTATATCTATGGAGGTAGCGGCGGAGCCTACAAGACAATCGCCTGTTTCGAGAACTGTCCCGGCGTCTGGGATGGAGCGGTACCATTCGTCATGGGGACACCCATGAGTATGCCTAACAACTTCACGGTAATGGCTCACGCTATAAGGGTGCTGAAGGACAAGTTCCCACTGATCGTTGATGCACTGGAGCCTGGCGGCAGCGGTGACATGTACAATGGATTAACGGTCGAGGAGCGTGAAGCACTTGCCGAAGTCACTCGAATGGGTTTTCCACCGCGGGCGTGGTTCAACGCAGAACGAATCGCTTTCGGATATACCGGGGTGTTCTCCGCCCTTATCGATAACATAGTCAAGTGGGATCCCGAGTACTTCAAGGACTTCTGGAATGTTCCAGGCTACCTTGGCGCAAATCCTCCTGAATCACTCAAACGCGCCCGCATCCAGCACAGGACGAAGATCAAAAAGGTAGTGACGACCGACGAAGCCGCTAAAATGGGGTTAAAGTTGACTATGCCAGCGAAACTCGCCGACATAAAAAGCCCGTTACCAGCAGCACTCCAGCTCGAAAGTGTACCGGAAGGAAACCTTCAGGGAGCCACTGTAACCATTATGAGCGGCGAGGCCGCTGGACACGTGCTTCACATCGCCGGCTCCATCAAAGACCTCGTCTTTATCGGGTTTGGCGCCGAGCACTTCCGAGCACTGACTAAAATTAAAGCTGGCGACGAGGTTCAAGTCGACAACGCGATGTACCTCGCCGTCCAGACTTATCACCGCCACCAGGCTCCGTCGCCTGACTACTACGTATGGGACCAGTTCAGAGTTGCAGGTAAACCCATGTACCCTCAGCGACCCATACTGTTAGGCCCACTCTATACATGGGATGCCGCTGGCGCCCTTCCAACTGGTCGATTTGCAGGGAAAATGATTGTAGTTCAGGCGCTCATGGATGAGGCCGCCTTTCCTTGGCAGGCGGACTGGTACCGAAGGCTTGTGCAGGCTGCGCTCGGGCCACGTCTCGACGATCACTTCAGGCTCTGGTTCGTCGACAACGCCATGCATACAAGTCCAGTTGCTCTGCCAACCGACCCCCGACCCGTGATAACAACTCGTGTCGTCAGCTACATCGGAGTCATAGAGCAGGCGCTTCGCGACTTGAGCGCCTGGGTTGAGAAAGGGTTGGCGCCCCCTGCAAGTACCGTTTACAGAGTGGTGGATGGCCAGGTGGAGGTGCCTCCGACGGCCACGGAGCGCAAAGGCATTCAACCAGTGGTTACGGTGAAGGCGAATGGCGGCGAGCGCGCTGAGGTCGCTGTCGGCGAGCCCGTCGAGTTCTCCGCCGTCATTGAGGTGCCGCCAGGCGCGGGCTACGTGATATCTGCGGAATGGGACTTTGAGGGAGCAGGTGACTTCCCGGTCGTTGAAAACCTTAACACGCCTCGGACCTGTGTGAGTTTGAAGAGAACCTATGCCTTCTCTAAGCCCGGCACATATTTCCCCGCGCTGCGAGCGACGTCACATCGGCAAGGTGACTTTAAAGCTCGGTGTGCCCGCATCCAGAACATTGGTAGAGTACGCGTCGTCGTCCGGTGAAGGTGACTGATTGAAAACCCGTCGAGGAGCATCCAATCCTGTTTTATCCTTTCCCTTTCTTTGTTTATCCCTTTTCCCCTTTTTTTAGTGGAACTTTTTAAGGGGGGTTCAGGCTAAGTTTACGTTCGCTTTGACTGGCGGCTACCTGTATAGAGAATCGAAAATGCTTCACAACTTATTTTTCTATTCTATAAGTGTTATGCACACATCAATACTATAAACATCCTCATTGACTTTTTCACTTTATTAAGGAGGTGCTGATGTATGCTCTTAGATCTTACATTAGTATTCCTTCACAGTTACGTGCCTTTATTTTTGCCTCTATTTGTTTTCCTTTACTGGGGGAAGAAGAATGGCTAGCCCAACGGGGATGAGCAAAGAGGATGTGAGAGCTATCCTAGAGGAACTCCAGAGGGTCTATAAGGAGTACCTTAGGTTAAGGGAGCATAAGACCCGGGACGACCTTGTTATACTAAACAATCTGGCGAGTTTTATTATTCAGCTTAGGAGAACTCTCCAAGAGATGGGTGAGAACACTTAGAGGAAGTGTTTCCTTATAAAGGGTGTCACGCTTGTCTTGTGCATGTGTAGGCCGAGCTCCCTGTAGCTGTAGCCTAGAGCTAAGCCGAGCATCTCCGGATAATAAAAAACAGGTATACTAAAAGCTTCTCCTTTCCTGCTGAGTTCTACCTGTCCTAGGTCGTACTGCATGAAGCAGAAGGGGCAGGCGACCACCATGCATTCGGCCCCGGACCTCGCCACAGAGCTAAGCTTCCATTTAACGTAGGGATAAGTTAGCTCCCTTTTTATGTTGCTCATCGCCGCGCCGCAACAGAGGTGTTTGTAGTTGTAGTCTACGCTCCGCGCCCCTAAAGCTTCCACCAGCTCGTCCATTTTGGTTGGATTCTCAGAATCGTCAAACTTGAGGTAATCGCTTGGCCTCAAAAGGTGGCATCCATAATGGACGGCGGCGTCGGCGTCAAGCTCCGTCGACACCATTTCTTTTATTTTTCCTCTAACTCTGTATAGTGCTTCAATTATATGCACCACGTCGACGCTTCCCTTAAACTCCTTGTCAACGAGCTTCAAGGCCTCGTTTACCTCATCCATTAGAGGAGGGCTCTGCAGGAGAATCTCCCGGGCTGTCTTAAGAGTCTCGAAACAGCCGCTACACAACGTTAATACATCCCTTCTCTTCTCCTCAGCGAGGGCTAGGTTCCTAGCAGCCAAGTAGAGCCAAGCCTTGAAGTTAACCGACTGGACGCCAACAGGGTCAGGGCAGCAACTGGCTCCGTCAAGTGCCTCATAACGCACACCTAAAGCGTTAAGCACGAGCCTCGAGGAGGCTTCAAGAAAAGGAAACCTTAGAGGTATGAGGCATCCCGGGAAAAGCGAGTAACCCGTCATTTTTTCTCCCCTTCTTCGTTAAAAGGAAACTTTAGCTTCCTCAGCAGCGTCTGGACCTCCTCAACGTCCACCCCTGGTAATGGGGGGAGCGAGAGAGCAGTCCTTCTCTTATCAATGGCCGGAGAGAGAGGCATGCTCCTCCCCGTCTTAAATATGTATTTGATCTCCTCTAAGAGACCGTCAGGAACTTTCCCTTTCTCAGCAGCTATGTTTTTAAGAAGCATTATGACGTGTGATACTTTAACCTTCATGGGGCAAAGTTCCATGCATAAGTGGCAACTTAGGCAATGCCACACGTTGCCGTTATCGACCACATTGTCTTCTAATCCAAGGAAGACCTCCCACAGTATGCGCCTAGGGTTGAATCCTTCGACAACCCGCGCCACGGGGCAAACGCTCGAACACAACGAGCACTGCATGCAGTACTTGAGAAAATCCCCCTCTGGAAACGAGAAGACCCGCCTCCTAAAATCACTGGAAACAGGAACGCTTAAAGGAACCACCTCCAAAGACAAAAATGGCTCGCCCTCATTAACTGAGCACAAACATCCACTGGACGACTCAAAAACCTCCCTCATATACTTTTCTTTTCGTAGTTCATTAAACGCGGATAAGAAGCCGGCGTCGCCGATGGATCTAAGACAGGAACAGTGCTTTTTTCATTTTTTCTTAACATTTCCAGCTTTATTTGTTTGCGTTTACCCTTCCCTCTGCCACTTTCAGGGAATATTAACTAATACTAAACCCCCCCTCGGCAACCTCGAAGAGACATAGGAGCTCTTCCATCAAGAAGTTTATGTAATCTAAAATCTAAATTAATTAAATTTAAATTAAATCGATAATTGGAAGCTGCTGTTTATGGCGGAGGAACCTGAACCCAGAACGTATTTGTCGAACCCGGGATGAAAAATACCTTTCCCCTTGAAACCCATCGATAAAACGTGACTAATTTAATTGTTTACGGTGAAAAGAAGCGTAATAAGAAAATTTTTGCATCTGAGACATTTCAAAGATTCATTGAATGTAAAGCCACCGGAAAGATTCGCGATAACCAAATTAACGAGGCAAGTTATAGAAGCCTGTTCCAGTTGCCGGATCTCGGAGCTTGAGAGACGCTGATAAATTCTCCTGAGAAAAATGTTACGTCAAAATGAGCGCAGATTGAAGGTGGGAGTGCTTAAGCATTGAAGCAGCTTAGTTGTCCAAGGATATGTTCTTGACCCAGTCACAAATGAGCTCAAGAAGCGGTGAGTTGGGAACGGCTTTTAGTTGTGAGGGAGCTGAGCGTGGAGACACGCTCTAAAAAATATAACGTTTAAATGGTAGACTTTAACTAGAACGCTTATAGCTTAAGGTTGTTCGATAAGAATTCGACGTATGTTGCACTTTTAGTGGAAGGGGAGCCCCTAATGGAGCGGGTAAGCTACATAGGTAAAGATGTCGCGGAAAAGCTGAATGCCCTTCTGAAAAACGAGGGCTACCCGGGAAGTGTAGACCTCCTAGTAGTTGACCTCTCGGGAAACATGTTAGTTGAAAGGCTAAGGTACTCCGAACTTGAGAACGCCCTAGAAAGCACCTTTAGTCTAATCTCCGCTTGCAGCTCAATAACAAAATCATTTGTTCAGGGAGACGTTACGGAATGCATAGTTCATGGAACAAAGGGATACGTGGTGGCGGTTGAGGCTGGACCAGCAATACTGATAGCTGCGGGAATACCGGAACACCAGCTAGGATTAATGCTTCAAAGGCTAAGAGGAACAGCAAAAAAGATAAGTAGCCTCCTTCAAGAATCCGTAGGACGAACCACTATCTGAACATTCTCATTAACGCGCATCAGCAGCTTTTAAAAACTTTTCATGTACCGAGAACCCTGCTGCGCACATCCAGTGACGTTTCAGTTATAGCTAGGTAACCAAAATTTTGTCCGGCGCCATTTAATGTTGCTTACCACAAGTCGGAACCCGGCATATTACCTTAAATTGACTAACCGGGTTTTTCCTGCTTCAGTCAGGGGAAACCACTAACCAATATTGGTAACCAAGACTGGTAGTTGTTATTTGTCGCGGATTGAATGCAACTAAATTCGCGATAAACGAAGCTGATGAAACTAAATGATGAAACTAAAAAATGGAAGTTGAAGGGTTTTTGTTTTACTTGTTTGGTTTCCGATTTATGTTTTTCTAGCTGTTATCATGTATGAAAGGAATATTGTGGGGTCGGTTAAGCCTGCCTCTGTTAGGAACCCTTTAATTTCGCTCTTCGTGTAGTACCTGTTTCCTCCTATTATTTTTAGTAATACGTCTCCCATGGTAAGGTGGGTTTCCTCGTCTCTCTTCACTTGAGTTACCGTCATAAATATCCCTTTGCTCTTCAGCACCCTTGAACATTCCTTTATTATTTCTTTTGGGTGGCTGCTCCAGTGAAGGAGCCCAAAGCTAAACACGGCATCCACATAGTCGTCGGGTATCGGGAAAAGCTTTTTCATCATTGGGTCAAGAACCACGAACTCCACGTTGTCCAGGTCCTTAAGTATTTTTGTCTGACCGTTTATTTAGATCGTTGTGTGCATGCATTCGTCCACAACGTTCGGGAAGAAGTCCGCACATATCAGGTGACAGTCAAAGTCAAGGTACTTCAGTATCGTTATGGGCTCGGTTCCGAAGCCGCACCCTAAATCCAGAATCTTCTTTCCCTTAAGCCCTTTACCGCCACCAAGCTCAAGCAGTAGCTCTCTACCAAGGGCGTATATTTTGCTGCTCGTCTGGAAATACAGTATTGTTGCGACTTCTGGCGAGACAAAGTCGAAGTCTCTTCCCCTCAGCACGTCAATCATTACTTCATTCATCACTCCCTCAAACCCTGCTGTGAAAACCTCGTATTCCTTGAAGTACGGATTTGTCCTCCTCATTGCTTTTAACTTCTCCAGTTGGCTCACGTTAACCGTGTAGCGGCCGTCGACCTTTTTGAGGACTTTTTCTTCTACGAGTGCCTCAAACATTGCCTCAAGAAGGTCTAAGCGCTTGACGTCACCTATAAAGTCCGCAACTTCCTTAAGGCTCTTAGGCTCCTCAAGAAACTCTATCACCCCAATCTTCTCCAATCCTACAGCGACTGATAATGCGTTATGCATTCTTGTGAGCTTCGCAACACCAGTTAGGCTTCCCAGGTTTTTCAGAAGACGTAGAGAAACCTTAACCTTCCCTTCAAGCGTCACACCCAAAACCTCCTTAATTATCCTCCACTTTTATCCTCCACTTTTATGATGCCGGTGTTTTTAAGCGTTCGGTAGTGCTTGGCTAGAAACGCTATCTGAGTTGGGGTCGCTGAAAGTATCGCTTCTTCAAGCGTTTCATAGTTCTGAAGCTTCTCCAAGAAAGAGATGAGTTCCTGTTCTATCCCCACCTTAAGCATGGGCAAAGCTTTGAACGCCCTAGTCAAAGTAACCCTTCTTTCTAAGTCCTCAAATATAGTGACCGAGCTTGGAGTATAAGCATTGGGATTTGACGCTATCGAAACCAGGATCGCTTGAATTATTGCACTTCTCACTATTCCTGGCTCAACCTTCACGGCCTGCGAGAAGAACTCCTGTAGTGACTGGAAGAAGCCCCTACTCCACCCAACCCCCTTAGCAACTATCATCCTACTAGACTGAGCCGCCAAAACCCAAAACTCCCTCCCACCAACACTAACAAACTTCGCCACATCAGCATGAGGCAAAACATCTACAGGACTAACACCACCCCTCCAATAAGCCGAACAATAAACCCTCTCAGCCCAGTCGGCGAAAAGG
>Ga0105162_1001394_pt1 | contig 13984 bp, 8 predicted proteins | sample JNZ201metaG_FD_81532 | JGI IMG/M metagenome (GOLD analysis project Ga0105162, IMG submission 81532) | Hot spring microbial communities from Jinze hot spring, China to study Microbial Dark Matter (Phase II) - JNZ 20120812A | ecosystem: Environmental > Aquatic > Thermal springs > Hot (42-90C) >...
CCCTTAGCCTCCTTGACATCTGGGAGAGCCTGTAGCCCCACCTGGGAGATATTGGTTGTATCTTGTTTTCAATCATCCCATAAATCCACACTAACTTCCATGAAACCTCATCTTCCTCTGAGACCCTGGGGGGCTCAAACAGAACCACAGAACTGCCTTTGGCAAGGCTCTCAATCTTCTCAGGGGGAAGTTCAATTATCAGTGGCATCCTTGTGTATAACTTGAGTGTTTCCTGGGCAAACTCCATGATGTCCTTGTCCCCCAGGGCTTGCCTGAGTTTGTCCACATATGTGCTGCGCACAAGTGGAAGTGATGGCAGGGCAGATGGGGGCTCTTTTGCTGGATGTGGAGGCAAATCAAGCCACAAATCTGTTCCCTTCACCTTCATTGAGATGATGTAAGGTAGGTAGGAAACTGGGTCATACTTCCTTGCCTTCTCAAGAACCCCCAGGTATTGAAGGTGTTTTGCACTTTTCCTGCCCCTCATCCTTTTCACAACACCAAAGACAATAGACCAGAACTCAGGGCTTCCTCTTTGTATGTGGGGGTAGTGCCTCTCAACAATTTTAATTGCCTTTTCCCAGTCCCTTTCAATGACATCCACAGTAGGCATTCCTTATCACCAAAGAGATTTTAGCCACAGGGCTAAAATCCCCATGAGGAGGTGAAGCATCCATGCCTGCCAGGGGAAAGAAGACCAATTTAAATGACTTGCTTGCTGCTGCTGGGAAGGAATTGGATGATTTAATAAGTGAGATTATTCACCTGGTAGGAGAAAGGAGACTTGAGGATGAAGTCCCTTCCCTTTTAGAAGACTTTAAAGACATGTGGGATATCTTTGACAGGCTTTTTGATGATTTAACAGAGGTGGAAGTTGAGGATGAACACTTCCCAATCCTTGAGGAAAGTGTGAACATGCTGAATATGGCTGGGGATAAACTTGAAAGGGTTGAGACACTTCTGAGGAATTTTGATACTGTGAATGCCTTCTACACACTTGAGGAAGCCAAGAAAATCTTGGACAGTGTTGCCCTGAAACTCAGGAACTCCCCACTCAGGGAGCAGTTGCACAATCAACTGCCACTTCTGACATCTGTTAGGGAAAGAGTGCATTCAATTTTAACCTGGCTGGATGAGTTGATTACCTTAGAGGATACAATTAACAGGAATGAGGCTGCAGAGAGGCTGCTCAGGGACATGAAGCGCATATCAGTGAAGTTCAAAGGCAGGACATATACCATGCAAGAAATCCTGCAACTTGCCAAGAAGGAACTTAGGGATGCTCTTGGTGGAGAGGCAGCACTGTTTGTTGCAAATGTTGAAACCACTGGGAGAGAGGCTGCTGCTGAAGGCTATGTCCCCAGGGTTCAACAGTTAATCTACAAATGGTTGTTTGGTAAGGCTGGGGCATTTACCTCCTTTGTTTCCCAGGCAGCCAAGAACCCAGACTTCTTTAAAGATAAGAGTAGGGAATTGTGGGACTACTTTACCACCAGTGAATTTGAAGCAAGGGCTGCTGGGTTGCTTGCAAGGGGGGCTTCTGCAAAGGAGTTCAAGGAACTACTTCAGAGCATCCTCCTTGCTTTCATGGAGAAATACAAAGACCAACTGAAGGCATCCCCCCAGGATGCCCTTGCTTACTGGAAGGAAATCAATACCCTTGCAGGGAATTTGGCAACCCTATCCAAAAGGATTGTAACCCCCACAGAGGTCAAGTGGATAGTTTACTACATCACAACTTCTGATAGAGATATTACACTCCTGGGGACAAGCAAGGATGCTAATCCTGCTTCCTGCTTCTGGACTACACATGGAGACCACTCCATCCCCAGCATTCTTGTTGAACCAAATGTTGCTGTGTGTTATGTGTTCCTCATTTACTATGAGGAAGACCTTAAGAAACTTGGGATTAAACCCCCAGCAGCAGGTTACATAAAGGTCACCACAAGGAAGAACATCTGGCAACTGGGGGCTGCTGACGGCAGAACTTTAATAATTGTTGATGAGAATGGGAAAGTTGTGAAAACCAGGGAAGGCAACACCTACATGAGAGAATTTGGAGGCAAAGAAATCAGCAACCTTGTCTGGGGAATTCTCAGTAATATCCTTCAGAAGGAATTTGGACACCTGAACTTGAGCCCAACACAATGGGTTTACAAAGTCCCTGCTACCTAAGAAATCTGAGGAGGTGAGGTAAGTGAACATATTGCTCAGAAAACAAGGAAATGTGGAAAAGATACTTGAGACTGCTGGGAAGGAGTTTCAGGGAATTGTGGGGTCACTGATTGATTATGTCAGGAGACAGAATTTGGATGAGATGGTTGAGGAATTCTTTGATGAGTTTACAAGGGCAATTGAAGATTTGGAGGAAGTGGTGTCAGACTTGGAAGAGGTGGACTTAAAGGTTGCCAAGTTCCCTTTGACAGCAGAGGCTATTGTCAACATAGTCTATGAGACCTTAGAAGGTTACATAAGGCAGAAAAAGTTCTTCAAGGACTGCTTAAATGTTGCCATTGGGGGGCACTACAAGAAGTTTTGGGAGAACCCAATGTCCTTCCTTGACTGGGCTGTCTATGCTGCAATTGAGGCAGCACTGCTTAATGACAAGGTTGGTGATGTTGTTGCCATCCTGAGAAGAGAACATGACAGGATTGTTGAGGAAATAAAGCAGCAACTTCCCCCAGAGAAGGGGGAGCAAGCCTCTGAGTATATCTCTGGTGTGCTTGACTGGGGGGTTTATTGGGAGTTCTTCAAGTTGCCTTTTGCAATGTTGGAAGAGAGAGTTAATGCTTCCTACCAAACTACATCCCTTGCCAGCCTTGCTGGGGGGTATGATAGACCCTTGCCTGAGGCACTTGCAATCTACATCATCAATGCAGCCTACAGGGAGAACCCAGACTTTGCTGAGCAGCCAGAACTCTGGCAGATGGTTTACCCCCACCTGAGGGCTACCCTGGAAAGGATACTAAGGGAAGTGGGAGTGGACAGTGTGGAGGAGCAGGCTGCTGGGCTTCTCCCCATAGCAATGTCTGCAATAGAGAGGAAGGCTTCCAGCATAGATGCCTCAAAGTTACCCCCCATTTTGAAGCAGAGTGTAGAGATACTTAAAAAAGTTGTGGAGACACTCAAGAGAGCAAAAAAACTCATAGGGGAGGGGGAATTCTACTATGCTGCTGAGGAGACCCGTGAAGCCCATAATGACATTGAAAAGGTTATCAAAGTGCTGAGGAAGCCCCCTTTTGTGGAGTTTTTCATAAACCAGTGCAACTCTCTCATCAACACAAGAGATGAAGTGTGGTCACTTGTGAGGCAGTTGGAGAACATGGGCTTTGAAATGGAAGAGTTAATGGACAGGAGTGAAGCAGCAGAGGAACTTCTCAGACAACTTAGGGAAACTGAGATACACTATGAAGGCAAGAAGTATGATGTGGATGCAATCCTGCAGTTAGCCAAGCAGGAACTAAGGGCTGCCATTGGGGGAGATGCAGTGACATTTGTTGCCCCAACTGGGGGCACTGTTGGGAAAGAGATAGCAGCCCAGGGTTACATGGACAGGGTTTTGAAGTTGATTGAGGACTGGCTCTTTGGCAAAGTGGGCAAGCAGGGGGCATTTGCCTTCTTCCTTGCCCAGGCTGCCAAAGACCCAACCTCCCTGGAAAGGTGGAACAACTTGTGGTATTTCTTCAAAAGTGAAGATTTCAAGGACAAGGTTGCCAGGTTGCTGGCAGTTGGGGCTTCTGCAAGGGAATTTAAGGGGTTGCTTCAAGAAGTCCTTCTTGCTTTCATGGAACAGAACAGGGAAGAACTTAAGGTTTCCCCCCAGGATGCCCTTGCCTACTGGAAAAACCTGAATGTCCTTGCAGGCAACTTGGCAACCCTTGCAAAGAGGATTACAGTTCCCACAGATGTTGAGTATCTGGTCTATTACATCTCCACTTTGGATAAAGATTTTGCCAAGTTGGGGACTGATGCAGATGCCAATCCAAAATCATGCTTCTGGGCTGAAATTGGCAAACACTCAATTCCCAGCATACTTGTTGCCACCAATGTTGCTGTGTGTTATGTGTTCTTCATTCACAGTGAAGTAAGACTTAGGGAATTGGGAATTGAGCCCCCCACAGGGGATTACCAAAGGGTTGAAGTTAGTGACATCTGGCAACTTGGGGAGGCTGATGGTAGAACCTTGATATTTGTTGACCAGGAGGGGAAGATTACCAAGATTAGAGAGCGCAATACCTATTTAAGCACTACATACAGAGAACTTGCCAACCTGGTCTGGGGAATTCTTAACAATATCTTACAAAAAGAGTTTGGGGAAGCAAGACTTACACCAACAAATTGGGTCATGGGGTTACCTGCTGCCTAAGGGGGGATGAAAGTGAAGGCAGGTTTTTTAAGTGACTTTGGTCAGAAGTTGCACAGTTTAATTGAAGAGCACATAGCAAAGTTGGGGGGAGAGGAGTTTGGTGAAGCCCCTCCCTACCCTGACTTTGACTATGCCATTGATTTGCTTTGGGAACTCATGGCAGGGCTGAGGCAAATCTCCTGGGAGAGAGAAGCCCAGAAAGATTTGTCTTTAACCAAGTCCACTGTTTATAAAACCCTCATGAACACTTTAAGTGCACACATCACCAGCACCACCTTTGGCAATTGGCTCAAGAAAGCCCTGGACATATACTTCCATGAAGATGAGGCTCTCCCAGTCAAGCAAATTCTGCAAGGTCTTAAGAAGGTTATTTATGGTGCTCTGGAAGCAGAGATGCTCCAACACCAAGTTCCCAGGTTCATTGCAATTTTCAAGGAAAAACTTCTGCAAGCAGCAAAGGAAACCAAGTTGGCTGAAAAAGATGCTGCCCTTGTTGACAAAGCCATCTCCACTATAACTGAACTTCTCAAAGACCTCCCTGGTTCTATGCTATACAATAGGGTTTATCTTGGTGTTCCTGTTTCCCTATCCTTTCTGCTGACAAAGTGGGAGGGGGACTACAGGATTGCTCTGTTTTACTTTGTTAAGGAGAAGTGTGCAGAAAAGTTCCCTGGCAGCAAGGATGCAGCAAACTTCCATTACCTTTGGCAGGCAGCAGAAGATTTGGGCTTGAAAGCAGCACTGCTTGCTGAAGAAGCAATAGACATTGAAGAAGTGGTAGAGGAACTTGTGGACAGGGCAAAGGAAGCAATTAAAAACAGCCTTTCCCAGGAAGCAAGCAAGGTTGCAATGGAATACAGGGAGGCTGGGAAGAAGTTGCTCAGTTACCTTGAAAGTATAAACAAACTTGTAAAGAAAGCCCAAGAAAACTGGGAAGAGGAGACAAGAAGGGCAATTAAGAGAGTAGCCCAGGCAAGGGGCATCCTGGGGGATTTGTATGAATACCTCTACAGGGGAGGCAAATTCCTGCTGAACAAACTCCCTGAGATGTGGATGCACAGGTTGAATAACCTTGATACTGTTCTGGAAGAGGTGGAATTTTCCCTTCAGGCAAGGCTGGATATGGCTGAGGCTGGGGCTTACACCACACGGCAAGAGGCAGCAGCAGGGTTCATTGAAGACCTCAAGGAATTTGAATATGAAGGTAAGACTGTTGAAGATGTCCTTAAGGAAACCAAGAGGGAACTGCGAGAAGCCTTTGGGGGAGATGCAGTAGCCTTTGCTGTCCCCTTCAGGGATATAGAGAAAGCCTTTAGGGGTTACTGGGATAGAATTCTCAAGATGCTGAACAACTGGCTGTATGACAAAGTTCAAGCATTCCAGCACTTCATCAGCAAGATTTACGGTGAACTCCCCCCAGAGAAGATGGAGCAATGGAGAAGGCAACTGGATGAGAAAATCAACCAATTCCTGCTCCCCAGCCTTTTGGGATTGTTCTATGAGGATGGTGTGACTAAGGAGAATGTCAAAGCCCTGCTGAAGTTGGTTCTTGAGACTGCAATGCAGGAATACTTCCTTGAAGTGCCCCCCAGGAAGAAGGTTGTTGAGGCTCTTGCCTACTGGAAAGGTTTAGATACCCTGGTTGGCAACCTAACCAGCCTGCTACAAGGAATTTCTGTTGGTGCAGAAGAGGAAGGATACCTTGTTTACTACTTTTCCACAAGGATGGAAGATTACATTAACATTGGGACTGAGATGGATGCAAACCCCAACTCCTGCTTCTGGGGGAGATTGGGGTCTCAATCCATCCCCAGCATTCTGGTTGGTTTGAATGTTGCAGTCTGTTATGTGTTCCACATAGAGGATGCAGAGACCTTGAAATATGCAGGTGGGACACCACCAGAGGCAGGGGGCATAGCCAGGTTTCAGCCCCGAGTGTCCCTGTGGGATGTTGGGGAACTCGCTGGCAGGTGTCTGATTATTGTAGATGATGAGGGGAAGATAGGGAAGTCAGTAAGCAACTCTTACATCACCAACCATAAATATGCCAATGTCATTTGGGGCTATCTCCACTACATTTTGAGGAATGTTTTTGGGGATAAGAGGTTCTCCCAGACCAGGTGGTTCTATAGGACACCTAACCCTTAGTTAAAATTTCTGTAGGAGGTGTTGCTAATGCCCACAAAAGAGGAACTGGAGGTTCTCAAGGATGCTGGGAGACAAATGGATATGCTGATGAGGGATATTGTTGACAGGATGCTTCCTGAGGAGGAAGATGCCCTGTCATACATCCTGGGTTTGATTTGGGATGCTGCCCTATACCTTAACAGGGCATTGGAAGAGTTGAAAGATGTCTCCCCTGGGGGAAATATTCAATTCTCCCAAGAGACTGCCTTTGATATTGTGTTCAATGCCCTGAAAGGGGAAGTCCCAAACCCCCAGAGGTTTGCAAGTTTTCTGAAGCATACCTTAAGGCAGCACTACAAACACAGAGTTGAAGGTTACCCAGAGACTTTTGTTTTTGTTGAGACTTTTCTTGATGCTGCCATCAATGCTGCAATTGAAGGGGAACTGCTCAGTGAATACCTCCCCAAAGCAATGCAGTTGCTCCTTGAGAGGCTTGACCAAGTTGCTGCCAAAGTTGCCCAAAGGACTGGGCAGGATATAAACACCATCAAAGAAATCCTACAAAGAGTTCCCCCAGCCCTGGTGGGGTTTGTTGATATGTATGTTAACAAGAGAGTAAATCATGACCCAGGGCTTCCAATGGAGTTTGTCTTGGGCTTCCTGAAAGAAGCAAAAGGTGGCTTTTTAGCAATAGCCTTGTATGCACTCAGGAGGATAAAAGAAGAGAGACCTGACCTGGCAGGTGTGATAGATGAGGCTGAAGATGCTTTGGCTTGGGAGTTACACAGCATCATGATTTGGGCTGGTGCTGCAAAGGTGGTAGAGGAAGCCCCCAAGTTGCTTAGGACAGCAATGCAAGCAATTAGAGACTACATAGGTGGGGTTGGGAAGGTAAAGAATTTCAAGAAGGTTATCAGGGAGATGGAAAAGGACTTCAAGGCAGCCCTCAAGGTGGTCAATGAAGCCTACCATGAATGTGACAGGGGGGAACTTGATGTTACCCTTGAGAAGGTAAAAGAAGCCATCAGAGCCCTTGATGACATCTATGAAAAGAAGACGAGTATCAAGGGGATAAACTGGGGGAAGGTTGATAGAGATTTGGATGCAGCAATTCTGAACCTTGAAGATGCAGCAGATAGGCTTGAAGACTTCCTGAGACCAGATGCAATAAGAGATAGGAATGATGCTTCCCTGCACCTACAAGAGGAGTTAAGTAAGTTAACTGTCAGGTTTGAGGATAGGAAACTCACTACTGATGACATTCTGGAGATTGCAAAGGGGGAACTCAGGAGGGCATTTGGCAATGACAAAATTGCTTTTGCTGTCCCTGTGAAAGGGGGAGTTACAGAGGCAGCACTTGGTTACATTGAGAGGGTAGAGAAGATGCTTGAGAACTGGCTTTTTGGGAAGGAAAGGACATTTGATTTCTTTCTCAACAGGGCTACCAAAATCAAGGAAGATGAGGGGATAAGGGAAAGGCTGCAAAGAGACCTGATAGATTTCTTAAGTGAAAGGGCAGGGGAGTTTGCAACACTCCTCATGGCAGGGGCAAGTGCTTCTGAGTTCAAGAAGTTTATCACTGACCTATTGCAAGAGTTTATCTCCACCAGCATCCCCCAGGAATACTTCAGAGTGCCCATTGAGGATGCCATTGCTTACCTTAGGGGCATAAATGTCATAGCAGGGAACTTGGCAACACTGGCAAAAAGGATTGCCACTGCTGAAGTCAAAGGTAACTGGCTTGTTTATTACATCTCCACAGACCTGGAAGACTACACTGCAATTGGGACATCTGTTGATGCAAACCCCAACTCCTGTTTCTGGACAGGGCTGGGGAAACACTCCATCCCCAGCATACTTGTGGCTACAAATGTTGCTGTGTGCTATGTTTACCTGTTTGACAATGAAGATGCATTGAGGGAAATGGGAGTTGAGCCCCCAGAGCAGGGGATTGTGAAGTTTACCCCCAAACTGCCCCCCTGGGCAACCCATGCTGATGTGATTGGGAGAACTTTGATTATTGTAAACCCCTCAGGGAGAATTACCAAACAAGAGGGGGCTAACACCTACATCACATATGACCAGAGGTCTATTGCAAACCTGGTCTGGGGAATTCTCAACAGCATCCTTCAAAAGGAATTTAGTGGCATAAGGCTCACACCAACCATTTGGTCTTACAGAATGCCATCTGCATAGAAACTGTGCTAAAGTTGATTGAGGAGGTGAGAATGCAATGACACAAATCCCAGGCATTGTGGAGTTCCTTAGAAAGTTACTTGAGGGGGCTGGGGTAGATTATGCAAAGGAAATCCTTATCCAAGAGGAAATCTCCCATGCCCTCTGGGGGGAATTGGCTACTTACACCTCAGTGGTAAATGCCCTGAAAGCATTGAAAGATGAAGGCTACACAAAGGAACAGGTAGATAAAGCCCTGGAAGACTTGGGGATGGCTCTCATTCAAGCAAACCAAGCCCTTGAGGGTAGGTCTGAAGTCAGACACCTGTCTGAAGTTATTCCACAAGTCTTGCAAAGGGCAGTTAAGACTGTTTTCAAGGAAGAGATTGCTGAGGAAGCAAGAACTGCCTTGAGAAAAGCAAGGCTCACTTTCCTCAAAAGTGTCCTGAAGAGGAATATCAAATGGGACATCTCAGACTTGCTCAGAAAGAAGGTGAAGTGAGGTGGTTTACTTCTTTGATGACCCCAAGAGTGGTTATGGTTGGCTGGGGTTAAGGGTCAAAGAAACCTACCCCCCTCAGGGTTTGGACATTGTTGTTGCCACTCCTTATGATGCCACCTACCTGTTCCCAGAAGCCTTTGAGGGGGGTAAGAAGCCTTTAGTTTTGTGTGCCTGTGATGGGACAGATTTCCCCCCTTGCTGGCTCAGCCTCTTGGATAAGTTTGCTGGGGTTATCCTCATGCTTGACCACAGCAACCTGAAGGAGAAATACCCTGAAGTTATCAAAGGGGAGTGGTTTCCCAAACTGAGGTTTTGGGGCAGGCAAGGGGTCTGGAAGCCCAGGGAAAGGGTTTTTGGGACTATTGCCCAGATGGGGGGTAGAAAAGGGCTTCAGTTTCTCCCCACCATCCTTTCCAGGTGCAGGGAATTTGAATTTGAAGTTTTAACAGACCACAAGACAGCAATTTACCTTCTGCCCATAGCCAAATCTTTTCCAAATCTGAAGGTCATTGAAAGCAACTTGAGTGATGAGGAGTTAATGGATTGGTTTCTCTCCCTTAGGGCTTTCTTTTCCCTGAGCATGGGGGAAGGAGGGGGGCTACCTGCCTTTGAGGCATCTTATCTTGGTGTCCCCAGCATCTTGCCTTACCACACTGCTTACAAGTTTGTCCCCTATGCTGTGTTCTACCCTTGCACTCCTGTTACACCATTTGACCTGCAGTTAGGTGGAAACATTTTCTCCCCAGACCTTGATGGGTTCATTTCTATCTTGAAGGGGGGAAACATCCCAGGAGAGCAGAACCCCCAGCCACCACCTTTCCCTGTAGAGCCCCCCTGGGGGGAAACCCTTAAGAGCCTGTGAACATTTTCTTCAGTGTGAGCATTTTAATCTCCTCAATGGTGTGGGCTTGGTCTATCAGTCTCTTTAACTCCCCTGCAAGGCTGGGGTTGGTGTCCTTAAGTGCCCTGATGAGAACCTGACCAGCAGCACACCAATCTTCCTTGTGACCTGCCTTAAGTTCTTCAATAACTAACCTTGCTACATCTTCAAGTTCCCCCTGTGTCATTTTGTTAACCCTTTGCACAATGGTTTCAGGTGCAGGCTTGGTAGTCACTTTCTCACCTCCTTTGATAAGATTACTGAGAGCCTGAATGCAAGGCTCTTCTTTATATCTGAATTATAACCACCAAACAACATTTTTGCCCAGTTGTCATCCAAGAAGAGGTGCTCATCTTCTATGGAGACACTTCTCTTCTTTATGTCAACAAGGGCTCTGCCAATGAGGATGTCCCCCTGAGTTATGCTGTTATAGTAGATTAAACATACAGCCCTCTCAGGGTAGAAAAGAAACTGGTTAATTTTGGAAGCCCACACTGAACCACCATAGCAAGAAGAGTTATCAAATGGGTAGTGCCCCAGGGCAAGGAAGTCTTCAAGCCTGATAGAGAGCAGGAGTGTAAGTGGGACTATCCTTTCTGTGTTCTCAGGTGACCATTCTCCATACTTCTGGATAACCCTGGATGCAAAGGCATTGATGTAGTTGTTCTTGATTGTCTGGTCATCCACAATGCCCTGCATCTTGGCAACAATATCCTCAGGGATTTGGTAAGGTCTGACAATGGTGGCAATCCATTCCTTCAGTGCAGATGAAACCAACTCTATGACCTGTCTTTTCCCAACCTTCATTTCCTTGTGCCACACCTTGTTTATAATGAACCTGTGTGCTGTTTCCCAAAGGATGTGGCGGAAGAGGTGGGCATTCCTTTCAGCAAGTCCCACAAAGTTGCCACTGTAAACCCTTTGTGCTTCCTTCCTTGTGGCTGGGGCTGGTTCACCTTGTTCCCTCATCAGTTCCCAGAGCCTTGCCCCTATGATGTCCCACTTGGTATAGAACATCTGGTTAGCAAGGGCTTGTTCAAGTCCCTTTATATTTTCATTGAATTCAGCATTGAGCCCATCTACAACCTGCTCATAAACCCAGTTGTTCAGTTCCACTTGAACTGGGAACTTAATGTGAATGCTTTTGGTGAAACTGTGTCCAAACCACCTGAACAGTGATGGTTTGCTCTGGATTGCAAGGTCTTGTGGAGTGTAGGTTTCCCCAGTTTTGGGGTCTGTCCAGGTAAACCTGGCAGCCTCACTTTTGATTTCCCCTGCTGGGGCTCTAATTTCCCCTATCCTGCTGCTGCTCACCTTCCCTAAGTCCCCCACTTCCCTAATGAAGGCTTCCCTAACCCTTTCCAATCCCTGAACTGTCTCAGGGGCAGCAAAGTCAGGATGCCAATTGGTGAACTTCTTGATGTCAGGTGGAACTTCATCAGCCCTCCCATCAAGTATTTTTGCAAGCAATAGATTGATAGCACTTTCAATAGTGAAACCTTCAAGACTTAACCCCCTGAAGGTGTAGAAGTAGAGCCCCCAAACCTTGTGAAGGAATTTCCTGAAGTTGGGGTAGAAGATGAACTTAGTGTGGAGTTGGTTAAAGGTATCTTCATCAACAAGCCCCCTGAGTATCTCCTCCAACCTTTCAGGGAAATTGACACCAATGATTTGGTGCACCTCTGCAGCAGATTTTGCCCCCATCAGCCTTGCCTTCACTTCCTCAACCAACTGCTTGATGGGGGTTGCATTGGGGACATGCTGCTCTATCTCCTTCACATATTCATCAAGATACTCACTTGCAACCTTGTGGGTCTCCTCTATTGCTGCCATCAGTCCCTTCTCAACCTTTCTCTTTAACTCTTGAGCATCTTTATAACCATAGAGGTAAAACAACCTGAGTTCATCTTCAACTTCCCTAAGGTCAATCTTTTCCATGCAGCAGCACCTCCTTGTTAATCTTAGCATCTGAACTAAGTTAAGATTGGTGATTTGGTATGCCAAGAAGAGGGATAAGGATGACAGTTAAAGAGCCCCTCAGGAGACCAAGAACAAAAAGGGAATTTGCTGCAATGCTCTATAACCTGTTCAGGTTAACCTTGCCCCCTGTTGCTGTGTGCAAAGGACATTCAGCCCCCCTGGATGTTATGTGGAACATTTACAGCCAGCAGTATCCAACGGCAGTTGTTGTTGCTGCAAGGAAATCTGGAAAAACCATGTCCATTGCTGCCCTACAAGTCCTGTTTGCCTTGACATACAACTTCCTGAAGAGTTGTGATGTTGCAGCAGTGAAGAGACAAGCACAGATGTGCTATGAGTATTCCAGGAACATGCTTTTCAAGCCACAGGGCAGGTTTGGCAACAAAGTCAGGGAATACATTATTGATGAAGGGACAAAAGAGGAGATAACCCTTGCCACTGGCTCTCAGATTTTCATCACCACTGGAACTCTTGAAGGGGTCAATGCCATTCATCCTAACAAACTGTTCATTGATGAGTTGGAACTGATAAATGACTGGAACATAATTCAGGAAGCACTGCTGACCCCCTGCTCTGAGGGAGAAATACAAAGGCAGGTCACTTTCATCTCATCTTGGAAGTTCAAGGGGGGAATGGTAGACAAGGTAATTGAGAAATATCAGGGGGACAAGGAAGTTTTGTTTGCTTACTGGTGTTCCTTTGAAGCAATGCAGCCTGTCCCTGACTGCTCCTTCTGCCATAACCTCAAAAGGAAACTCAGTGATGGGACTGAAGTATCTTTTGCTGAGTTCTGTCATGAGGATGGTTACTGCAAAGGGAAGAAGGCAAAGGGGTTCATGTCCCTGGTGGATGTCAGGAGAAACTTCCTTGAATTGGAAGAAGCAGTCTTCAGGACACAGTGGTTAACCCAGAAGCCCCAGGGGGCAGGGTTGAAAGTGTTCTACATTAGACCTTCTTCCTTGCTTTCCCATTACAATCCACTGCTATTCAGAGAATATCCAATCTTCATTGGTGTGGACTATGGTAAGGTGACAGCACTTGTTTACTGCCACTTAGTCCCCCCAGGCTGGGTTGTGGTGTTTGATGAGAAAGTTTTGTTCAACATCTCCCCCTATGAGTTGGCACAGTATTGCCTGAATGAGCAAAGAAAATTACAGAGCCAGGGGTTGCAGGTGGAAGTATGGGTTATAGACCCAAGAAGCCAGTATATCCTGCAAAAGGAATTTACACAGGCAGGATTGCCTAACACATCTCCCATAGTCCACTCCCCCCAGCAAAGTGAGAAGAAGATGAGGGTTTCCATTGTCAACAGTTTCCTTGTGCCATCTGGGGATTTGGGGTTGCCCAGGCTCTACTTCAGTGTGCACAAAGTTCCCATCCTGCTGAAACAGATGGAAGATATGTCCTACAAGACCTCCCCTGATGGAATTCCCCTTGATGAAATCCCTGATGGCAATGACCACTGTGTTGATGCCCTACTTTATGCAATCTCTCAAATCTATAACCTGGACAGGCACACAGAAGTTGCCTTGATTGGCAGGGAGAGGGGGGATACCCAGAAGGTAATAGCCTACATCCTTGACCAAATCCAACCTGAAGAAGGTGTTGACCCTACAGGGGGGGAACTCTATAACACAGATGCATTGCCCCCACAGGACAGGGAGAAAGAAATCCTGGACAGGCTGTCAAGTTACCTCAATCAGATAACCCCACAAATCCTGCAAAGGGTTGCAAGGGAACATGCAGGCAGGGGGACACCACACCAAGTTGTGGAGAAGGCTGTTGATGAAGCCAGGGAAGTCCTCACAGATTGGGTCAGGCAAAATCAAGAACTTTTCTCAAAAGGGGAAGCAGATGTAATCCTCTCTGCACTTGAGAACATGCCCCCAGAACTTGAACAAAAACTCCTTGAAATCTCTGTTAGGGCTTTGGACAAGGCAATGATGTCCCCCAC
>Ga0105162_1001397_pt1 | contig 13972 bp, 13 predicted proteins | sample JNZ201metaG_FD_81532 | JGI IMG/M metagenome (GOLD analysis project Ga0105162, IMG submission 81532) | Hot spring microbial communities from Jinze hot spring, China to study Microbial Dark Matter (Phase II) - JNZ 20120812A | ecosystem: Environmental > Aquatic > Thermal springs > Hot (42-90C) >...
ACATAGCCTCCTCAATAAGCGGTGAACCCCTCCTACTCCTCAACAATCTAGATAACCAAACCATACCAATATAAATATAAATCAAAAACAAATATAACCACCAATATTACAAATATAAATACTCTTATAATGTAAACCGCTATTTATGAATTCTAAATTCAAAATCATAGAGTATTAAATTTGGTAACATTATAGTATTTAAAGCTACGGTTTAGTTGATAGTCAAGTTTAAATACTTGTTATAGTTTAGGCTTTGGTGATGCTTATTGATGAAAAGATTGTTGTTACTGCTGCTCTTCCATATTCAAACGGTGAGCTGCATTTAGGACATATTGTTTCAACATATCTTCCTGCAGATATATTTGTTAGATATTTAAGACATAGAGGTGCTGATGTAGTTTTCATATGTGGTGGAGATGATTATGGTACCCCTATTCTTATACAGGCTGAAAAGGAGGGTAAGAATCCTGAGGATTATGTTGAGTATTGGCATCAACAACATATAAGGGATTTTACTGATACCGGTATAAGTTTTAATTTCTACTATAAAACTCATTCAAAAGAGAATATTGAGCTTACACAGCATTTCTTTAAGACTCTATATGAGAGAGGCTACATATATACTAGGGAAATTGAGCAGTACTATTGTGAGTATGATGGTAAGTTTCTACCGGATCGATATGTTAAGGGAACATGTCCATTTTGTAATTCTCCTAATCAGTATGGCGATGGATGTGAGAAATGCGGAAGAACTTATGAGCCTATAGAACTTATAAATCCTCAATGTGCAATATGTGGTAAACCACCATTAAGAAGGAGGAGCTTACACTTCTTCTTTAAGCTTTCATCTTTCTCTAATAGATTAATGGAGTGGCTTGAATCCAATAGTAACTTACAGGATGAAGTTAAAAACTATGTTTTAAACTGGATTAAAAACGGCTTAAGGGATTGGGATATTACTAGAGATATTACATGGGGTGTACCTATACCTCTTGAAGAAGCTAAGGGTAAGGTTCTTTATGGATGGTTTGATAACCATATAGGCTACATAGCATTTACATTAAAGTACTTTGAAAATATAGGTAGGGGTAAAGATTATGGTAGGGAATTCTGGAATAAAGCTAGAATATATCACTTCATAGGTAAAGATATTGTCTATCACCATTTCCTATTCCTACCAGCTATGAGGATGGGGGAGGGAAGCTTTAAGCTACCGGACTATATACCTACAAGAGGGCATCTATTACTTCAAGGACATAAATTCTCTAAGAGTAGAGGATGGTATATAAGTTTAAGAGAATTTCTTAATCTATTTCCAGTAGATTATCTTAGATTTTATCTAGCTTTAATAACACCGTATTCTCAAGCAGATGTAAACTTTGACTGGGATGAGTTTCAATCTAAAATAAACAGTGAACTTATAAACAATATCGGTAACTTCATACATAGAACATTAACATTTACATGGAGAAGCTTTAACGGTAAGATTCCTAAGCCAGGTAGCTATGATGAGTTAGATAGTGAAATATTGATGGAAATTAGGAGTCTTGAAGAGGAATTAACAAAGCTTATGGATAGCTTAGAGTTTGATAAGGCTTTAAGAAGGATAATTGAGTTTTCATCATTCTGTAACCAATACTTCCAGAGGAAAGAACCGTGGAGAACTAGAGATCCCAATTGTATATATCTAAGTATAAATGCTACTAGAACTCTAGCTATAATTCTAGATCCATTTATTCCATTCTCAATGGAGAAGCTTTGGAATATGCTTAACATACCTGGAAACATACATAATGAATCTTGGAATATTGCATTTAGATTAGAAATTAAGGAAGGACATGAAATAAATAAGCCTCAACCACTATTTAGAAGAATTGAAGACCATGAAATTAAGGCTCAGAAGGAAAAGCTTAAAGACAAATAGCTTAGTAGTTCATTGCTTATTTTAGCTTAGCTATTTTTAAGGCTTTAAGAACTGGAGTACTTACCAATACGAATATTATAGTCATAAATATTCTTTCAGTAGCTGAAATAGGAAGCATATACATGAATAGTGAAGGTATGTTTGGGAGATTAAGGCTTTTAAGCCATCCCTCTATGCTTTCTAAGGGAATAAATAGACCAATACTATTTATAAATACTATATTGCCAACCATATGGTCTGCTACTAGTCCACAGTAGCCAATAATAGCAAGCATTATTAAATGTTTAACTCCACTACTTGGTGAAATAGATATTTTATCTCTTAGAATAAGAATTAAAGCTATACCAGTAAAATGCATAATTGGATAGTATGGTGCAGCTATGCCAATCCATGTAGTATACCATGATAAAGTTGTAACTGTAAGAATCGTAAAGGCGTAAATCCACTTTTTACTAGCTAGAAGTCCACCTATTAATGCACTTATAACAGGACATGGAATTAGAAGCAATCCGAAAATTGAAGGTGATCCTGGAGGTAAAATCCATGCAGCTAAAGCTGCAATAAACATAGCTAAAGATCCTACTAAAGGACCTAGAATAACTCCAAATAACGGAGCAATACTAGCTGCTAATTCTATTCTAGCACCTGATATTCCAACTACTGGAATACCTGGTAAAGCTGAGAGTATAACGTAAAGAACTGAGAAAATAGCTATTAAAGTAATATCCCTAGTCTTAAGCATACTCTCACAACAATAAAGTATACAGGGTTTTATTAAACTTTACTGAAGTGTATAAAAGTAACCAGTATTGAATTATAACATAACTAAATTATAGGGATCCTAATTATAGCAAGATAAGATTTCTTAGTATGGATTTAATTCTTAATGTTGATTAGCGATTTTATCTTCAACTATTTTAAATTCCATATTTACAAATATTTTCTCTTTTTCAAGAAAGTTTAATACTTCTCTTCTTAAAGATTTTTCAAGAACTTCAGGAGGATAGACTCCATATAAATTATTCTTTTTAGTTAATGCCTTTATGAATGCTATAGTACATATAGCTGTTGGATATGATATATAGTTTGATCCTGGAAGTATCTTGCTTATTTGGGTTTGGCTTGGAAATATTACGTAGGATCTCATAAGTGCTTTTTCTCCTCTTATCCTTCCATAGTTATCTATGAATACTGCGAAGTATGCTTCCTCAATAGCTCCATTTTCAGTTAGCTTTATTACTTCATTTGGTGGTGGAGTATCTGGAAGTATAGAGTACATGAATCTTTTAGGTGAAATCCTTCTTCCCTTATATGAGATAGGTTCATCATCAAATATTCCTATTCTATAGAGTGTTCTTAAAACCTCTATATCACTACCTGCAGCCTTAACATCTAGGTTTTTAATCTTTATGAAGTAGGGTATTGTATATACTTCATCGCTTGAAATAAGATAGGTATTCATTCTACCGAATGGTTCTGGAAACTCGTATGGCTCAATTTCACTAAACGGCTCCTTAAATATGAATCTTCCATTACGATAGATTAAGCTTCTAGAAGCTACATTGAATAGTTCTGCTTTAGACCATGGAATAATAAACTCGTTTCCTCTCTGCTCCTCTAAAGTCTTAATTGATATCGTTTCAATTCTATCAAGCTCCTCTGAGTTTTCCCTAGCTAGCAAATTGGTTAATCCTGGTGATGCTCCAGCATTTATTAATGCAAATAGGTTGCTTGCTTCAAATCTATGGTTAAGATTAAGCTGCTCAGCTATTTTAGATTTTCCGCCGAAACATGCAAGATCTATATAGTTTACTCCAGCTTTCAATGCAATATCCATTATCCTAATGTTTATAGGATATTCTCTATCACCAATATGGTATGAAGTAGGTAGTGCATTTACAATTAAATCATAGTTTCTCACTTCACTATAAACTTCGTTTTTTAAAACATCACACTCCATTATGGTGAAGCCATCATTATCCATTAGGAAGCTCTTCATCTTCTTTAAATTTTTATCTATACATAGTATTTCATCTGCTATCTCCATATTCCTCAATATGCGTGCAATAGCAGAGCCAACAGCTCCACATCCTAGAATTGCTATTTTCACATAGATCACCAGTACCATGCAAAGAGATAGCTCCCCTATAGCTTATTAGGAAGCCAATATATATGGATTACCGCTTTAATACAAGTATATAACTACATGCTATGTAGATTCCTCCAAAACTCCCTCCAAATCCTAGGTAATACTTCAGCAGCTCTTCCCCTTATTGATACTGTTACGTAAGGTGTTAAAACTGTTTCCTCAGGATTGATTTCTATGACTTTAATTCCTCTTCTTAATGCTATTAATGGTAGCTCACATGCTGGAGAGACAATACCTGAAGTACCTATAACGAGGAACAAGTCGGCCTTCATAGTTTCTCTTAATGCCCTATCGAAACCTAAAACAGGTTCTCCAAACTGAACTACATGCGGTCTTAAAGCTTCACCGCATGAATGAAGTGGAGGAATAGATTTTAATGGGGTTTCAGGTAAATCAACTATTTCCCCATCTCTTAAACATCTTCCCTTCCACATGTTTCCATGAAGCTCAATTATGTTTCTACTTCCAGCTAATCTATGAAGTCCATCTACGTTTTGGGTTATTAAACAAAATCCTTTAAAAAAGGACTCCATCTCTACAAGAGTATAGTGAGCAGCATTAGGCCTACATTTAGCAACAAGCTGTCTTCTCCATTCGTAGAACTCCCATGTACCTCTATTATTCCATGGAGGATGAGCACGTAAAGCAAGCTCTCTTGCAACAGGATTTTCCCACATGGATCCCTTCCCTCTAAATATTGGAACCCCGCTTTCAGCAGATATACCTGCTCCAGTAAGTACTACTACGTATAGGTCTCTACTTAAAGCTATATTTGTTTTGTTAAGCAATTCAACCATATAGCTACAAGTAGTTTAGAAATATAAATCTAAGTTTAAAATTAGTAGATTGTTCTAGATGAAAAGCCATGAGAAATCAGGATAATTCTCTCTTCTATCAATTCTTTCAGCTAGTACTTGAGCAATTATTGGTAAAGCTATAGTTGCATCACAGTAGCATTGAGTATTCCTTCCACTCTTAGCCTCCTTACCCCAGCTTATAGCCTCCTCGAAAGTAGCACCTGAAAGCCCACCCCAGTGAGGTGCATCCGTTGTTATTTGGATAGCGTATTTATGCGGGTACTCTAACTTACCTCCTTTAAGTATACCTATAATTGCTGTTAGTAGCTGTGCAAAGTCTTTAGGTACTCCACCACCAATATATATTACTCCTGTCTCATTATTTCTTAATCCTATTTCAGTTAGTTCATCGAAATCCTTCATCTGATCAACAATAATATTTCTCTTATCTATTCTTCTACTTAGTACTGCTGCTATACCGTATTCACTATCTACAATAGCTGGGCTGAAGACAGGTACTTTATGCTTATATGCTGTAGCCAGTATAGAATCTATATTTCTCTCATATAGGAACTTACCGAAAAGCATACAGAACTCTCTAGATGAGTATGGATAGTTGTCTCTTAGAGTATTTATGAATTCCCTTATAAGCTCAGTTATTTTTCTATATTTTAATCCATCAGTAAAAACATCATAGTATCTAAATACACCGTACTTAAACAATTCTTCATCATTTACAAGCCAATGTCCCTGATAATATCCATGAAGTGAATCCTGTATATCCTCAGAGATATTAGCACCTGTAGAGATAAGAACATCTATATATCTTCTCTCTATTAACCACTTAATAATCTTCCATTGACCTGTAGTACTCATAGATCCTGCTAAACCCATTATAATTGTTAAATCTCTACTTCTCAACATTTCAAGCCAGGTCTCAATAGCTTCGCCAAGCTTCCTCCCCTGAAAACCTGTCTTAGACATTTCAGATAGTAATTGGGAAATAGTTTTAGGAGTTTTAACCTCAATAGCTTCCAGCTTCCTAGTAAGATACGGGTTTTCATTTCCTCCACTATGAGGCTTCATAATGACTGCTTACTGAGAAGTTTAAAAACTTATCTATTTAAAACTTAATTTAGAAGCTAATTAGTTATAGTTTAAAATTGGAATGTTAAGTATTGCTTACCAGTCCATGACAGGAAATGGTTTTAGCTAGGTTTAACTTAAATTTACTCTTAGTTTGAGGGGAAAAATTTATTAATCCAGTTTTATGATAGAGATTGGTGTTTATCAAAGTTGCCAGCATGGATGCTGGTAATGTATAGTTACAAATTAAAATCTATTTTGGTATTGAACTATTTCTCTGATGGTGATCTGGAAATTGGAGTATGATGTAGAGTTAATAAATATCACTAAGAAATACGGTAATACTCCGGTTCTCTCTAATATTTCTCTAAATGTAGAAAGTAATGAATTCTTCTCTATTCTTGGACCTAGCGGCTCAGGTAAAACCACTATTCTTAGAATAATTGCTGGATTAGTGAAGCCTGATGATGGATTGGTGAAGATAAAAGGTGTTGATGTAACCTTTCTACCACCATATAGAAGAAGGGTTGGAATGATTTTCCAGCATTTAGCTCTATTCCCTCACTTAACAGTCTTCGAAAACATAGCTTACAGCTTAAGAATTATGAAGATACCTGAAAACGAGATTAGAAGGAGGGTGAAGGAATACTTGGAAATCGTAAATCTTCCAGCTGAAATATATGCTGGAAGAAGAATTAATCAGTTAAGTGGAGGACAGCAGCAAAGAGTTGCTATAGCTAGAGCATTGGTTATGGAGCCTAAGGTTCTACTATTAGATGAGCCTTTAGGATCTCTAGATTTTAAACTGAGACAGCATATGATGCTTGAGCTTAAAAGACTTCAGAGAACTGTAGGAACAACTTTCATCTATGTTACTCATGATCAGGAGGAAGCCTTAATAATGTCTGATAGAATAGCAGTATTGAACAATGGAAGAATAGAACAGATTGGAAGTCCATCTGAAATCTATGGGAAGCCTAAAAATAGGTTTGTAGCTTCATTTATAGGGGAAGCAAACTTTATTAATGGTAAGCTTGCCGGTGATGAAGTATTTGTATGTAGCTTCGGATATGTAAAGATACCTAGAGTAAATACAAGTCTAAATGGAAGAGCAGTATTATCTATTAGGCCTGAAAGAATAAGGATTGGATTAAGTCTTGAAGGATTAGATAACATATATAAGGGAGAGATTGAGGAGAAAATATATACTGGTAGCTACGTATACGTTAAAGTAAAAGTTTCAGAGGATACATTTCTGAAATGTCTAGTTCCAGTTGTAGATATTGAGAATTTAGGGCTTGAGGAAGGAATGAATGTAGCTATAGGATGGAATAAACAGGATATAATTGGAATTTTTGAAGATTAAAATGAAGATTTTAAGCCGTATAGGGCTTCATGGAACTTCACTATTCCTCCTATTTCCCCCTCTAGTTTTCCTAGCTATCTTCTTCTATATTCCATTCATAATAGCTTTCCTATACAGTATTGGAATTATAGGACGTGATAGGGTTATCAATATAGCTCCTACATTAAGCTATTTTATTGAAGCTTTAAACCCATTATATTTAAAAGTAGTTGCAAATAGTTTATATATAGCTGCAATAACAACAATTTCATGTTTAATCATAGCTTACCCTGTGGCCTACTATATTGCATTGAAAGCATCATATAAGTTGAGGAATCTATTAATGATTGCGGTTATACTTCCCTACTGGATTAGTTTCCTACTTAGAACATATGCGCTTATGACTATACTTTCATCTTTAAATATGCTTTTCACATATCATGCAGTAGTTATTGGAATGATCTATGATTATCTCCCATTTATGATTCTTCCATTATATGTAAATCTTGAAAAGCTTGATAGGTCTCTTCTTGAAGCTTCATATACTCTTGGAGCTAGCCCTACTAAAACATTTCTTAAAGTAACATTACCATTATCACTACAGGGAATAATTGCTGGATGTATTCTAGTATTCGTACCGGCAACTGGAGAGTTTATAGTTCCATATATGCTCGGAGGCGTATCGGTAACTACTATTGGAACTCTTACTTGGGATTTATTTCTTAAATTCCATAACTGGTGGAGGGGAGCTGCACTATCAATAATATACATATTCATAATACTTGCAATGCTAATAGTATATGTTAAGAAGATAGGTGGAATAGAGATATGAGTTTAACAGATAATTTAATGAAGATACATACCATAGCAATACTTCTATTCCTGTATGCTCCTATAGCTATTGTGGTTTTATCATCTTTTAACGAGTATGGAGGGTTGTCAAGCTTTAAATTCACTACGAGATGGTATGAATCCCTACTTCAAAACAGTACTGTATGGAAAGCATTCAGTAATAGCTTATTAGTAGCTATACTATGTGCATTAATATCTGTTATTCTAGGTTTTATATCTGCATACGGATTGGTGAGAGCCAATACAGCTTTTAAATCCAGTATAGAATCTATCTTCTACATCCCAATAATAATACCTGAAATAACTGAAGCATTATCACTACTTCTATTCTATAATCTTCTATCATTTCCATTAGGATTCATATCCGTACTAATAGGTCATACTGCATTCAGTATATCCTTTGTATTCGTAGTTTCTAAAGCTAGACTAGCAGGATTTGATAGATCTCTCGAGGAAGCATCTATGACTCTAGGAGCTAATCGACTCCAGACATTCATAAAGATAACACTACCACTATCAGCACCTGGAATAATTGCAAGTATGCTATTATCCTTCACTCTTTCATGGGATGACTTCATAAAAACGGTTTTTACTACAGGACCAGGATTCCAAACCATACCTCTAGTAATATGGTCTCAGTCAGCTAGAGGAGGAGTAAGTCCGGAGCTTAATGCATTAACAAGCTTAATGCTAGTAATATCAATAACTCTATCATACCTTTACGTAAAAATGATTAAGAGATAACTAAGATGGTTGACATCAGTAGTAAGCTTATAACCAACAATATTCAATATCTTAGAATATTAACGTTCAGAATCATATATTTGTAAATAATACTTATAGTTTAAATTCATAAAGTTTATATATTTCGATATTAGATTACAGTTGTGAGTGATAAAGTTAGTAGAAGAAGTTTTCTTAAAGTAGCTATTACAGGAGCTGTAGGATTTGCTTTAGGCTATGGTGCTGGATGGTTTTTAGGTTCATCAATAAATCAGGCAAGAATAGTAGAGTTAATGAGGGAGATTGAGGAGTTGAAAAGCTTAAAGATTAAGCCTACTTTCGAGGGGAAGATTAATATTTATAATTGGTCATACTATATAAATGAAGCTCTCCTAGATGTTTTTGCAGGAAAGACCGGAATATCTAGAGGGGAAATAGTATATGATGTTTTCGAGGATCCTGCTGAACCGTTAGCAAAGCTTGAAGCTGGAAGAAGCGGCTACGATGTAATTATCTTACCTGACTACTGTGTACATTACGCTATTAAAAGAAATTTACTGAAAGAAATAGATTTAAGCTTAATTCCAAACTTTAAATTTGTAGATGAGGAGTTTAAAAATCCACCCTTCGATCCCGGAAATAGACATAGTATAACCTATATGTGGGGTACAACAGGATTTGCATGGAGAAGTGATCTAGTTCCTGAAGGAGTAGTAAGTCTGAGGCAAATTTTCGATCCTAACGCTGGATTTCTTGAAAAGTATAAGAGGAAAATAACAATGCTTGAAGAAGCTTTAGAAGTCGTGGTTTCATGTAAAGTATTTCTTGGAAGAAACATTAATGATTGGAGTGATAAAACTCTAGAGGAAGTTAAGGAAGTCCTTAAGAGACAGAAACAGTATATAGCTGCCTATGCTGGGACAAGTGTATATTATGAGGGGCTTTCAAGCGGAGCTATTTACGTTGCTCATTCATACAATGGGGATATAATGCGTTTATGGAGTGATAAACCGGAAACTAAGGATAAGGTAAAGTATAGAGTTCCAGAAGAGGGAGGAACTAAGTGGACTGATAATCTATGTATACCTAAAGATTCACAGCATCCAATTACAGCACATGAATTCATAAACTTTCTTCTCGACCCAGTAGTTGAAGCTATAAACTCAACATATATAGGATATGCAAACCCAGTATCAGCATCTAAAGTCTTCATCCCAGAGGATATCTTAAATGAGCCAGCAGTATATCCACCAGATGAAATTAGAAGAAAGCTATGGTTCCTACCAATGCTAACAGAGGAGGAGAAGAGAAAGCTTGATGCTTTATGGGAAGAGGTTAAAATTTCATAGTCGAATCCTAAAATTACTTAATTTATTCAAGTTAGTTGCTATCAGCTTCTAAGCTAAATCTCTATGAATTAGGATTTATTTCCCTTATTGTATTAAGAAGGAGATCAATTTCATACATGGTATTGTAGAAGTGCGGTGATATTCTTATAGTTCCAGGTCTTGATGAAACTTCAATTCCTCTCCTACTTAGATTGTTTCTAATTAAATCATGTTTTCCAGTTTTAAAAACAACTATTCCAGCCTTACTACTACGTGGAGTTATAACTTCATAGTTTAAATCCGTTAAGCCATCTATTAATTCATCTATAAGCTTCTCCGTATACGTGTATTTCTTAGGCATTTCATGTTTTAATGCAAACTCTAATGCTGCCTTACCACCGTAAAGCGATATTTCAGTCCATGTCCCCATTTCAAATCTTGAAGAATCCTTAGAAGGCTCAGCATTAAATATATTGAATGGAGAACTGAAAACATTACTCCACCCATTGATTTTCCTCTTAACTACGTTATCTCTAACTCCATGCCAGCTTAAAACTGCTGGTGTTAAGGTATCTAGAGATTTCCTATTAACGTATATGTATGCGATTCCATGCGGACCCATAAGCCACTTGTAAAGTCCAGATACTAGAACATCTATACCTTCATATTTAACATTAATATCAATTACCCCTAATGCTTGGAATGAATCGGAGATTATTATGGCTCCATGCTCATGAGCTATTCTAGCTATCTCTCTAATATTCTCCCTATATCCTGTTATCCATGAAACATAATCTACAACTACAGCTACAGTATTATCGTTTATTGCCTTCTCATACTCCTCTAAAGGTACATATCCGCCTACAGGATTTACAAATACAACTTCACTAATTAATCCCTTATTTCTCAATGTAAGCCATGGATAAATATCTGTAGGGAAATTTAAAGGACTAACAACAACCCTACCCTTAAAAGGTATTGAAGCGGCAATCATAGCTAATCCTGTTGAAACGTTTGAAACAATAGCGATCTCCTCAGCTTCAGCTCCTATGAGCTCCGCAAATAGCTTTCTATTCTCATAAACCTTTACGAGAACATCATCCCATGGCTCACCATTATTAACATAAAGGTCTAGAAAATCCCTCATAGCATTGTAGACATCAATAGTTATAGGTCCAGCACCCGCATTATCAAGATATGCGCTATACCTATTTAGAAGAGGGATTCTAGACCTAACCTCACTTATCCATTTAGGAAGAGACATAAAATCCAAAAATTAAAGATACATAATAATTTTACGCTAGTATTTACATAAGTTTTAAACGTGAGTTAATTAAGTTACTAATAATTGATTCTGAAGGAATCATTGTCATAGTATTAAGCAAAATATGAGCCCGTCATTAAACCATTAGCTTCTAGAAGTTATATTTTATAGGAAAATATTTATTTCAGTATAGTTCATTAACGATTAATGAAAATAATACCTTTAAGTTCGGATTCTATGGGAGCTAGGAGTATGGCTACATTTATTGAAACAAGAGACTTAAAGATTATGATTGATCCTGGTGTAGCTTTAGGTCCATATAGATATGGGCTACCACCACATCCATTAGAGTGGGAGAAGCTGGAAAGCGACTGGAAAACAATAGTAGAGTATACTGGGAAGGCGGATATAATTGTTATTACTCATTACCATTATGACCATCATAATCCATGGAATGATCTTGAAATATTTAGAGATAAAATCCTTATAGTAAAGGATCCAGTTAACAATATAAACTATAGTCAGAAGGGAAGAGCTCAATTCTTTCTAAAGCAAATTAGAGGAATACCTAGAAGGGTAGAGGTTGCTGAGGGATTTAGAATACATGTAGGAGAAACTAAGCTGGAAATTTCTAAAGCAGTATTTCACGGTATAGATTCTAAGCTAGGTTATGTAGTGGAGGTTTATGTAGAGAATGGATTAGAAAGCTTCCTATATTCAAGCGATGTTGAAGGGCCAAGTATAGATGATCAATTATCGTTTATAATTGAGAAAAATCCTAGAGTAGTTATGATTGATGGACCTATGACATACATGCTTGGATATAGATACCCTACTGAAAGCCTAAAGGCCTCAGTAAGAAATCTATTAAGACTCATAGATACTGATGTAAATTACATGATTTTAGACCATCACCTATTAAGAGATCTTACATGGAGGGATAAGATAGTAGAAGTAATTAGTAAGGCTGAAAATAGGAAAATCAAGATTTTAACATCAGCTGAATATATTGGAAAAAATTTAAATATGCTTGAAGCTAGAAGAAAGGAACTCTATGAAACATATCCTGTTAAACCATCTGAAATTAGGAATTGGGCTACTGAGGATTAAACCATACTAGAATTGGGATTGTATAGCTAAGTTTAAAAGTATTTATCTATATAGTATTATGGTTTCAATGAGAATAGGTATTGAAGGATTTAGTTTCGATGCTGCACACTATACTACAGGTATAACTGAGAAATGCCTTAATATTCATGGTCATACATTTAGAGTTGATGTTGAAGTTGAAGGTGAAATTAGTAGGGAGACAGGTATGGTTATTGATTTTGAGCTTGTTAAAGTAATTGTGAAAAGGGTTCTTGATGAATGGGACCATAGCATACTTATACCTGAACCAGATCTAGATAAGATCAGAATTGAGGGACCGTTTAAAGTTAAGATAAAAACTGTTAATGGACCTGCTGCAACAACAGAATATATTGCTTTAAACATAGCTAGAGAAATTGGTAGAGAACTAAACTTGAAGGTAAAGGTTAGAGTCTATGAGGGATTTAGAAGCTACGCTGAAGCGGTATTTAGCAATGCTAAAATACCATAGTCCTAATTATTTTATCCATAGCTTACTTATACTAAGCATATGGTAGTCCTTTCTAGCTTTGTCAAGTAGGAATTCAATAGCTTCCTCAATTGATGGATTACCGTTAAACTCATCTAGGAGAATACGGATGGCTTCACGGTAAAGCCTTATTTCAGTCAATCTTACATTTGCTAATACTAATAGTTTCTTTTTTAAATCTGTATCAATAGGGTTTCTATCCATTATTAATCCTGGACATCTACCTAAAGCCTTACTGTAAACATCAATATCGACAACTCTACCATTCCTCGTCACATACATGAATGGATAAAACCTACATGTTAACGGCTTAAACTCATGAATAGCACATTTACCATTATCGAGTAGGAATACGCATCCACCCATATTCTGCTTCAATGCTAAACAATACTCCCTCCTCTTAGTCTTAATGGATGGAACACTACTTGAAGAGCCGGTATGAGGCTTTATAAATATTTCAGGTTTAAAATCACCATAATATACAATACGGAAAACATCAAGATGTGTTAAAGGAACCCAGTAAATCTTACAGCACTGACCATCCATCCTACAGTTAAACCTAACCATACGATACTACTCTATAGTATCCGACTTATAAGATTTTAACTTCTAGAATGAATTATTAACATTAATAATCATTAGCGTCGATCTAGCAATATAAGCTGAAAACTAGCTTACTAGCTTCAATAATTTCAGAGTCTGCCTGAAAACTCCATAATTAATTTATAGTTAAATTATTAACTTAATTAAGTCTTAACAACATTTAAAGAGTTTTCAGATGAGTTCTCAGTCTAAGCCATAATATCTACCATGAGAGATACGTTTTTAAATCTATTCAAGCATAGTTACCAACTAGAATGATGAAGTCTATTCAATACTATTAAAA
>Ga0105162_1001401_pt1 | contig 13944 bp, 12 predicted proteins | sample JNZ201metaG_FD_81532 | JGI IMG/M metagenome (GOLD analysis project Ga0105162, IMG submission 81532) | Hot spring microbial communities from Jinze hot spring, China to study Microbial Dark Matter (Phase II) - JNZ 20120812A | ecosystem: Environmental > Aquatic > Thermal springs > Hot (42-90C) >...
CAGAAATGTGACCGAAGATATGTATGATTGAGTTAACAAGATTTGTCCTCCTGAAACTTTGTTTCATCATATCTTTAAATGTCAATTCATATTTTTTAATTATTTGCTCAAAATTCCCGGTTTTGTGCTCGGCAATTATTCTTCCAAGATTTTTGAGATGCTTTTGAGATATGCTCATGAAAAGATATTTATGTCTGCTGTGAAACTCAATTAAATTATTTATACCTGATTTTGCTTTCTCAAATCTGAAGAGCATGAAAACTTTTGTTAAAAATTCCCACATCAAATCTTTGTTTCTTAATCTTCCCTCATCAATTAAAGGAATGTGGGGTAAGTTTTCTTTTACAACTTTTGCGAAAATTCCATATGTTTTCCCGTAGACATTGCCATTTACATAAACTTTTGTGCTTCCGACACCGCAACTTGGTGATTTTGCCTTCAGAATGAATCCATGGACATCTCCGAGATTTTTTAAGAAATTATTTGCAAAGTTTTCAAGCCTTGATGTTAAATCTATCTCCGTTTCATCTTGGATCGCTCTAATTTCGTCCCCAACTTTATGTAGTTTTATTGTTTTCCTCGGTATTCCAAGCCCTATTTCAAATTCAGGGCAAACATGAACTAAGTTAAACAGTGGTTTTAACTTATTAACAAGTTCATCGTTTACTGTGGCACCATTATATCTGTATGGAAGTCCGTTAAGACATGCACTTATTACAACTGTTGGTTTCATCTCTCTTATATATTTTTTCTGTGGTAAATTTCTTTGAATTTTGATATAGATTGTTTTAGATCTACCAAGGGTTTTGGGTAGCCCGATATCTTTTCTTTTACAAAAAACTCTTGGCTATGTAGATACTTGGGGTCTAATTTTCTTAACTCTGGGATGTATTTTTTTATATAGTCTCCGTTAGGGTCAAATTTTAAAGATTGTAAAAATGGATTAAAAAACCTTATCTTTGTGTCCGTGCCAACTCCTGCGTTCCATTGCCAATTACCTATGTTTGAAGAAGCCTCATAGTCCAAAAGTTTAAGGGAAAAATATTCTTCGCCAAGCCTCCAATCAATATGCAAATTCTTTGTTAGAAAGCTTGCTACAACCATTCTAACACGGTTATGTATATAACCCTCTTGTTCAAGTTGGCGCATTCCTGCATCCACAAGGGGAAATCCTGTCAGCCCTTTTTTCCAAGCTTCAAACTTTTTATGGTCTTCCCGCCAATCTACCGTTATATCCTTCCTAAAGTTTTCAAACTCACTGTATGGGTAGTGATATAAGATATAGTTGAAGAATTCTCGCCAGATTAACTCGCTTATAAACTTCCCTTTCTTATCGTGTTCAATAGCCCATCTGAATATCTCTCTTACTGATATAGTTCCAAACCGTAGATGAACACTTAAAAGGGATGTGGCATTTAAAAAAGGATAGTTTCTATTCTCTTCATAAAAATCTACTTGTTTTTCAAATCTGTCTAAAAGTTCCTTTGGCTCTTTTATAGCCCCTTCAAAGGTTAATGTCTGTTTTTCAAATCCTATGCTTTTTATGTCTATGGGTAAGAGTTCTATGGTTTCACATACCTTTATGATCTTTGAATATTCAAAATCTGCGAGGTTAAGTGTTTCTTTCGGTTTATATTCAAGTTTGGCGTGCTCATAAATTAATTTTGATACAGCTTTTTCAAAGTGGGAAAAAACTGTGTAAGGTTTGCCCTGCAGGTTATAAATCAGATTTGGTTCTATTAGGAAGTTATCATGGACAAGTTGAAGGTTATACTTTGATGAGATTTGTCTATCTCTTTCTCTTGCGTAACTATCCCAATCCCCAGAGGCAAAAATTTTTCTTATTTGATATCTTTCTGATATGAGATCAAAAACATCCAAAGGTTTTCCATAAAAGATTGCAAGATCAAGCCCAAGGCTTTTTAAATTGTTTTTTAATTTTATCACCTTGTCAAATATAAAGGTTATCCTTTTGTCATCTTTAGGTAGTTTACCAAGGATATTTTTATCAAATATGAAAACTGGTAAAACATAAGACTCGGGAAGGGATAGCAAAGGGTTATCTTTTGTTCTGAGATCACGCCTAAACCATAAGATATCAACTTTCATTTTTATGTTTCTATTTTGACGGTAAATTTTCTTTTACATTTTTTGCATTGATATTCAACGGTGATCCAGTTATTTCGCTCATAATAACTTATCTCTTCAAGATTTCCGGAACAACCTTTAAAAATACATTTTTTCATTTCAACATTGAACTGTCTATTTCCGTTTTTTATTTCCTCCCCCATCGTTGTTTTAAAATTTTTTCGGCAATCATTATTCCGGCGATTGATTTAGCGTCAACGATTTCACCTTTTAGAATCATATCTACAGCTTCATCAATTGTTTTAAATTCAACTGATAAAACTTCTCCTTCCTCAAGGTTTTGTTTCTTTTTCTGTAAATTTTCTGCTAAATAGATGTAAAGTTTTTCAGTGCAAAATCCAGGGCTTGTATAAATGTAGGTTAAAAGTTCAATTCTTTCTGGCTTGAATCCTGTTTCTTCTTCAAGTTCTCTTATCGCACAAACTTTTGGGTCTTCTCCTTGGTCAAGCTTTCCAGCTGGTAATTCATATATAAATTTGTCAATTGGGTATCTATACTGTTTTATCAAAATTATTCTTTGGTCTTGAAGAAGCCCAAGGACAACAGCACCGCCTGGATGTTGAACTACTTCACGAATTGTATGATTTTTTGATTCAAAATATTCAAGCTCATCAACAATTATGTCAAAAACCTTCCCACGATAAATTATATTTCTTTTCTTAAGTTTCATGTTCCCCATTATTTTCTCGTTTTGCATAAGGCAAATAAATTTTTTTAGTAAATCCCTCTACTTCCTGGTTTTTCAATTTCAATTCCTTCTTTACACAATGGACATTCTTCAGGTTTAAAAGTTGGGACTTCAAGTTTAATGACGGAAGCAAATCTTGTCCCGAAATCAATTTTACCACCGCTTCTATCAACGATGCAACCGACACCTATCAATTTTCCGCCGGCATTTTTTACGAGATCAATGACTTCAAAAACGCTTCCACCGGTTGTCACGACATCTTCGCAGACGAGGACTCGTTCTCCAGGTTTTATTCCAAACCCGCGTCTTAACTTCATAACACCGCCCTCTCTTTCAGCAAATATATTTCTTGCTTCAAGTTGTCGTGCAACCTCATACCCGACGATAATTCCACCTATTGCTGGAGAAACAACGAGTTCAATTTCACTTGTGTAAAAATGTCTTGCTATTTGTCTACATAAAAGTTCAGCATATTCTGGATACTGTAAAACTTTAGCACATTGAAAATACTTTGAGCTGTGAAGTCCGGAAGTAAGAAGAAAATGACCCTCAAGAAGAGCCCCTGTTTCTTTGAAAATCTTTAAAACATCCTCGGTTGAAATTTGAGAGAATTGCATAGTAAGGAGATTTTATTTTAATAAAGTGGACGGCTTGGGAAACCGTCCACTTGAATTAATTATTTTTCTTCCTCAGCAAGCTCTTCAGGTTCATCCTTTTGTTTCCCAGCCTCGTAAAATACAAGTTCATCACGATTTTTTGACAGTTTTACTTTGATTACACTTCCAGATGTAAATTTACCCTTTAAGATTTCTTCTGAAAGTGGCTCTTCAAGATATTTTTGAACAGCACGTTTTAATGGTCTGGCTCCGAAAGCGGGATCATAACCTTTTTCAGCGAGGAACTCCTTTGCACTTCTTGTGAGCTCAAGCGACATATTCATTGTCTTTAGCCTTTTCATTATATCCTGAACCGCAATATCAACAATTTGAATTATATGCTCTTTCTCAAGTGGTTTGAATATGATTATTTCATCAATTCTGTTCAAAAACTCGGGGCTAAAGACTCGTTTCACCGCTTCCTCAATTGTTGCTTTCATTGCTTCAAACCTATCTTTTGGTGTTTCGCTTATTCCAAACCCAATTCCCCCAGTGATTTTTATATCCCTTGTTCCAATGTTTGATGTCATAATTATAACAGTATTTCTGAAATCAACTCTTCTGCCAAGGCTATCCGTAAGTTGACCATCATCAAGAACTTGAAGCAAGATATTAAACACATCGGGATGCGCTTTCTCAATTTCATCAAATAAAACGACAGAGTAAGGTTTTCTTCTAACTTTTTCAGTTAACTGCCCACCCTCTTCATATCCGACATATCCAGGAGGAGCACCTATTAATCTTGAAACATTAAATTTTTCCATATATTCTGACATATCAATCCTTATCAAAGCATCTTCGGTATCAAACAAATACCTTGCGAGAGCCTTAGCAAGTTCGGTTTTTCCGACGCCAGTTGGTCCAAGGAAGATAAATGAACCTATTGGTCTTCTTGGGTCTTTCAATCCCGCCCTTGCTCTTCTTATAGCTCGCGTTAATTTTTCAATTGCTTCGTCTTGTCCTACAACTTGTTTCTTAAGTTCTTGTTCCATATTCATTAATTTTTCCGACTCCGACTGACTTATCTTATTTACCGGTATTCCAGTCATCATTGCGACAACCTCAGCTATATCTTCTTCTGTAACCTCAAAAACCATGCTTTGGGCTTTTATTTCCCATTCACGTTTTGCTATTTCAAGGTCGCTAAGAAGTTTTTTCTCAAGATCTCTCAGCCTTGCAGCTTGTTCAAAGTCTTGATTTTTAACAACTTGATTTTTTAGTTGTCTAATTCTTTCAATCTCTTCTTCCAACTCAACAATTTCCTTCGGGACGACGATATGTGACAGGTGAACTCTTGCACCTGCTTCATCCATCACATCAATTGCTTTATCAGGCAGGTAACGATCAGTTATGTATCTATCGCTTAATCTAACGCACGCTTCAATTGCTTTATCTGTATATCTTACATTGTGATGTTCTTCGTATTTGTCTTTTATATTCATCAAGATGTAAATTGTTTCTTCAACGCTTGGTGGGTCAATCATAACTTTTTGAAATCTTCTCTCAAGCGCTCCATCTTTTTCAATATATTGGCGATATTCGTCAAGTGTTGTGGCGCCTATACATTGAAGTTCACCTCTTGCGAGGGCTGGTTTAAACATATTTGAAGCATCAAGGGAGCCTGAAGCTCCACCTGCACCCACTATTGTATGTAATTCATCTATAAACAAAATCACATCCCTTGCTTTTTCAAGTTCATTTAAAATCGCTTTTACTCTTTCCTCAAATTGACCACGGTATTTTGTCCCTGCAACAAGAGCTGCAAGATCAAGTTGGACAATCCTCTTATTATGTAAAACTCTTGAGACTTTTTTCTGCACAATTCTTAGGGCGAGCCCTTCAACGATTGCCGTTTTCCCAACGCCTGGTTCTCCTATTAGGACGGGATTATTTTTCTTTCTCCTGCTTAAGATCTGTGCAACTCTGTCAATTTCTTTATCTCTGCCAATTACAGGATCAAGTTTTCCTTCAATGGCAAGTTTAGTCAAATCTCTGCTGAAATTGTCAAGGACGGGTGTTTTTGTTCTTTCTTGAGATTTTGTCGATTCAAATGGTTTTGTTCTTTCAGTGAAACCTGATTTCCCGCTCAATATATTGTCAAGTTCATTGCGTACTGCTTCATATGTTACTCCAAACTGTCTTAAAATTTGGGATGCAAGGTTATCTTCATCCCTTAAAATAGAGAGAAGAAGATGCTCGGTGCCGATCACATCGGATTTGTAAAGCTTAGCTTCAAGATATGTGATTTTCAAAACTTTCTCTGCTTGCTTTGTCAATGGCAAACTTCCCATAACCATCGTTCCACCAGTTGTCCTGACAGTGTCTTCAATTGCTTTTTTGAGCTTGTAAAGATCACAACCAAGATTACGCAGGATTTTGACTGCAAGACCTTCTCCTTCCCTGATTATCCCCAGCAAGAGATGCTCTGTTCCAATATAATCATGACCCAATCGCAACGCTTCTTCGCGACTTAATCTTATGACTTCTTGAACCCGATTAGAGAAATTTCCTTCCATGGTGAATTTATTTTATTTTGTTTGTGTTCATTTTCTTTAACATTTGAGATGTTATGCCAGTTTCATAAGAACAACTTCCCTTAAGTAAATATAGTTATTTTAAAATCATTTGTCAAATTAAATAAGGCAAAATTGGGGGCGCTAAAGGTGCTAATAGTGCAACACAAATTGGGAACGGGTTCAGGTTGATTTTGATGAAATTTTTTATTATAAATTTTTGGAATCCAAAATTTAATGTTGTATCCTGTTATGAAAGATATTCTTGAAAAGACTTTTGAGATTAGCAAGAGAAACACGAACATTAAAATTGAGTTCATCGCTGGTATTACAACTTTTATGACGATGTCGTATATAATTTTTGTTCAACCTGTTGTTTTATCACACGCTGGGATTGATTTCGGGGCTGGGCTTATTGCAACATGCATTGGGTCTGCAATTGGATCAATAATAATGGCTTTGCTTGCAAATTATCCAATTGCGCTTGCTCCGGGGATGGGGGAAAATTTCTTTTTTGCTTATACCGTTGTTGGAAGCATGAAACTTTCTTGGCAATCTGCACTTGCCATTGTTTTTCTCTCCGGGGTTCTTTTTAGTGTTCTTTCGCTTGTTAAGTTGAGGGAGGCTGTGATTGATGCTATGCCCGGGTGTTTAAAAAATTCAATAGCAACAGGAATTGGTTTATTTATAACTTTGATAGGTTTCCTTCAGGGTGGAATAATAAAAATTAACTCCGGAACACATTTGCCTCAACTTGGGGAAATACACAGGATTGAAGTTTTAATTTCAATTATTGGGTTAATTTTTACATCAATTCTCCTTGCTCGTGGAGTTAAGGGCTCAATTTTAATTGGGATAATCTTTTCAACTATTCTTTCAGTTATTTTAGGTGTGGTTAAGTTTGAAGGTAAAATTTTTTCGCTTCCGGAGGTTAAAGAGTCGGCATTTTTAAAGCTTGATTTTTCAAATTTTTTTGACATTACATTTATTGTTGCGGTTCTTGTTTTTCTTTATATGGTTTTGTTTGATACTGTTGGGACATTGATTGGAGTTGGGCAAGCAGCCGGGCTTGTTGGGAAAGACGGGAAGCTTCCACGAGCTGAGAAGGCTTTGCTATCAGATGCACTTGGGACGACATTTGGAGCTTTGCTTGGGACATCAACTGTAACTGCCTATATTGAAAGCGCATCCGGTGTTGCTGTGGGTGGAAGAACTGGTTTAACTTCAATTTTTGTCGCCTTTTTCTTTCTAATATCGCTTTTCTTCTATCCGATTGTTAAGTTAATTGGTGGTGGGGTTGAGCTCGCACCTGGTTATGTTCTTTATCCGATAACTGCTCCTGCTTTGATAATCGTTGGAAGTATGATGGTTAGACCAGTTGTCCAAATAAATTGGGAAGATTTCACGGAGTCAATTCCTGCTTTTATAACTATGCTTGCAATCCCCTTAACATTCAGCATTGCTGATGGCATAGCGATTGGTTTTACATCTTACACGCTTGTGAAGTTATTTAGTGGGAGGTTCAAGGAGATAAATTGGATAATAATTGTTTTGACATTTGTTTTTCTTGCAAGGTATATTTTCCTTGCATTAAAATAAATTTCTTCAAAAGCCATGGCATATCAAATTGAGGTAAAACAGATAAAACCATTCCCAGTTGCAGAGTTTGAGGTCACGGTTTCGGGGAAAACTCAAACGACGCACATCGTCTCGCTTGAAGAAAGTTATTTCAAAAAGTTAACGGAGGGAAGGATAACTGCAGAAAAACTTGTTTATTTATCATTTGAGTTTTTGCTTGATCGTGAACCAAACACATCAATCCTGAAACGCTTTAATCTTCGCGAGATAAACCATTACTTCCCAGAGTATGAAAATGAGATAGTAACGATGTTTTGAACTCAAATTTTGAAATCTTGGTTAATTTTTTTATCTTAAATCAAAATTTTAGAAGCAAATTTATTTGGAGGAAAAGTTATGATTCTTTTATTTCAGGCTCAACCGGATGCTACGAGTAGTTTGATCAGCACGATAATAATGTTTTTAGCTATCTTTTTGATCTTTTATTTCTTGATAATAAGACCACAGCAAAAAAGGGCTAAAGAGCATCAGAAGTTAATCTCTTCCCTTAAAAAGGGCGATAAGGTTATAACCTCAAGTGGGATTCATGGTAAAGTTGTCGGGCTTGATGATAAAACTGTTTTAATTGAAGTTGATGATGGGGTTAAAATTAAATTTGAGAAAGCTGCTATCGCTGTTGTGACGCGTGAAGGTCAGGGCTGATTTTGTTAATTAAAATATCTTGTTGCTTTAAAGGGACAGAGTTAATCTGTCCCAAATTTTTTTAAATATAAGTTTTTTCGGAGGTGAGTTATGATGCCAGTTGAGAAATTTAATACGATAGATGAGGCGATAGAGGATATTCGTAATGGCAAGATTGTTATAGTTGTTGATGATGAGGATAGGGAGAATGAAGGTGATTTTATAGTTGCAGCTGAGAAGGTGACGCCAGAAATTGTTAATTTTATGGCAAAATATGGAAGGGGGTTAATTTGTGTTGCTATCACGGAGCAGAGGGCACAAGAGCTTGAATTTGAGCCCATGGTTGAATTTAATACATCAAGGCATGGCACGGCTTTTCTTGTAAGCGTTGATTATAAGAAAGGGACAACGACGGGTATCTCCGCCTTTGACAGAGCGAAGACAATTCAGGCAATTGTTGATCCAAATTCAAAGCCTGGGGATTTTGCAAAGCCAGGGCATATTTTCCCACTTCAGGCGGTTGAAGGTGGTGTTTTGAGAAGAGCAGGACATACGGAAGCAGCGGTTGACCTTGCACGACTCGCTGGGCTTTATCCAGCAGGTGTGCTTTGTGAGATTATGAATGATGACGGAACAATGGCTCGTGTTCCCGAACTCTTTAAAATTGCGAAAAAGTTTGGGCTTAAAATCATCACAATAAAAGATTTAATAAGTTATCGGCTTAAAAGAGAAAAACTAATCAGAAAGATAACAACAACGAAATTACCAACGAAATATGGTTTCTTTGAGCTTCATCTATATGAAAGTTTAACAGATGGAAAAGTTCATGTTGCTCTTGTCAAAGGTAAAGTTGATGATGGCGAGCCTGTGCTTGTCCGTGTTCATTCGGAGTGTTTAACTGGTGATGTTTTTGGCTCTTTTAGGTGTGATTGTGGGGATCAGCTCCATTCGGCTATGAAAATGATTGAGCGTGAGGGTAGAGGGGTTTTGCTTTACATGAGGCAAGAGGGCAGAGGAATTGGACTTGTAAATAAAATTAAAGCATACAGATTGCAGGATGAAGGAAAAGACACAGTTGAGGCAAACGAAGTGCTTGGATTTAAACCTGATTTAAGAGATTATGGAATAGGTGCACAGATTCTTGTTGATCTCGGGATAAAAAAGATGCGACTTTTGACAAATAATCCCAAAAAGATCATCGGTCTTGCTGGCTATGGTCTTGAAGTTGTTGAAAGAGTTCCAATTGAGATTCAGCCAAACGATATCAATATTCATTATTTGCGAACTAAAAGGGATAAACTTGGGCATTTAATTTTGATGAATGAGAAGAAAGAAAATGAAGGGACATGAGTTTCATCTTGCCCGAAATACTTGAAAGTTGGCAGATAAAAAAAGTTCTTGAAAAAGCGCTTTCAAGAGGCGGGGAGTTCGCTGAAATTTATTTTGAATATAAAACTGAAACAATGATAAATTTGTCCGAGAACAAAATAAAAAGTTTAAATTCCGGGGTTTCATCGGGGCTTGGAATAAGGGTTATTTCTGGCACAAGGACTGGATATGCTTATACTGATGATTTTAGCTTTGAGAAAATTTTAAATGTCGCCGAGGTCGCTTCATATATTGCCGATAGCAGTTCAAAAATCTTAAGTGTTAACCTTGAAGAAAAAAGGAAAGCAAAACAAAATTATTTAATTGAAAAGCCAATTTATCTTCTTGATCTGGATAAAAAAATTGAGTGGCTTTGGCGTGCGAATGATTCTGCAAGAAGTTATGATGGTCGGATAAAACAGGTTGATATAAATTATCAGGAAACATTTCGGTATTTCTGGGTTGCAAATTCAGAAGGAACATTCGTTGAAAGTGATGACTCTTTGTTTAGAATTTTTATAACATCTATCGCTATTGATGATGGACTGCGAGAGATGGGAGTTAGTTATTTGGGTGGGAGATATGGATATGATTATTTGGTGGGATACTCACCTGAAAAAGCTGGTGTTGAGTCAGCAAGTCAAGCGGTTTCAAAGTTAAGTGCTAAACCAGCCCCAGCTGGAAATTTTCCAGTTGTGATTAAATCTGGTTGGGGTGGTGTTTTGGTTCATGAGGCAGTTGGGCATGGACTTGAAGGTGATTTTAATAGAAAAGGGATTTCGGTGTACTCAGGAAAGATTGGGCAAAAAGTTTGTTCTGAACTTGTTACGATCATTGATGATGGCACAGTTCCAAATTCAAGAGGCTCGCTTGCAATTGATGATGAAGGAACACCGATGCAAAAAACTATTTTAATTGAAAATGGGATTTTGAGAGGTTATATGCTTGATAAATTGAACGCTAAACTCATGAACCTTGAATCAACAGGGAATGGTCGCAGGGAATCATATAAACATTATCCGCTTCCCAGAATGAGAAATACTTATATTGATGCTGGTAAAGATAATCCTGATGATTTAATAAAAAGTGTAAAGTTTGGGATTTATGCCAAGTCACTTGGTGGTGGGCAGGTTGATATTGTGAGTGGAAATTTTGTTTTTGAAGTAAATGAAGGATATTTGATTGAAAATGGTGAAATAACATATCAAATCCGCGGAGCGAATTTAATTGGGAATGGTCCGGAGATTATGAAAAAAGTCATCGGGGTGGGGAATGATCTTGAAATAGAGAAGCGAACTGGAAGTTGTGGAAAGGACGGTCAATATATCCCAGTTGGGGTAGGGCAACCAACAATACTCGTGAGTGAAATTACAGTTGGTGGGACTCAGATCTGATGAAGACGGGTTTAAAAAATTTTGTTTTGTTCTTTTTTATTATCTATGGATGTAATTTTGTCGTTAACATCAAAGATGAAACGATAAAGGAGAGAGTTCAAATTTATAAAAGAGGTTTTAACTTTGTGTCATGGAGAAGAACTGAATATGGCACAACTTATGCGAAAAGTTCTTTTGATACAATGTCCACTTGTGGAGCAAATTGGGTTTCAATTGTTGTTACGCTCTATCAAAAAAATCCAGAAGATACGCTCATAATTGAAGATCCAAATAAAACGCCAAGCCTTTATTCAGTATCGCAAATTATTCAATATGCGCATGAAAAAAATTTCGGAGTTATGTTGAAAATTCATCTTGATACATATGATGGAGTATCAAGGACGAAGATAAAACCATTTGATGTTTCTGCATGGTTTAGGAATTATTCAAAGTATGTTTTAAACTATGCGAGGCTGTGTGAAATGCTGGGTGTTGAAATGTTTTGCATTGGAACGGAACTTTCTTCGTTAAGCCAAGAGTTAAAGTTGTGGTCGGAGTTGATTGACAGTGTTAGGGAAATCTACAATGGTAAAATCATTTACGCATCAAATTTTGATGAATATAGAGATGTTTCATTTTGGGATAAAATTGATTATGTTGGCATAGATTTTTTTGCTCCTGTGTCAAATAAACCTGATCCTGTTTATGATGAAATTGTTCTTGGATGGCAACCATATTTGAATGATTTGAAAAGTTGGTTTACTGAAAATCACGGGAGTAAGAAGTTAATTTTTACGGAAATTGGGTATCCATCAACGGATGGAGCAAGTATGAGACCGTGGAAGGAGGGTGAGGTTATTGATTTTGAGGAGCAGAATTTGTGTTATAAAGTTGCACTTGATATTATTTCACATATTGATTTTGTTGATGGTATATTTTTTTGGAATTGGGATGCCAATTTGAAATCCGACTCATTGAAAACTGGTTTTTCTCCTTATGGGAAACCAGCATTTGAAACTATTAAGGAACATTGGTTGAGGCAACAAGTTTTGAGTAAAAACAAAATTTAGTGATTTAGAGATGGCGGATAAGAGGGAAGTAATTTACTTATCAAGGGAGAAATACGAGGAACTCCGCAGGGAATTAGCGGAGCTTAAAACGAAGGGAAGGGCTGAAATAGCTATGAAAATAGCAGAGGCAAGAGCTCATGGTGATATCTCTGAAAATTCGGAATATGAAACGGCGAAGCAAGAGCAAGAAATTCTTGAATTGAAAATTCAAAAACTGGAGGAGACACTTGCAAGGGCGAAGGTGATAGATACAAAGAATTTGCCAGCAGATAAGGTTTATTTGTATTCAAAGGTTAAGGTTTTAAATCTCAATACAAATCAAATAATTGAATACACAATCGTTTCATCGCAGGAGGCGAATTCGGCTGAGAAAAAGGTTTCGGTTCAATCCCCGATTGGAAAAGGTTTGTTGGGGAAGCAGGTTGGAGATGTTGTTGAGGTTAAAGTCCCTGCTGGAATTGTGAGGTATAAAATACTTGAGATAAATCGGCTGTAGGCTTGTTATTTTGGTGGAATAAAGATTTTTTAAAGTTGGGCATTAAGTTCAATAAAACTCTTGACAAATGTTTCTGAATTCATTATATTAGCAATGAGAAGCATAATCATCCCCGTTTCCTTTCCCGCCGAGATCGCTGGCGTGTGTCCCCGAGCGCCAGCGGTCTTTTTTATTTTTAAGGCGACTTTTCAAATATGTCCTTTTTAAAGGATTAGTTGAAATGTAAGGGGAATTTTGGTATTTTTAAATTGCGTAAAAATTTATTCGGAACGACAAATGACCGAAGGATTTGAGATTTGGGATGCGCATGTTCACTTTTTCTCCTTCAATTTTTTTAAAACCCTGATAAGGATGAAGGGAAAGGAAACACCGCTGAATGAGGAGTTTACTTTTCTTAGAGAAAGATATGGCATAGAAACTCCACCTGTTAGCCCTGTGCAGCTTGCAAGGCGATGGATTGATGAAATGGAGAAATATGGTATTTCAAAACTTGTTCTTTTTGCGAGCATCCCGGAGGACACAGTTTCGGTGTCAACTGCAATATCTGCATTTCCAGATAAATTTGTTGGTTTCTTCACCTTAAACCCGTTTGCTGAAAATGTAGATTCAGAGGTAAAGCACGCCGTTGAGAATATGGGGATGAGAGGGATGATTTTATTTCCTGCTCTTTATCATATCCATGTTTACGATGAATTGCTTGAAAGAATTTATCTAATTGCGGAGGAGTATCATCTTGTTGTTTTTACGCATTTTGGGATTTTAAAAATTCCAGTTCGTGAGGCTATAGGTGTTAGAGATCAAATAGATGGAACTTATAGTAATCCAACCGATCTTCATAGAATCGCAGTTAGACATCCAGATGTTAACTTCATAATACCGCATTTTGGGGCTGGATATTTTCAAGAGGTTTTAATGCTTGGGTTGCAGTGTAGAAATGTTTATGTTGATACATCAAGCTCAAACTCCTGGATAAGGGTTTTACCGTATCAAATTGATCTTAAAACTGTCTTCGCAAAAACATTGGAAATTTTCGGCGTTGATAGAATTATTTTCGGGACAGATAGCGGAATTTTCCCACGGGGATATAGGGTTGATATATTAAATCAACAGCTGGAGATATTTGATAAACTTGGCTTATCGTCAGATGAAATTCAGAAAATTTTATCGGGGAATATAAAGCGTTTACTCGGTTTTATTTAGAAGTAGAATTGATCTGGAACTAAATTTTTAAGATCGCTCGTTATTTAAATATGAAAAATAAATCGCCTGTTTGAATTGCGAAGGAGAAGTTTTTACATATTGTTAACTTTTCTGATTTATTTGGCTTGGGTTATATATGCTAGTTTTAATTTTCATCTGCATTTAAACTTTGG
>Ga0105162_1001402_pt1 | contig 13933 bp, 10 predicted proteins | sample JNZ201metaG_FD_81532 | JGI IMG/M metagenome (GOLD analysis project Ga0105162, IMG submission 81532) | Hot spring microbial communities from Jinze hot spring, China to study Microbial Dark Matter (Phase II) - JNZ 20120812A | ecosystem: Environmental > Aquatic > Thermal springs > Hot (42-90C) >...
GTATGAAGCAGTTCAATTGTGTGGCGCTGAAATTATTTCTTACGCTGCTTTTGGTCACTACTACCGCATTTGCCTACTCTCAGCGCTGGACATTTACAAAAGATGTTGATCCGATGACCGATAAGGTCAATTTATGGGTAGCAATATCTCCTGAAGTTGCCCCCTTGGAATCTGTGGCAGTTCCATACAAAAATATTCGTGCTGCTGTCTTTGTCAAATATGACGGTAAAAAACTTAGTGTTGGAATAGTCTTTAACATGTATCCCCCAATTCCAGGTGGTGTAACTGATGATAAAGCAGATGAAGGAGTGTACTTTGAAACAAGAATCAGATGGGATAGCAAAGAACCTGAACGTGTGAAATTATTTTATCCTGTTCTTGTAAAATATGTGCTGTTTGACGATAAGATTACAAATGATATTATCAACAAACTAATGACACATAGCATCCTGACGGTCGAATTTGACTGGCTGCTTTGGGGAGTAAAACACTTCAAATTCCCACTTGATGGCTCATCAGAGGCTACCAAACAGGTGTTGAACAACGTAAAAAAATGAACCTTGACGTTTTGGATGCCTATCTTTAACGAGAGGGAGGGATATATATGCGGAAGGTGTTGGTTACCAGTTTGGTACTTTTGATGTTTGTCATTGTCGCCCTTGGTCAAACTTCTAACGGTTGGCAGGTAATTAAACTCGAAGATCCAATGACAGGCCAAGTAACCTGGAGAGCCTACTCACCTATAACTTATTCATTGCAAGGGAGTATATGGGCACCATTCGTTATACTCGCATTTGATACCAATGGGCAATATGAGCTTGTAAGCTTGATCTTTGAATTCCCAATCAAAAATAGCGAGATTGTCGGGCTTGAATATCTGACAAACAGTGTAAGTTTATCTACATACATACGATGGGATAATTTGAATCCAAATTACCTGATTTTGTGGCGCCCTTATAATGAATCAAATTACTTCCTTTATTTGATGGATGGTAAAACCTATACCATCAAACCTATAATAGATAACCTCATGAAATACAACACAGTTACCATACAAATAAACCTTGCTTCATATGGACTGTTGTACTACAAAATTCCACTGACCGGTTCAAAAGAAGTAATAAATACTGCAAGAAACAACGTTAAGAAGAAATGGTGAGTTCTCATTCAAAAAAAGCAAACAACTTGAAACTACTGAGTTTAAACAAGAATATCGATGCCTTTAACTTTTGCGAGCGAGTATGCTTCTAGCAAGGACCTTATCGACGACATTACATTGACCTCAGACGCATTATCATTGGGAAATTTTGATAATTCTCATAATCTTGAAATATCCACTACAGATGCGATAACCCTCTCAACAGTTCACCAAGCGGTAGGAAAAGAGCGGAAAATCGTCTTTATCGTAGGAGCTAATCCTGGTGATTTTCCTGACTCTCGCTCGGTCCAAGAAGGCTTAATAGAAAAAGAATAGAAACAACCGTAAATAAGGGGGGAATTTTGCGACTGAACGTGAACAAGCTAAATCGTACTTGGGAAGGTTTTTAAAATTGGACTGGGCAGGGTGTGGCTGCGGATGTTTGGTGCCAGTAGTGATAATAGGAATAGTTGCACTTTTGATAGCGATTTTGTAAATTTGAAAGAGTTAGGCTAAAGAGAAATTTCTAAAATAATCGAGAAAAATCAAATACCAAGTAAATGCGAGCAACTTAGCCAATTCCACAAAGCACGAAAACGCTTGTGGAATATTTTCTTTTTGCGAAAAGATATGTTACGTAAATAAGAAAACGAGGTATAATATTAATAGGAACGATGGGAGTCAGAAAATCGACCACATGGTGAAGGGGTGAAGTGTTGTTATGAAAACCTTGTATGAAGCCTGTGTACCTCGAGAAAGTGTTTTTGATGAAAAACGTAGAGAAGATGTCTTGGACCTCACAGACTTAATAGAGGGACGAATTAATCCTGAATCATTCTTTGAAGAAAGTTATTTAACAAATGGTATGGAAATACTTTTAAAAACTGCTTTCAAAAGACTTGCAGGTGAAAGCGAAACTGGACTTATAAAATTAACTCAGTCAATGGGTGGCGGTAAGACCCATAACATGATAGCTCTTGGTTTACTTGCTAAGTATCCTCAGTATCGGAAAAAGGTTATGGGTGACTTTGGAGAAAAGTACGTGAACTTAAGTGAAATTAAGGTGGTCGCTTTCACAGGTAGGGAAAGTGACGCACCTTTTGGCATATGGGGAGCCATTGCGGAGCAATTAGGGAAAAGAGATATCTTCAAAGACTACTACTCCCCACTAAGGGCTCCAGGACAAAGTGCATGGGTGAACCTCCTAAAAGATGAAACGGTACTCATACTTTTGGACGAACTACCACCTTACCTTGAAAACGCTAAATCCATTGCTATCGGTGATTCCAACTTGGCTGTTGTAACAACGACAGCTTTAGCTAACCTTTTCAATGCCTTAAACAAACCCGAGCTTTCCAGAGTTTGCGTTGTTATTTCAGATTTGAGAGCAACTTACGAATCCGGTAGTGAACTGCTCCAGTCAAGTTTTAAGGAATTAGAAGGTGAGATAGATCGTTTTGCAATGAACGTAGAACCCGTTAGGATAAATTCCGATGAAATCTACCACATACTCAGAAAGAAGCTTTTCAAATCGCTCCCAAACGAAAACGAGATAAATCAAATAGCTATTGCCTATAAGGAGAAGCTCGAAGAAACCAAACAACTTGGCTTTACCATGCTCTCACCAGACCAGCTTTACACATGGATAAAGGATTCTTACCCGTTTCACCCTTCCACTCGCGACCTATACGCGAGATTCAAAGAAAACCCTGGGTTCCAGCAGACACGAGGATTAATAAGGCTTATGAGAGCAATGATATCACAGCTATGGAGAGGAGATGAACCTCTTGCGAGAAGAAAGTATCTTGTGAATCCGTATGATTTTGACCTAAATGATAGTGAAATGTTAACAATGATTACACAGATAAAACCCTCTTTGAGTAATGCCATAGCACACGATATTGCTTCGAATGGTCGTGCTGTAGCAGAAACTATTGATAGGGAAATGACAAAGACAACAGACGCTCAAGATGCTGCTAAACTGGTTCTTGTTTCTTCTCTTGCTGACGTTCCGAATGCCGTTCTTGGACTTGCTCCAGGTGAAATCTTAGGTTATTTGACCGAACCTGGGCGGGACATAACCCTTACCAAAAAAGCTTTGGAAGAGTTCACTTTTAGAGCTTGGTATCTCTTCACAGACAGGGATGGAAAACTTTTCTTCCAGAACACAAAGAACCTGATAGCAGAGCTGAACTCACTTGTTGAATCCTACGATAATGAAACAGCGAAAAGGAATTAAGGAACGTCCTCTCCAAAATGTTTGAGCCTAAAGACAAGGACTGTTATCAGAGAGTTGTTGTTTTCCCCGCCATCGATGAAATAGAACTTTCACGTGATGAAGTCACACTTGTGATAACAGAACCGTATATGAGTGATTCAGGACTAAATCCTGATATTGAGAAGTTTTATGAAGATCAGAGGTACAAAAACCGAGTAATGTTCCTTACAGGCTCCAGAAGAACAATGGATAAACTCTATGAAGTGACGAAAGAGTATAAAGCCATTAACGAAATAATCAAGAGAATGAATGAAGAAAAGATACCTGAGAACGATTCTCAATATCAAAGAGCATTGGAAAAGAGAGACAGAATAAATCTCGAACTCTTACAAGCCGCGCGTGAGACCTTCGTTCAGCTCTACTATCCAACAGCACAGGGGTTGCAAAAGGTAGACTTCAGAATGGAATTTGTCGGGAATGAATACAACGGTGAGAAACAAATTAAGGATGTGCTAACTAACAGGAAATTTATCACCGATGTCTCAAGCGACAGCTTCCGAAAAAGATGCGAAGAGAGGTTGTTTACACAACAACAAATGCGATGGGTTGACATAAAAGAAAGGGCTGCAACTAATCCGTCTTGGCCCTGGCATCTTCCAAGAGCCTTAGATGACTTGAAAGATTCCATGATAAGAAAAGGCATTTGGAGAGAAGAGGGAGGATACATAAACAAAGGACCATTCCCGAAAGAAAAAACCAGTGTAAAGATTCAGGAAATTTTCAGGGACGAGGAAACAGGTGAAGTTACCTTGAAGCTTACTCCAGTGCATGGTGATGTAATTCACTACGAAATTGGGAAACCCGCAACAATATCTTCACCAATACTAACAACACCTAACGACTTTAAAACAAGAGAGCTTAAGATATCATTCCTTTGCGTTGATTCAAAAGGTGAGCATGAAACAGGCGAACCCATAGAATGGCAAAACAAGATAAGGCTAAAATACAAAGTTTACGACAGCAGTGATGGAAGTGGAAAGATTGTTGAACTTCTTGCATTACCTGTGAACGAAAAAATTAAATATACAATAAAGTACACAACCGATGGCTCCAGTCCGTTCGAAAACGGTCAGATTTATGATTCTGAAGAGAAGATATTTATACCAAAAAAGAATGGAGTAACAACTACCATTGTACAAGCAATAGCGATGGCTGAGGATATAACTTCCGAGAAGCTTATGTTCACAGTTCAATGGAATAGTTCCTCCGCTGTTGTATCCGATGAAAAGCGTTTGATACTCAAAAGAAAGTTAAAAACCGATGATACATCAAAAACATACAGGGAACTTGAATTGCTGAAGAAATACAATGCAAAACTGTTAGGAACTCGCGTTGTTATTTATTCCGTTAACCCAAAAACATGGGTAGAATTCGTTACCGATAACGAAACACTCGAAACATCCGCTGAAGCGCTTGAAAAAGTAATAGAAGACTTAAGACAAACTCTCTTACCCGAGGGCAAACATGATATAACAATGGAGAGTGCAACAATAATCTTCGAAAAGGGCTTGGACTTCAAACGATGGGTGTCGGACAAACAAATGTCACTAGATGACTTCAAGCAGGAGGAGATATTGCAACCATGAACGGTAAGAAAAAAACCTACGGCTTTGGATTCAACCCATCTGAATCCCAGCACCATTTCCTGGTCGTTATACCAAAATCCGATACTGGAAGGGTTATTATATTCGAGAGGTTTTCATGGCAAGAAGGTGTTGAAGTCCAAAAAATAGACTATAGTATCGACAAACCTAAGGTAGAACTCGACAAGAAAAAATGGAAACTTATTGAAGGCGTTCTTGAAGAAGAATTCAACACTCGCTTGAAGCAAGAAAAACTCCCCACAGGAAGGTGGAAGATAGGGCAGAATCCCGTTCACAGACTGTTTGGCAAAGAAATGGTCTTATTAGCTTGGGCAATCGAAGATTGCGATCCATCAGTGGTGCCAACTGCTGTAAGAAATTGGAAAGGGCTGAGCCCCGAGGAAAGATGGTGGCTCTTTACAATGACCAATGCCGCAACAGGAGGGCTTAAAGATAGAAGAGGTTGGCGTAAGGCGATTAAATACGCACTCACAGAGAACCCGATAGAAGACTCAAATAGGCAGATGGATATATTCGATTTGATGCTAAGAAGAAAAATTGATGACTAAGTAATTGCACAACTATGACTTGTTAGGGAGGTAATATGATGGATTTTGATAAATCATTTATAGAAGTCCAGTTCCCGGTCTCGAAAATATCAAAAGAAAGCTATAAAGAAAGAAAAGCAGGCGCTGGGCAAACTTTAACAGAATTAGGAAAATGGTGGGGTAGAAAACCTTTGATACTTGTTAGAGCTGCGCTTCTTGGATTGCTTTTACCTGCTGGTAAAGATTCTAAGAAGGACATGGAAATGTTTCTTAAGCTACTATCGATGGATGAACAAGGTTTACTTTTGAGAAAGAAAGACAGCATTCCAATAGAAAAGGTCTATGAACATCTAACACCCTCCGAACGAAAAGAATACATTGAAATTGGAGAAAATGGAAAGCTCATGTATAAAAAGAACCTAAAGAAGGAAGACAGGGAATACCTCCAGCGCTTAGTTTTTAATAGATTGACGTATGATGAAAAACTGACTTACTGTATGAGGCCTGAAGAGCTTGAGAATTTACCACCTGAAACTTGGCGAGAGATAAACGAATACTTTGGAACGAACGCAACGACATTGCAAGAGTTTGTCCAACAAATAGGTGTGAAACGGTTTGGCAAAACCCTGCAAGTTGGCGATTGCTTCTGCGGTGGCGGAAGCATACCATTTGAGGCGGCAAGGATAGGGCTTGATGTATATGCGTCCGACTTAAACCCCATAGCAACGTTGTTGACTTGGTCGGCGTTAGAGTTACTTTTGAACAGTTCTGAAGAGGAGCTTAATCAATTGGAGGATTTCTTAGAGAAGATATACAACTTAGCCGATGCGCAAATAACAGAGTGGGGAATAGAACACAACGAACAAGGAGATAGAGCGGATGCGTATATATACTGTAACGAGGTTGTTTGTCCTGAATGTGGTTGGCGTGTTCCTCTCTCACCTTCTTGGATAATCATTGTCGATACAAAAACAGTCGTCCTTTTAGACGAAAATCAAGATGAAAAAGCTTTTAACATAGAGATAAAGTCAAACGCTTCCAAAGACGAGATAGAGCAAGTTGAAAAATTAGTGACTATAAAAGACGGTGAAATGTGGTGCCCTCATTGTAAGACAACCACCCCTATTAGCGTTCTTCGTGGGGATAGGATACTCGAAGATGGAACTGTTCAATACGGGCTAAGAAAATGGGAAGCGCACGAATTCATACCTCGACCGGACGATGTGTTCCAGGAAAGACTTATCTGTATACGCTATATCAAACAAAATCAAAAGGACAGATACTATACAGCTCCAACCAAAGAAGACCTCAAGAGAGAAGAGAAGGTTATCGAACTGCTTAAAGAAAGATTTGCGCATTGGCAGGAGAGAGGGTATATTCCCAGTAGTAGAATTGAAGAAGGAGATAAAACTACAGAAATCTTAAGAGAACGAGGCTGGACTCATTGGCATCAGTTGTTCAATCCAAGACAGCTATTGGTCCACGGGTTGCTTATGGAATTGGTAGACAAACACGCAAAGAGCCAAAAGGAAAAAGTTGTTGGGCTTTTAGCTTTAAACAGATGCTTGGATTGGAATAGTAAATTGTCCAGGTGGAATCAATCCCGCAGTACAGTTTCCCAAACGTTTTACAACCAAGCTCTAAACACGCTGTACAGGTATGCAACCAGAGGATTAGTCTATCTGAAGAGTGTCTGGTTCATAGATTTTTCGAATAAAAAAACACAAGTTAAGCAAGGTAGCTTATTTTCGGACTTGTTGAAAGATTCTCCAAAACAAGGAAGATTTAAGGTTGAGCTTCTTGATGCTCGTGAGGTCAGTGAGGTCTGCGACTTTTGGATTACGGACCCACCATATGCAGATGCGGTGAATTACCATGAACTTTCTGAGTTCTTCCTTGCGTGGGACAAAAAGATGCTTCGCACTATATTCCCCGGATGGTACACTGACAGCAAGAGAGCTTTGGCAGTAAGAGGAAGAGGACGAACGTTCAATGAGAGCATGGTTGAGATTTATAGAAGACTTGCTCAAAACATGCCCGATAACGGATTACAGATAGTGATGTTTACACACCAAGATGTGGAAGTCTGGGCGAATTTAGCGCTTATTCTTTGGGCTGCTGGATTGAGGGTAACGGCCGCATGGAACGTTGCAACAGAGACTGAAGCTGCTGGATTGAAGCAAGGAAACTACGTCAAAGGAACGGTACTGTTGGTGTTGAGAAAACAACAGTCCGAAGCAACTGCGTATCTTGACGAACTTTATCCCGAAATCGAAGCAGAGGTAAGAAAGCAAGTAGAAAGCATGAGAGACTTAGACGACAAAGAAGATCCAAATTTTGGCGATACCGATTACCTCTTAGCTGCCTATGCAGCAGCGCTGAAGGTTCTTACTTCTTACAAAAAGATTGAAGATATAGACATTGATTATGAGCTTGCACGGGCTGGTATCTCAAAGGAGGAAACACCTCTTGTAATGTTAATAAAGGATGCTATAAAAGTTGCTTACGATTATCTGGTGCCGAAAGGATTTGACCGATACCTATGGAAATCATTGACACTAGAAGAGAGATTCTACATAAAGGGGTTGGACTTAGAAAAGAACGGGATTTACCAGCTCAGTGCTTATCAAGAACTTGCCCGTGGATTTGGTGTCAAGGACTATAGAGAATTTCTTGCATCAACACATGCAAATAAAGCTCGTCTAAAGACTGCACTCGAGTTTGGCAATCGAAGGCTTTCTGGAACGGACGATTTTAGTAAGTCAACTGTTCGTAATGTTCTTGCAGCGCTTTATCTGAGCATACAGGCTGAAAATGTGCAAAACGGGAAAAACTGGCTTAGAAACGAGTTGCCAGATTATTGGAACAAGAGACAGCTTGTGGTAGAGATTCTGAATTTCATCTCCACTCTTGATAAATATTCAAATATGTCACACTGGAGCTCTGAAGCGCGATATGCAAGACTTCTTGCAGAGCTTGTCAGAAACGATACAGTGTGAAGATGGTTCTTAAATAAGCACACCACCAGAGGAGGAGTAATAGTGATATATCGGTATTCCTCTCGTAGGAAGCCAATACACAGTAGCTTTCTGAATGAAAAACTCGCGAATGCGGTTTCTTACGATCGAATTGCAGGGTATTTTAGCTCTTCAATTCTGGAAATTGCTGGTGAGGCCATTGAAAAGATAGAAGGACAAATTAGAGTGGTTTGTAACTCGGAACTGCAGAAAGAGGATCTACTCACCGCTCAAGCTGCAGTTGCTGCAATGAGAAGAGAATGGTGCAGTAAAAAACCGGAAGAAATCTATAGTAACGCACCTGAACGCTTGAGGAAACTCTACGATTTAATCAAAAGCGGAAAATTGCAAATAAAGGTGCTTCCAAACGACGTCTTTGGGTTAATTCATGGGAAAGCAGGAGTAATAACTTTAAAAGACGGAAGGAAAACAGCGTTTATTGGCAGTGTTAACGAAACGTACTCCGGTTGGAAATTAAACTACGAGATACTATGGGAAGACGACTCAGAAGAAGGTGTAAAGTGGGTTCAAGAGGAATTTGACTATTTTTGGAACACCCCGTACGCGGTTCCACTTGGTGAGTTTATAGTCGAAGACTTAAAACGTATATCCGAACGAAAGGTTATCAAAACAATTGACGAATGGAAAAGCAACCCAGAACCTGCTTCTGTTGTTATCGAATCCCCTGTTTATCGCCAAGAGTTGGGGCTTTGGGAACATCAGAAATATTTCGTTAGTCTGGTCTTCAACGACCATGAAAAGTACGGCGCACGATACATCCTTGCGGACCAGGTTGGGTTAGGCAAGACGATACAACTCGCCCTATCGGCTGAGTTAATGGCACTCCATAGTGACAAGCCAATATTGATTATTGTGCCAAAAACTCTCTTGTGGCAATGGCAAGATGAGATGCTTAATCTGCTTGATGTACCATCGGCCGTTTGGAATGGAAAAGAATGGGTCGATGAGAATGGTATTAGGTATCCATCAAAGGATGAAAGAGATATACTCAGGTGCCCGAGGAAAATAGGAATCATTCCTCAAAGTTTGATAATTTCAAAGTCAGAGCAAGTTCAATATTTACTGTCACTTGAATATGAGTGCGTTATAGTGGACGAAGCACATCGAGCAAGACGTAAAAACTTAGGACCTGGAAAGGAAAATGAGAAACCAGAGCCAAACAACCTAATGAAGTTTTTGCTGGAGATATCCAAAAAAACGAAAAGTATGCTCTTGGCAACAGCCACCCCAGTGCAGTTACATCCAATAGAAGCGTGGGACCTACTTTACATACTTGCACAAGGAAGCGATGCGGTTCTCGGTAACGAGTTCAGTAGGTGGCGAAAAGAACCAGCAAGAGCCATAAGGCTGGTAACTGGTCAGGAACAATTCCAAGGAAATTTCTGGGACTTCTGGGAATGGGTTCGCAATCCATTACCACCGAGTTCAGAGTCAACTGATTTTATGGTAATTAGGAGCGATCTTGAAGTAAGTGAAGATAAGTTTGTTGTTCAACCTCAATTCATAGACAAGCTCAGTGAACCGGCTAAAGCCAGGTTGGAACGGATTAAGGACGATTTTTTTGCGTCTCATAATCCATTTATTCGGCACATTGTAAGGCGAACACGTGACCTCTTGGAAAAAAGTATAAACCCAGAGACAGGGGAACCTTATCTTAAGAGAATAGAGGTTGAGCTCTTTGGAGAAGGTGAGGACGAAGCTATAGAATTGCCACCGTATTTAAAGGAAGCCTACGAATATGCCGAAAGATTTTGCCAATCTTTACGAGATAGAGTGAAGAGTAGTAGCTTTCTAAAAACCATGCTCTTGCGGCGTGTTGGTAGCACAATAATAGCAGGAAAAAACACAGCAGAAAGAATGCTATCAAAGTGGGGAACTGCTTACATTTTAGAAGACGAAGATGAAGAAGAAGATATAGAATTTGCAGGCGAAGAAATTCTTGAAGAAAAGGATTTCAGTTCACAGATAAAAGAACTAACAGGTAACGAAGTTGAGTATCTTAGGACATTCATATCTCTTCTTGAATCAAATAAAGAAGAAGACCCAAAGTACAACCTTGTTCTAAAAATACTAACAGATTCAGAATGGAACTGGATTGAACGTGGATGCATTATCTTCTCACAATATTATGATTCCTCCAGATGGATAGCGGAAAAGTTGTCAAGAGACTTGAAAAGTGAAAAGATAGGATTATACGCTGGTGGAGAAAAATCTGGCATATTTGTTGACGGTGTTTTTGAAAGAGTAGAAAGAGAAGACCTCAAGGAAACGGTCAAAAAGCGGGAAATAAGAGTGCTCGTTGGAACAGATGCTGCCAGTGAAGGGCTGAATCTCCAAACTCTTGGGTCTTTAATAAACCTGGACCTCCCTTGGAATCCAACAAGACTTGAGCAAAGAAAAGGAAGAATTCAGCGAATTGGACAGTTATACGATAAAGTTTACATATATAACATGCGGTATAAGGACTCCGTCGAGGACCGAGTACACTCGTTGCTTTCTGAAAGACTCAGAGCCATATATGATATGTTCGGACAGATTCCCGATATTTTGGAAGATGTCTGGGTGCATGTTGCTCTTAACGAAATCGAAGAAGCGAAGAAGAAAATAGATGCTGTACCGAAACAACATCCATTCCAAATTCGCTATCACGAAAAGTTATCAGCAATCCCGTGGGAAAGCTGTGCACGGGTTTTAGATAACAGGGAAAGGAAAAGGCATTTACTGAATGGATGGTAATAACCGCCAATGGAAAAGAATATTATAACAGGTTGCCAAGAAGTAAGAAAGAGTTAACTCTTTAAGTATTGCTGTCTAAAGGGGGAATATTCATAATGCTTCCAAAAACTTATGAATGTTACAAACCCATACTCGAACTTCTTGCAGATGGGAAAGAACATACGAGAGAAGAGATAATTGAACATTTAGCCAGGTATTTTAACGTTACTGAACAAGAAAGAAGGATGAGACTTCAAAGTGGTAACGATTTTATCTTTATTAACAGGATTGGGTGGGCGATTTTTCATTTAAGGAAAGCCTCTGCTATGGAGAATTCAGAAGACAAGAAGGGTATCTACAGAATAACACAATTAGGTTTGGATATATTGGAAAAAAATCCAGAAGTAATTGATTATAAGTATTTAAATCTGTTCGCTGGTAAGTCAGAGGAGAGTAATAATAATCATTCAACTGAGCAACCACCTGAAGAAATAATAGCTGTTCAGCTTGAGATTCTCAAAGAAAAGCTCAAGGACGAATTAAGACAGAGAATTCTTGAAAAGAGTCCTCATTTTTTTGAGAAGCTTGTTTTGGAATTGATTGTGAAGATGGGATATGGTGGGTCGTTCGAAGAAGCAAGCAAAGTGCTTGGGAAAAGTGGGGATGAAGGTATTGATGGGGTGATTAAAGAAGACGTTCTCGGGCTAGATAATATATACTTACAAGCGAAAAGATACAATCCTGGACAATCGATAGGTAGAAAGGAAATCCAAAGCTTTGTTGGCGCACTTCATGGCAAGGGTGCAAGAAAGGGTATATTCATCACAACCGCATCGTTTACCAAAGAAGCTCTGCAATATGCTGAAAATATAAAGGACATAAAAGTCGTTCTTATCGATGGTGACAAGTTGCTTGATTATATGATTAAATACAACCTCGGAGTGCGTGTGGATAGTGTTATTGAGATTAAAAAGATTGATTCGGACTATTTTGAAGAGGAGTAAAGGTTGAGAGATTTAAATAAGCTTGAAGATATGTGGAACAATAAAAGAGGCTGAGCGAAAAATTGTCCCGCTCAGCTTTTTTATACAATGTCTTATTTACTTAGCAATGCTTTTGCCTCGTCCAACGTTGGTATCTTCCCACTCAATACTACTTTTCCATCAATTGCCACTGCTGGGGTTGCAACTACTCCTCTGGAAATGATTTCGTCGATGTCTTGGACTTTTTCGATAACTGCGTCAATTCCAAGTTCCTGAACTGCCATTTCCATGATTTTGATGGTCTGTTTGCACTTTGGACAACCTGCACCGAGAACTTCAATTTTCCTTGCCATACAACTACCTCCTCATATTAATTTGGTTGTATCAAGCTATCAGTCCATATATCATTCCAAACAGAGTCGAGAAAAGTACAACGAGTCCGAAGTAAGTAAATGCTTTCTTTTTGCCGAGAAGTTTTGTTATAACTATCATGCTTGGCAAGCTAAGAGTGTTTCCAGACATAAGCAACGCAAGAGTAGGACCTTTTGCCATACCCAGTTGTGTGAGTGCCTGAACTATGGGGACTTCTGTAAGGGTTGCAAAGTACATTATTGCACCGATAACGGAAGCTATAAAAGTTGAGAATATGTTATTCTTTCCAAGCAAGTAAACAACTACATCTTGGGGCAATAGTTTTGTGATAACTCCTGCAAGGAATACACCAATAAAAAGGTATGGTAATATCTTTTTTGCAAAGTCCCAAGTTTCAGCTATCCAGCTCTTTGTTTGGTCTTTTTCAAATCCAAATACCGCCATTGTTAATGTGCTAAGTCCAAGAACACCCAAACTTGAATATTTAACGGTTGGGTTAATCTTTAGTCCTGAGACAATGATGAAGAGTAGTTGTATTAGGAAGAAAACAATTGCTTTTACGTTATCTGTACCATCCGGGGTTGTCTGAACAAAGCCACCAACGCCTTTTTCTTTGAATAAAAGTTCCATAATAAGACCAATTATTATCGCTGCTGTAATTGTTGCTATCATTCTGGCAATCCCTAAATCCCAACCGAGTACGCGTGCTGTCAAAAATATTGCAGCGATATTTATCGCAGGTCCAGTAAATAAGAATGTCGTCGCAGGTCCTATTCCAGCACCTTTTTTGTATATACCACCAAAGAGTGGAAGAATTGTACAGGAACACACAGCAAGAATGGCGCCACTGATTGCAGCAATCGGATAGGAAATGTATCGTTTTACATCAGGACCAAGAAGTTTTAGAATAGCATCTTTCTTCAGCATGACAGAGATTGTTCCTGCAATAAAGAATGCAGGCACAAGGCAGAGAAGAACATGTTCACGTGCGTATTCGTTGAGCATCTTGAAACCGTTGAGAATGCTTTCACTAACAATCGGTAAATCAAATGGAACGAAGTAGAAAATTAAAAATACAATAAGAATAGCTATAAACAGTTTAATCTCACTTGCCACTTGGATTCACCTCCGAATAAGTATGTTTTTCTACAATCTCTAAAATTTCGTTCAATAGTTTGTTATCTGAAAGTCGATATCTGATAGTGTTGCCCACTTTGTTATTTTCGACCAATCCACTCAATTTCAAAATTGAAAGGTGTTGAGAGAGGTTAGGTTGAC
>Ga0105162_1001403_pt1 | contig 13928 bp, 13 predicted proteins | sample JNZ201metaG_FD_81532 | JGI IMG/M metagenome (GOLD analysis project Ga0105162, IMG submission 81532) | Hot spring microbial communities from Jinze hot spring, China to study Microbial Dark Matter (Phase II) - JNZ 20120812A | ecosystem: Environmental > Aquatic > Thermal springs > Hot (42-90C) >...
AGTTAATCCTATGCCTAAATAGCTTACATTTGTTATATTCTTTTGGAACATGTCTAGATTAACATCTATCGGAGTAATTTCACTCAAAGGATGAGATTGAGTCTGAGCTAAAGCCAAAGAAGAAAACAATGTTAGTGTGATTACTGATAATAACGTTTTAAATATACTTGAAGTTAATCTAAAATTATGAAAAGAAGGTTTGAAACTAGAGAAAAGGATCCTGTTGAGTTTGGAATCATGCTTAGAAGAGAAGCTTCTAGAAGATTGCTCAGAAAGCTTGGAGAATAAGGAAACAAATTCATGTGGTAACATTATTTCTGGTATTTCTATACCAAACTTCCATCCAACTTCCTTAAGCTTAGCGTATTTGTTCCTCAAATGTTTTTTGTTGAATGTAACGAAGTATTCAGCACCCAACAAGGAATAAACTATTATGGCAAGCGCATCCTCAGTTTTAATTTTAGCTTCTTTTGCAAAGTTCTCAGAAAATTCCTTAATTTTAATACCCCTCTCTTTTTCAAAATTTCTTATTATTTTATCAGGATCAACAGTTTTGCAAAAATCTTTAAATAAGGAAATTAGTTTACTTACTATAGTTTTATTTTTCCAAGTTGCTATTTGATCTAAGGTATGTTTGCTTGCGATTAATTCGAATTCTTTTTCTTTAAGCCTTAAGAAATCGAAGAAGTCTTTCGCCTCCTTTTTTCTAGCATCTTTTTCCATCCAGACATGAACAGAAGCAACGTCTATGTCAAAGGTTAATTTCCTTTTCCTTCTGAAGGCCGTTATCAATGGGAGAGCTAAAACTCCAGCATAGCTTACATTAGTAATTTCACTCAAAGAAGATTGAGTCTGAGCTAAAGCTGCTGGAAAAATCAAAATTGAAAAAACTATCGCTGATGAAAAAACTATAACTTTAAATGTGTTAATATTAATTCTTAATTTAGGTGGAGGCGTTGAAAAAAGACTTGTTAAGGAAATTAGAGGCTTTACCTTTAATACCGAGTGAAGTGAAGTTGAGATGTTTAGTTGAGGTGCTAAAGCAAAAATCCAGATCAAAAAGTTATAGAAAGAGTGTGCAAAGATAGAGGTAAACAAATTAAAATCAGTAATGATGTAAATTATGGCAAACAAACTTCCAGAAAAAAATGTATGAGAAATACCATAAATGCTTCTATGGTATTTTGTTAGTTTAGTTAAATGTTCTCCAAGATAATGGGCTAATGACCATAAAACTACAGAAGTGAGTATACCAAATAATGAAGTTTTAAACAGCACTGTTATTACTCCAAACCTGAATAGCAATTCTTCAACAATCGGAGCTATAATAACTCCTTCGAGGAATAACCCCCAAACATTGATTAACTGTTTTTTAACTAGGATTATAAACTTCCCGAAAACGTATACTACAAAGCCTGTTAAAAGTCCTGTAATAAAACTCTCGAGATTTAAAACAATTTTTGGTGTGTATGTCAAAAGAAGATAAATTGAAACTCCAAAAAGAACCAAAGTTATTAATAAACTTATTCTTCTAGAAAGTTTAGGCAGTTTTGCAGCAATAATGTAAAGTAGAAATATTAAAAATAGAGAGAGAATAAAATACAAATCTAAGTTAACATCTATAGGAGTAATTTCACTCAAAGGATGAGTCTGAGCTAAAGCTATAGAGGATAACATGCTCAGTGCAATCAAAACCATTGAAAATGTCTTAAATTTGGGACTCATCATTTTTTCCTCCTTTTCAAGAAACAAAGTTTAGCCCTGCCAACTTCTCTTTGTTCTACCAAACCTCTTACAACCAAAGCATAAACATACTTTGATATAGTTTGGCGAGGAATATTGAGAACTTTAGCTATCTCTAATATTTTCATACCTTCTGAATGCTTCTCCAATAGCTTGAGTATATCTTTTTCACTAATTCCACTAAATCTTACAGATCTTTTGGGTTTTTCTTTAAGATGTTCTTCCTTATTTTTAATTTTTTCAAGAATTTCATCCTTAGAGTTATCAAAATATTTTGCATCTATCACTTTTAATATGTCTTTACCTTTAAAGAGAAGACCAATTCCATGCTTTTTGAGAACTTCAAAAGGCAATACAATAAAAACTTTGTTGGCTTCTTCCAGATAGTGAAGGCATTGTCCTATTGCAGTTTGTATCTCATCTGCAGATTTCTTCTCCTCAAATGCAACAACTTCTTTATCATTGTAGGCAATTAAGTCTGCTATTTTTCCTCCTATTCCTACATGTTTTACAGTTTTATAACCTTCTTTATACAACCATTCTGTTAAGTTCATGCTATTCCTCCCTCCTTTTTAGCTAGAAAACAAAGCTTAGCAGTACCAACTTTCCTTTGAGTGATCATCCCTGCTCCAGAAAGTTCATAGATATACTTAGTGACAGTATTCCTGTTTACTCCCAGAATTTTAGAGATATCAAGGATTGTTATTCCTTCTTGATGTCTTTCCAAAATTTTCATTATCCTTGCTTTTAAATCTTCTTTAATCATTCTACTGGTAAACTCTTTCTTTCTTAAGCCCATGAGAAGATTGAATATGGAAGATTTATTTGTACCTGCTTCAATAACAACTTGAACTTTTTTCCTACTCAAACTTATAAGACCAATTCCATATGATTTAAGAGTAGATTTTGTATCATCGTTCAGTTTTTCGAGTTCTTTGGAGGGTAATGCTATGTACACTTTATTACATTCGTTCAAATAGTGTAGACACTGGTCTATCGCTTCTCGTACCTCTTCAGCTCTTTTTTTCACTTCAACTATGGCGATTTCTGCTTTTAGAGCTAAAACATCTGGAATTTTTCCCCCCAGAGGTACTTCTTTTACTATCTCGTATCCTCGTTTTTCAAACCATGTAGAAATGAGTGAGCTATCGAAAGGATCTGAGTGATTTTCAGTCAAATGCACACCTTTTTTGCTTTTCTCGTCATTTTTGCTTAGCTATGCATATATGCATAGCTAAGCACATACTCTATGTTTATCATATATGTCGAACTTTATATGATTTTCTATTTTATAGAAAATCCAAAATCGAATAAGCTGTGATTAAAAGTTTCCAAAACAATTTGGAGTTTTTTCGACAAGAAAAAAAGTTTATTTTTTGTTTTTTACTCGAAAACTGAATTGATTTAAATTTCAATTCAAAAAATTTTCTATAAAAATCCGACTTGAAATATATTTCAATTCAAAAAATAACATTTAGAAATTGAATTTTCTCAAGATTTTCCCAAGTCGATTTTTTCGACTTGATTTCGACTTAAAAAATCAATTTTAAGCCAAAAAACAAATAATAATTATGCCTCTTTTCCAAAAAATGAAGGAAAACAAAGATTTGAATACAGAAATTCCAAAAGAAGCTGTTCTGATTGGTGCTACCTTGGAAGTTTTAAGGGAGTTGAGGGAAAAGCTAGATGAACTTTACCTTAAGGTTGATAGGCTTGAAAAAACCATAAATGATAAAATTCCAGAAAAAGTTTTAAGCGAATCAACTTTTAAGCAAGAAATAATTGACAGCAATGAAGTCATAAACAAAATAATTTCCGAAATTAAAGCTGTCACAAGACCAATAATTGCTTCAAAAGAAAAACTCACAATAGTTGAACAAAAAAGGATAGAAAAGATAATCGATTTGTTACAACAGCACGGAAAGCTTTCATCTTCCCAGCTTGCCCAAATATTAGGTCTGTCAAGAACAAGATGTAACGAATACTTCAAACAAATGGAAGATTTGGGCTTGGTGGAAGGAATAGAAATAGGGAAAGAAAAGTTTTACAAGCTCAAAAACTAATATTTGCATCCTGTAGCTGATTCAAACCACTCTATTGTTTTAACTCCCGGTTCAATTCTTCCTGCAAAGACTACTGAAGGCACTTGAGTCACATTGGCTTGTACACAATTAACCACAAGATCCCCATCACAAGGCACGTAAAGCTTTGTTGAATATACACCAAGAACATTCAACTGGAGCAAAGTTGCTGTTTGATTGCTCAAGCCAAAAATTCTTACACCTTTGCTATCTAAACAATCCACAAAATCTTTTAACCTTTTCATTTGCTGTATCGACTGCTCAACAAAAATGACATTTTGTGTCAAAAGCTTTCCATCCTTGCTAATGTAGATTTCAGCATAGTTTGTTCCCGCTGGCCCAACAGCTTTTATCAAAGCTTTATACAAACCACTTTCTTCATTTAAAGTTAAAACTTCTACACTAGTTCCAGGATTTGCGAGCTCATACAAAGTTTTTATCCTTTCACTGACTTTACTTTTCGGTATGCCAAAACACAAAGTAATAAAGCCTGTAGTGCTAATCGCTAAAAGTAAGCCAAGTAAAACCAAACAAACAGCTATCACTAATATTCTCGATTTTTGCATGTAAATAAATTATAACTTAAGTTTAAAAAACTTTAATTCTAGGAGAACAAAATTAATTTTATGAAAAGCTTTTTATCCCTAGCATTTTTTCTTCTTCTCCCTACTTTAGTTTTAGCCTATTCTTGTAATTTAAGACAAGGTTGCTTGGAAAATGAAGTCGCGATTTTATCTTTAGCAAAAAATGGTAATGCTCATGCAGCAGACTACAACTTTGACTATCAATACAAGCTATGTTGTTCGAATGCTGTTTATTCTTCAATTAAAACAAAATGTGAAGGAGAAGAAACAGAAGTTATCAGCCTTTACAAACTTAACAACTCCCATGTAGCAAAGAAAGATCATGCTCAGTATAAGCTTTGTGTGAAATTCACTTCTTATATGAATTGTATTCTCAACTCAACTTGTAATGTTGGTGAGTGTCTTGGTTCTTTAGCTAAAGAAACAAATTCACATATTGGTCCTTGCAATTATTATCCATACCAAATTTGTTGTGGCAATCTTACGGTAACAGTTGAAGCGGGTGGCCCTTATGTAAAATACACAACAGCACCGACTGTACTTATTGCAGGTGAAGTTAAGTTTGCAGGTGAACCAGCAAGTTTTGCAAATGTTACGATAAGAATTTACGAAGGATCTGTGCTTAAACTCATAAGAGAGCTAATAGCATCTTCAGATGGAAAATATTTCGTCGCAATCCCTAATTTTGATTATGGTGGTTATTTAGTCAACGTGAGTGCTAACTATTCTTTTGCTTCTGCTTATAACATAGATACATTCAAAGTCATAGGTAAACTTTCAGGCTGTGTTCCAAAAATGGTAAGCTTGAGCGGAAAAGCTCAAGACTTTTTAACAGGAGAAATAATTCCTTCAGGTACAGTTAAAATTTACATCAAAGAAAATGGGGACGAATTCACCACAAACTTTTCAGAAGGAAGATGGTCTGTTGCTTTCACAACTTGCTTGATTCCTGATGAAAGACATGTTGCAATAGTTCAAATAAAAGATTTAGCTACTGGAAGAATTTCTTGGAGTGAAATTCAATTCAAGGTGTAAAAACATGAAATATTTACTTTTGATCCTAATTTTATTTCTTTTTTCATTCAAGCTTGTCAGCTCTTTAAATCTCACATGTGAAGTAGGTGGTCCTTACGGTACAGGTTCAACAATAATAGTTGTTGGCAATGTTACAGGCTATGTGAGCAACATAACTTCTATAACAATAGAGATAATTAAGGAAGGGACATTGAAAGTTTCAAGAACAACATCTTCTGACACAACCGGCACTTACTTTTCAATTTTCACTCAATCTTTTGATATTGGAAGCTATATTGTTAATGTTACAGCAACCAATTCAACCCATACAGCAACATGTATCGATACTTTTGATGTAATACCACAAGAAGTCAGCAAAGAATGCCAAGATGCAAAGATTTCTGTAAGTGGAATAGCTTATGCTGAAGGAAAAATTTTAGGTTCTGGAAGGGCTTTCATCTCAATAGAAGGTTTGCGGGAAAGAAATACAACAAACTTTTCGAATAGCGAGTTTTCCCTATATTTATCAGCTTGTCTTCACAAAGGCAAAAGATACTTACTACAAATTTCCATTCTAGATGAAAAAGGTGGAAAAGGAACAATTTATATCCCATTCATACCAACATAATTTTATGATGAAGTGGTTTTTTTCACTCTTAATTCTTTTCTTGTTTTTTTCTGAGGTTTGTAAAGCAGTACCAACAATAATTGAATCAACACCAATAAACGGAAGCTACATCTATGGTAAAGATTATGAGATTTTTTCAGTCAAGATTGTTGGTACTTTGGATGAATCAACAGTAAAATTGCATTCTAGAGTAGAAGATCCAACTTCAACTTGGAAAAGTATAAGTATGGTATGTGGTTTAATTTCACAATCAACTTGGTATTGTAATGCAACAATCCCTGGCTTAGAAGCTCTCACTTCTGATGGAAATTGGCTTCTCTATTATTTTGATGCTTATGATTCGGAAGGTAACTACGGAAATTTGGGAAATTCTTCTCACCCTTTAAGAGTTAGGATAGATAGAAGTGTACCAACAATAAGTTTTATTATACCACAAAATCAATCTTACTCTTCTGGTGAAGTTGAAATTAAAATAGAAGTTTCGGATAGCTACTCTGGAATAAATCCTTCCACAGTTCAATACTCTTTTGATAATTCAACTTGGCAAGAGATGCAAGCTCTAGATGAAAAAATTTTTGTCAGCATCCAAAAGTGGGACACAAAAATTTACCAAAACAACCAAACTGTTTTCATCTTTGGTAGAGCAAGCGATAAAGTTGGAAATTTGGTTTACACAAAAATTCAAGTTTATGTAGATAATGAATTGCCAAACTTTTCAATTTTAAACTTAGAGCCAAACCAAACAATTTTTGATGTATATCCATTCAAAATTCAATTTTCAGATAAATATTCCGGTATAAATTCTGGCAGAGTTAGGATAAGCAATCATTTGGAAGAATTTCTTTGTTCAGGTACAGCTAACGAAGCCAATTGTACTTCAGAGTTTGATTCTAGATGGGTTGTTGATGGAAAACATCAAGCTATATTTGAATTTTTTGATAAAGCAGGAAATAGAGCTGAATTATCTTTACCTATTCTCATAGACAATTTACCTCCCAGTATAGTTATTTTGTCTCCTAAACAAGGAAGTACCTTGAGTGGTGAAATTAACATTTCAGCGCAAATTAAGGATGAAGGTACAGGATTAAAGATCTCTCAGTTTAGAATTGAATCTGACGGTGCTGTTGTTCGAGAATGGAAAAATATGAGCTGCATATCAGAAATATGTTCAGCAATTTGGAACAGTAGTGAAGTTGTAGATGGCAATTATTTGGTTAGAATTTATGCTGAAGATATGCTTGGAAGAAATTCTTCTTTAACTTCTTATATTAGTGTGGTTAACTCAAGACCGATACAAACAACTTCAACAACAATAATTTCAAATGAAAGAAAAACTGAAGAAGGAGAACAAAAATCCTCAAGATTCACAATTTCAAATCTTCTTGAAAGAATGAGAAAAACTCCCGTTATCACCACAATATTTTTCTTACCGATTTTTGTTTTGCCATTTTTGTTTTTATTTTCCAGAATTAAGCTGAGAAAAAAAGAAAAAGTAAACATAGGAGAAAATTTCGAAAAACTTTTTGGTGAGTTGGAAGAAATAAGAAATTTCATGCAAGAAGCCCTCAAGATTTCAGATTCGAATCAACTTAAAGACAGGATAAGACTGATAATGATAAGAATAGGAAAAATAGAAAGAGATCCGCTTAAGAAAACAATAAATTTGATTTCTGCTGCTAGTGAAGAGAAAATAGGTATAGCATTGGAATCTTTTTTGAAAGAAAAGAAAGAAGAATTAGAAAATTTGAGCATACAAAAAGAAGAATATTTGCAGGAAATTTCAAAATTGTTGAGCGATTCTTTGGGTGAAGAGAATGTTGATGAGATAAGAAAAAACCTTGGTGCTGCGTATATGCTAATGAGAAAACTTAAAAGTTTGGTTGAAAGAGAAATAAATATATTAAACGAAGGATTAACAAAAATAGGATATTTAAAGTAAAACTCAATTTATATTAAAGGTGAAAATTTGGAGCTTGCTATTTGGGCAGAAAAGTATAGACCGACAAAACTCAGTGAAGTGATAAATCAAAAACATATAGTTGAAAGAATAAAGGCTTTTGTGAAAGAAAAGAACATTCCCCACATGTTGTTTGCTGGTCCTCCAGGATCGGGAAAAACAACTGTTGCTTTGGCAATCGCTAACGAGCTATATGGAAAAAATTGGAGGCAAAATGTTTTAGAGACAAATGCATCAGACGCTAGAGGTATAGATGTCATAAGAGGAGAAATAAAAGATTTTGCAAGGACAAAACCCATAGGAGAAGTACCTTTCAAGATAATTATTTTAGATGAGGCAGATAACTTAACAACAGATGCTCAACAAGCCTTGAGAAGAACCATGGAAACTTTTACTTCAGTCTCTCGCTTCATTTTAATAGGAAATTATTCGAGCAAGATAATTGAACCTATTCAATCAAGGTGTGCTGTTTTTAGGTTTAAGGCTTTAAGTGAGGCTGATGTGAAAAAATACATTCAAAGAATTGTGGATGGGGAAAAGCTGAAAATAACAGAAGATGCAATAAACGCAATAGTTTATCTTGCTGAAGGAGATTTAAGAAAAGTTGCCAATTTGTTGCAGGCTGCAGCAGCTTCTGGAGAAAAAATTACCGAAGAGATAATTTATGAAGTGGCTTCGCAAGCTAGACCAACAGATGTGAAAGAATTACTTGAGCTAGCTTTGAAAGGTAAATTTGAAGATGTTAGAAAGAAATTGCAAGATATGCTTTTGAGACAAGGCCTTTCAGGTAAAGACATAATAAAAGAAATTCACAAACAAATTTACTCTTTACCAATTTCAGAAGAAGCAAAAGTTCAGCTTGTTGATAAATGTGGAGAATATGAATTCAGAATTTCTGAAGGTGGTGATGATTTAATTCAGCTTGAAGCTTTCTTAGCACAATTTTTACTTTTATCTAAAAAGTGAGTAAATGTCATTCACAGAAAAATACAAGCCAAAAAATCTTAGCGAATTTGTAAATCAGAAAGAAGCTTTAGAAATTTTTTTGGATTGGATAAAAAAGTGGAAACCCGGAAGTAAAGCTTTGTTGTTATATGGAGCACCAGGTACCGGCAAAACAGCTTTAGTTCACGCATATGCTAATGAAAAAAATTTAGAATTGATTGAAATGAACGCTAGCGATTATCGCAATGCTTCACAAATTCAAGCTGTTTTTGGTCAAGCGATGAAACAAGCATCGCTTTTCAAAAAAGGTAAAATACTTCTAATCGATGAAGTTGATGGGATAACGGGAAGAGAAGATACGGGTGGTGTAGGAGCAATAATAAAAATTATAAAAGAGTCAAAATTTCCAGTTATTTTAACAGCAAACGACCCTTTTGATTCTAAACTCAAAACTTTAAGAGATTATTGTCAGTTGGTTGAATTTAAAAAAATTTCAGTTTTTGATATAGAGAAGAGATTGAAGCAAATATGTGAAAAAGAGAAGATTAAATATCAAGAAGAAGCTTTGAGGCAAATAGCAAAAATCTCTGAAGGAGATTTAAGAGCGGCGATAAATGATTTAGAAGTTTTAGCTGGTGGCAAGAACGAAATAACAATGCAAGATTTAGAAGCTCTTGGCTATAGGGAAAGAGAAAAAAATATTTTTGATGCTCTTAAGATGATTTTTAAGACAAGGACAGCTTTAGCAGCAAAATTATCTATTGCGGAAGTGGACAAAGATCCTGAGGAGATTTTTTGGTGGATTGAAAATAATATATCGAAAGAATACGAGAAACCAGAAGAAATTGCAAAAGCTTTTGAGTTTTTGAGTAAGGCAGATCTTTTCAGAAAAAGAGTAACATCCAGACAAGATTGGAGCTTTAGAGTTTACATGATTGATTTGATGACGGCTGGTGTAGCAATAGCAAAGAGAGAAATGTACCACAAATTCACAAAATATCAATACCCAAGCAACATAATGCTTTTAGGCAGCACAAAAGCTTCAAGAGAAAGTGAAAATGAAATTTTAAGTAAGCTATCAAAAGAACTTCATACTTCGCAGAAAAAATTGAGATCAGAATATTTACCCTTTTTAAAAATAATTCTCAAGAACAAAAATGCACTAAATGCTTTTTGTTCTAAACTCAAGGTGGAAAAAGAAGATTTAAAGTTTCTATTAGAATAGTTTAGTGGAAACAAAACTCTTTTTAATTTGAGATACAGGAGAAGTTAAAGTTATATTAAAAAACACTTGAGCCGCAGAAGAATCACAACTGAGTATCACATAACTCAAATCTAGACTCAAAGTTTTAGTTGAAGCGTAATCTTCAACAAAAGTTTTATATTCTTCCAAATTAAACTCCAACTCTTCACAATTTTTGCTCAAGTTTACAGTTTCTTTCACTTTCTCAACTATGTTGTTGAAGATAAAAAATTCTTCCCTCATAACAATGTAAGAAGTGTCGGTTATTGTGTAAGGCTCAATCCACTGGCTAAGAGAGAAGATTGTCACGATTATCGCAAAAGCAGAAAGTACAAAAAACTGAGCTTTTTTAGAGTTTAACAAATTGTGCATGCGGTATACCATCAATTAAAATTACATTCTCTTTAACAATAAAACCGTTTTTGCTTGCTAACTCTACTATATTTTTCCCCATAAGATTTCCTATGGTAGCTTTTTCCAACATTTTTATTGCAGTCGTTCCATCTATCAACTTCCCTCCGTAAAATTTTTTACTGATTTCTATTGTAATCTTTCTATCCTTCATTCTCAATTTTTTCCCTAAAAGTTCCTCATCACATATCACTACCAGTATATCTTTCTTGTCAGTAAACACATTACACCAAAACATTTCTACACCTCAAATATTTTCTACAGGATATCTTGCTCCACAAGCTTCGCAAATCAGAAAATTTATACGATCTTCCTTAACAAGTTTTGTGTCAGGTTCACCACAAACTTTACAATAAACAAATTTCTTTATGTAAGAGTTCACTTTTTCTTGTAGCAATCCACTTGGAAGTTTCCTTTGAAATATTAAAGTATTGCCCTCAATCCAACCAGGAGTTGCCAATTCCTTTAAAAGGAATTTTGAAAAATGATTGTATTCTCTTCTTATAAAATTTGCTATTGTTCCAAAATTTTTGAAGATTGTTCTTGGTCCGTTGAATTCAAACTCAACTTCTGGCACAACAAATCTTTTCTTATCTTCACTTTTCTTTGGTAATTTTTCCAAAGCTCTTTTTAACAATTCTTCATAATTCATTTTTCCACCTTTTTCAAAAAACCAGGTTTGGGCTCAAACAAATCTCCAGCACTCAAAAGATCATTTATTGTATTTTCAATCACCCTTTCAGGCAAATCTATTACTTCAAAAATTTTACTCATTTCCACTCCATCACCTTTGTCTAAGCTTCTTATTATTTCAAGTATTTTTGGTTTATAATCTATTTCTCTCCCAACTTTTAAATTCTCTCTTATTGTGTTCAAACTTTCTTCATCTAGCCCATATTTTTTCTTCACATATTCTTTCAATTCTTCTTCAGGTATTTGATCAACCAAATTCCTTATCTCTTCCACAACTTTCTTCTTTTCTTTCAAGTTTCTTAAAATCTCAAGTTTTCTTAAATTTTCGTAATTGATTTCAACTTTTCTCAAAGCTTCAGCAGCCACATAAATCTCACCATCATATTCCTTTACCTTACCTATAACAATCAACATGTCTCCATTAGAAATACCATCTATCATTTTCACATTATCTCCAAAAACCTTTACTCTTATTGCTTCGGTACCATCATCTATTGTCAAGCTTCCATAATTTCCATCTTCTGATATGAAAGAATCGATGAGTGTTCCAACCAAATTAACTCTAGAAATTTTCTCTCCAAACCATGTAATAACATAGTTTGGTTTCATCTCTATTCTGTTACCATGAAAAAATGTACCATTAACTAAATCAAAAATTCTAACTTTCTTTGCAACGGCTCTATTATTCTCCACGATAAAAAAATTAGTTATTAGATTTAAATATCCTTAAATTACATCTTCTGCAAGAAGCCTGTTCTTGGTTCAAACAAGTCTCCCTTGTTCTTTAGTTCTGTTAAAATTTTTTCTACATCAAACTCTTTCAGTCCTTTATCTTTTGCAAGTCTAATCACATCTTCTTTTGGAAAAGTATTTCCGATAGTTTTGGATAACTCTTCTATAATATCAAGCACGATTCTGATTTTTCCTCTTTCTGAGGCAGTAGTTCGACCTTCAAGTCTATCTACATCAAATCTTCCTGTTTCAGCTTCAAAACCAAATTCTCTTAAAGAAGCTTTCATCAATTTTATAGCTCTTATGGCATCTTCTCTTGTTACCACATCTCTTAATTGAACTTTTGCTGAAGCTTCTGCTAATCTTATTAAAGCTTCGTACTGCCTCAGTGTTATAGGTACTGCCGTTTCTTCTACAGCAGCTTTTTCTCTTAGACTAACGAAGAAATTCTTTATCTCTTCACCTGCTTCTTTAGAAAGTTTTGGATGACAATTTTTCCTAGCATATGCAATATACTTCTTGAGAAACTCAGGCTCTATAACAGGTTTAATTTCTTCCTCTCCATAATGCCTTGACTTAAGAATATGTTCAGCAACTTTTGCATCAAGCTCAGGATTTGGTATATCGCGTAAAGCAAACTTCAAATCAAATCTTGAAAGCAATGTTTCGGGAACATCTATTTGTTCTTTTATCGGTAAATAAGGATCAAATCTTCCAAGTTTAGGATTACCACCAGCAAGGATCGCTGTTTGTGCTGGTAAAGTAGCAACTATACTTGCTTTGGCTATGCTTATGGAGTTGTGTAAAATTAGGCATTCTGATACAAATGTTTTAGTAGGCTCGACTGTTATGTCATAAACCCATTCATCTTCACATTTGATCTTTTGAACTTTCTTCACAGTTACCCATGCTATTTCACCAAATGCTAATTTTTTTAGAAAAATAACTTCTTCTTTGCATAAAAGCATTTTATCAATAACATTTTTCAACCCTTCTCTATATTTTTCTAAATTGGTGCTAGTTTTCTCCCAATAAGATATATGTTGATGCGTCAAACCCAGAGTTTTGGCTATATCTTCTTGAGAGATAGAAAGCCTTTTTCTTATTTTTTTCAATTCACTAATATTCTTTGCTGATGAAATTTTGTATAATTGTTTTTCTAAATCGAAAATTTTCTTCTCAAATATCAACACAAATTTTTGTAAATTGGCTCGAGATATGTTTAACTTACCTTTTTTAATCGATGTTATAGAATGACCTAAAACTTTGCTTTCTTTTATTTTTAGATTTTTTGCAATTTTGGAAATTCTTTTTCCAACATTTGGAATTACATCTCTTGATATTTTTTTCGATAATTTTAATTGTTGATTAAGCACACTATTTTTTCTTTTAGAAATAAAACCTATTTTTTCTTTGAATCTCTTCAAGTTTTCAATACCAGTAATACTTAATCTAAAGAAATTTTTTCTTGATGGTAAACTTTCTCTGAATATTCTAGATTGAATTCTGAACATTAAGAGTAATGTTTGTATTTGTTCACAAAGCTCTTTGGAAGGGGAAACAAATTCTACTCTATTTTTACCCACATACCCCCCACATTCAAACATAGCTCTTAACATTTCACGAATGTTGTTATTAGAAGTTTTCATAAAAGTTTCTGGTATTTTTTTATTTTCTGATTCCTCCCAAATAGAAGCATCCAAAGAATTTAAATACACAGATAAGGGTAGTGAAATTATTCTTGGTGTAGTAGTTTTCCCTAATCTATTTTGAACATAAGGAGCAAGGCCAAAAAGTTTGCATGAAATAGAAGAAAAATCTTTTATCAGATTTTCATCACTTTTATTAAAATTCACACTATTCTTTTTTCTCCTATCGAGCTCGTAGCCTCCATCTG
>Ga0105162_1001404_pt1 | contig 13928 bp, 13 predicted proteins | sample JNZ201metaG_FD_81532 | JGI IMG/M metagenome (GOLD analysis project Ga0105162, IMG submission 81532) | Hot spring microbial communities from Jinze hot spring, China to study Microbial Dark Matter (Phase II) - JNZ 20120812A | ecosystem: Environmental > Aquatic > Thermal springs > Hot (42-90C) >...
ATCATCGAGATTACAAAAAATCTTGACAAAACGACTTGGAGATATTGAGAGGTTGAAGATCGAATTTATAGATGAATCTAGAACCACTAGAGGATTAGTTCCCAGAGAGAAAAATTTAAGCAAAGACGAATATTCAGCGATATTGTTATCGCTTAGGAGGTCTAGATTCAAGAAAGGTGGGAGTTTATGCCGGTACATCAATTAAGAGCTGAGAAAACACTGGTTGTTAATGGTCCAGCATCGATAAAGCTTCTAGAAGGTAAAGCATCAATCCTCGGATGCATCCTTCCTGCGAAGAAGCAGATAGTGGTTAAGAACTGGAGATCTAGACCTGTGTACGCAATCGAAGATTCTATAATAGAGTATACGTTCGGCGAAGGCGGATCGATTGAAGAGGTCGATGGTAACACTATACCGGACCAGTGGTCTAAAGCTGTTCAAGAAATCTCCGAATCAGATTACTCCATCGTAATGTTCATGGGCTCATCAGATTCAGGCAAGACCTCTCTAGCTACTTTGGGTGCAAACACTTTTCTAAATGCGAAGAAAACATGCGTCTACGTGGACCTAGATGTAGGTCAATCAAGTATCTGCCCGCCTACGACCATAGGATACGTATACTTGAAAAATCCTCTTCCCGACATTTCATACGTTAAGGCTGAAACCATGGAGGCTGTAGGATATACATCCCCTATGCCTGTGATGGCTAAGCACATAGAGTCTTCGCAGAAACTACACAGTAGCTTATCATCTAAGTATGTTGTCCAGAATCTCGTAATAGATGTTGATGGATGGATAAACGGTGAAGGAGCAATCAACCACAAGAAAGAATTAATGAAAGTGTTCAAGCCAACTCATCTACTCATCATAGGTGATACCAACCGTGAAATAGAAGATATCTGTAAGGAATTCTCAATAGACGTTCGTAGATTGCCTCCTCCAATAATGGTTAGAAAGAGAAGTCTAGAAGCTAGGAAGAAGCTTAGAGAAATGATGTATGAAAAATTCTTGAGGAAATCTGTTACTAGAACTATACCGATATCCTGGCTTGAGTTAAAATATGTTACGGGCGAAAACAGAATTCACCGGATTGCGTCAATGATAAACAAGCTCATAACGGCTTTCGCTGAAGATAAGGGGGTCGTAATCGAAGAAGGATTAGAAGAACTCTGTAGAACATATAGGGCAGGGATACTATGCCACCTGTATGACGTCAACTATACGTTTACGGGTATTGGGTTGCTTACGATGTTTAGTCTTAAGAAGAATCTACTAAAAATCTATACGCCTTTCCAATCTCAGATCAAGCAATTAGTCCTAACGAGCTTGATAATCACGGCCGAAGGCTCAGAGCTATTCTCTACCTCTCCCCAAGTTCTGGAGTCATGATAGTTATCCTGTACGCCAACCCTCTAACTATAAGTGTTTGAGCATTCGCTCTTGGTAGAACAGCTATATCCCCTTTCTTGAAGGGGCCATAGGTTTTCAAATCTTCTCCAACAATCTGGGGGAAGTCCTGCTGGAAGCATACTACATCATAGTTGGATTCTATGATCCTCCAACCACTATATGCTGTCGCCATAATGATTGATTCAACATATTTCCTGTAGTCTGTTATGATTCTATGCAGAGACATGTAGATGTTTTTCTCGAACGCAGACATCGTTTCAGGATATTGACCTAACTCCACTGCTCTAATAATCTTCCCAAGCCTAGTATCGAATAATGATCTGAGAAGTTTAGCTACTGCATCTACCTCTGCTTCCCGCAAGCTCGTTGAAAGCATCATTTTATCGGAGACTCTGAGATAGCTTTTCAATCTTGAGAAATATTCCCTTAATTTATCCTCGAACCCTTCTGGAAGCTTTCCTAACTGTTCTGTAGAATTCTCCAATCTCCAAAGCTCGTATACCAGCTCATATATCGATACTTCGCCTGACATCTCCTACAATTAAATATACAGTTCATGTAATAAAATTGTTTCCACCATCTTACCCTATAAGGCTACAATGCATACGGCTTCGATACAGTGGCTAAGTTCTTTAATATTAAGAATATGGCCACAGCCATGGGAAGCTTAGCCATAGTATTCTCTAGGGGGCCATATTCTTCTCCCAGCATTCTGAATTTCGGGGCTTTGAGAACACGTACTTCAACCATCTTGTCGTAGGGCAGTACGACGGTCTGAAGAAATGGATCGAAATCTTCAAGTTCATCAATATCGATTACTCTCGCTAGTAATCCAGACTTTCCGTTAATAGTATTACCAAGTCTGATCAATCTGTGAATATCAGAAGTGACGACGACATCGATCTTCGCTGAAGCATGGTTAACCGCTGCCTTCGCCAACAGTTTCACGACGTTTCTTGGGAGTAAATCCCATGCGCAACGCTCACTCCACTCTTCCGAGAATTGCCTCAGTATAGCAGCACACTTATCGGCTAACTTGTAGGATGTAGATGTTAATTCAGAAAATTCAATAGGATCCGCTCTTAAAGCCAATTGAATTGAGGCTCTTGCGATCCTACCTCTCCACCCAGGGTCGGAGATATCTGGCCCTCTAATCTTTAAAGCTTTTCCCTTAACGGTATCTTCAACTAACCCCATAAGCCTCATCGAAATACCTGTCCCAGTGATGTAGTCTACTATTTCTTTTCTTTCTATCTGTCCGAGCTCCGAGATCTCTTCATCCTTGACTACTACGTGGTAGCCTCTATTGCCTGAGAAAGCAACCTTGAGATTCTTGAAGCCTAGGTCCTCTTCTAAGAAATCTAGCAGTTTAAGAGTTTCCTGCTTTGCCGATTCTAGACATAGTTCGCAGATCCATTCTGAATCGATTAATGCCCCACCACAATTACTACATACTTCTTTTTGGGTAGAATAAGCGGTGAAGCATTTCGGGCATACCTTGAAGTCATGTTTCCCCTTGCATGGTGTTTTAAGATGATCTGCATCTATATCAAAAGCAAGCTCTGCACCCATCCATTCCTTCTCCTCCATTGGAGCACTAGGATACTTGTAAAATGCCAATGAATGATATACGTGGAGAGGGTTATTCTTTACGAGGAATTCTCTTAGCTTTTCAGGGGAATCTATATAGAGATGCCTAACCATTATCCTCTCTTGAAATGTGAAATACCCGAATTCTCTCTCACTTATTCTTTCGGGAACATAGACGGTGTCAGCTTTCTCTAAATAGTATTTCTTAAAAGACGATTCAACAAGTCTCGAGTCGGCTTGAGTCAACAAAGCTTATTCTAGAACCTTGCTCGTCAACCTTATTGTTAAATCTTATTTCTTTGATACTTCCTTATAAAGAATATAAGCTACGATGAGTAAGAAGGTTAAAACAGAAAGCCAGAATAATGAACCGTAAAGTAAATCTATGAAGCCCTCAATACTCATGTCTTCTTAGACCTCACCCTTAACTTATAAAAGCTATTTTTAAGGTTATCCCGTATATTCGGCTGTCTCGTGCTTGGCCAGGAAGAGATAGAAATCGTTTTATGAAGCTCTAATATAATCTAAATCGGGATGCCTACACCGATCGGCATTGTATGTAGTGGTGCAAGTGAATCCAGTGCTACAGTCGTCCTGTATGATGGAATGGAGAAAGAGGTAAAGAATGAGAGCCTAGTCTTGATTAGGAACAGGAATGGGGGAAATGTTTTAGCAGTATGTAGGGGAGGTCTAGGTATAAATGAGAGCCTAAGAACTGGAGCGTTCACGCCGGGTGTAGCATATGCGAAGAGTAGGAGAGTACCGAGTAGTGTAAAAGAATATTTCCTATTCAAGCTACAGGTTATTGGAGAAATAAACGATAATGGGATCTCCCAGAATAAGATTATTATTGCTCCAACATCTACCGTTGAATTATTCACAGATGAAGACAGCCCTATGCAATATCTTAGCAAAAGCGATCTATACATAGGACACTACTGGGGGAAGCCGAGCTGGAGGGTTCCAGTCTTGAAAGAATACATAAACTATCACATAGGAGTATTCGGTATAACAGGTTCAGGCAAAAGCTATCTAACAAGATACGAGATAATTCCTCTACTCCGGAGAGCTGGATATGACGTGATAGTCATGGACTGGAAAGGGAGCGACTACGCTACATACTTTGAGTATGTCTTAGCTCTCAACGAGATAAAGGTAGATAACCAGACTGTTGTAAAATACTTTAGCAGTATAACTAGAAACTTCGGATACATCGATAGAGAAGAAAACCCTGTGGCCGCAGCAGTTGAAACGTCTTTAAGGCAAGTCGATTGGAGAGGCAGAAACCCTGAACAAAGCCGTCAACTAGTTCTACAAAGAGCCAAAGCAATCTTAAACGAGTCATCTGGTGTAAAAGAGGAAACTAGGAAGCTCCAAGTGAGTAGGCTTGAATCGTCTTTCGAAATAATAACCGAGGAAGAATTCGAGAAATTTTTAGGAACAATAGAGCCTTGGGAGATCTTTGCAAAAGCGAAAGACAAAGGGATACTCGTTATAGATATGAGTAGGGGGATCAAAGAGCAGAAGCTTGCAGTCTTTCTTGCTATAACGAAGTATTTGAAGCGATTAATGGAGAATAAACAAGTCTTGAATATCGCCATAGTTATAGATGAGGGACCACAGTATGCTCCATGGCAACCTAGAGGTATGGAAAGGGATACAACGGACATGATCATGGAGCTATGTGCTCTAGGTAGAAGTTATGGTCTATCCATAGTAATTTTATCTCAAGGAATGGCTGGAGAGATAGGGTTGAATGCAGCTGTAAGAAGAAATCTGAATACACAGTTTATTGGGAGGATACATCCATTAGACGTAGAAGAAGCTCAGAAGCTTGCAGCATCATACTATATCTCTCCGGAGACCATGTTGACTCTCCCCGAAGGACATTTCTACTTCTTGGGTAGAATGAATCCATCTCCAATACCTTTATTGATAAGCTTCCAGATAAGGTAGAACGATTAGAAGAATAATTTCTAAGAACTTTAATAAGTACGTCTACCTTTCTTAGTATCAGTGAAGTATAGATATGTTCGAAGAAGAAAAGCCTTCTGCGATGAGTAAGCTTCCCTTCAAACTACAAGTTGACCTATACGAGCATGCCAGACAAGCTGCTAGCAGGGTTTTCAAGGAGATCGAAATTGAGAGGGAGAAACTTTCTAGAGTCAACAACTTATTAAAGTTTAGAGATATACCTGAAGTTTTAAGTAGTAAGGATCTAAGGGTCGGAGCCGTAGATGGGTCTTCATCACCTACGTTCAGCGATAGATTAGGCTACAGAATAGGGGTTTATGCAGCATGCTACATTGTCTTTGATGGAAACGAGATAATATCTGACAAGGATGATGAAACGATGGAGGCAGGATACATGATGGTTAACCAGGTGGGCGATATAGAGCAGACTAGAAAGATACTTACACTCTTGATGACTGTTAAGGAAAGGGAGAAAGCTCTAAGATGTATTGAAAAATATGATGTTGACATACTTCTTATCGACGGCTCATTCTACGGTTTCAGGACAAGATGTAGTGAGATAAAGAAGTTAGACTTAGCGGAAATAGGGATAAGCGAGTATAAGACTGGGTGGGAATTGATAAATCATGTCTTAAAATCCACTAGGAAGCTCGTCAAGTCAGGTAAAGCCGTAGGTGTAATAAAAAGACTTAGATCATGTGCGATAGACGGATGGATCTTATCCAAAACATGGAGTAAAAAATCCATCGTAAATCGTAACGATAGATCTGTACTCCGATCTCTCATGCCCTGTGGGAAATACTTTGACTATAGAGACATCCATGAAGATGAATGGACCTATCTACACTACAGTAACTTAGTAACATGGTATAAGGAATTAGTCAGGAATCATATAATCAGAGAAGATTGTACACCAGAAGACAATGTAAAACGTGCTTTCGAGTATGTTCACAGTAAGCTCAAAACTCAGATCGCTACAGATCTCACTCCCCCAAATTCCCACAATGAACCGAAGAGCAAGGTAGGCGAAGACCTTGTCAAAGAAATAACTAGTAGACCTAGAATACATGCTAGGCTATCAAGATATGCAGCACCGATCTGCCTAGAACTAGGTGAGGGGGTAGACCTCGACATAGTATTATCATATAGTTTGAAGAATGTAAACGTAGTGACTGGAATACCTTTCCCGATAGACCTAGTTGATGAACAGGTTTCCCTGGAAAAAGAGATAGCGAGAGAGTTCGCGGAAGAGATAGAGACAAGACTGCTACTAGAATCAGAGATATCCTCTGAAGAAGTAGAAGCTAGACTTGAACCTTTAAATCCCCAGAAAGGAGGATAAACATAGATTAAATATTTGCTCTCTACGTAAGTAGAGATAGGGGTGATGCGCTCTCGGAAAATATCTAATTACAGCAGCTCTTCCATATTCTTACGCTCCTAGACACTTTGGACATTTAGCTGGGGCGTACCTACCAGCCGACATATTTGCAAGATTCCGTAGACTCGTGGGAGATCAGACCGTATTCGTATGTGGTACAGATGAGAACGCAAGCAGCATCGTATTGGAAGCTATTAAACAGAATATGACGCCTAAAGAATTATGTGACAAATACTATCCAATACAGAAAGAAGTTTTCGAAAGGCTTGGAATAAGCTTCGACATTTTTTCACGTACTAGTAAGCCTATACATTATGAAGTGGTTAGAGAATTCTACAAGAAGCTCTGGGACAAGGGGTATATCTATCCCAAAGAGATTAAACAATGGTGGTGCCCTAAAGATAGAATGGTTTTACCCGATAGATTTGTGAAGGGAACATGTCCGAGATGCGGCGCAGAAGACCAGTATGGAGATGTATGCGAAGTATGCGGTTCATGGTATGAGTCTTTTGAGCTACTAAATCCGAAATGTACATTATGTGGAGGCAAGCCCGAGATAATAGGTAAGACGCACTTCTTCCTAAAGCTCAGCGAATTAACATCTAGGGTACTAGAATATGTTCGAGATAAGAAACACTGGAGGAAGGCAACATATAATAAGACGATCTCATGGTTAGAGAAAGAAGGATTAAGAGACAAAGATATTACAAGAGATTATGAATGGGGTCCTCCAGCTCCTTTCCCTAATGCGGAAAACCAGGTTATATACAATTGGGCTGAAAATCTTCTCGGATACGTATCTGCTACAAGGGATTGGGCTGAAAACGTCTCAAACCGTCCGGATGCATGGAAAGAGTTCTGGATGGATAAAGAGACGAGACTATACTGCTTCATCGGTAAGGATAACCTCTTCTTCCACACTATTCTATTCCCAGCTCTACTGATAGCCCATGGAGAATACATTCTACCATACCACGTAGTAGTAAACGAGTTTGTAAACCTAGAAGGTGAGAAACTCTCAACAAGCAGAGGATGGGTCATATGGTTACATGACCTACTAGCTGAATATGATCCAGACATTATACGATACTACGCAGCCGCAATCGCTCCTGAAACAAGAGATACAGATTTCAAGTGGCAGGACTTCGCAGAAAAAGTAAATGGAGAATTGATAGGAACCTTAGGCAACTTTATACATCGTGTATTAACATTCCTGCATGAGAAGATGGGTGGAGTCGTTCCAGACCCGGGAGAACTCGATGAAAGAAGTAAAGAGATGATCAATACATGTTATAGAATAGTTAAAAAATTCAGGAATCATGTTGAGGCATGCGAATTCAAGGATGGTTTGAAGGAGATACTCCATCTTGCACAGCAAGGAAATAGGTACTTTAATGAAAAATCTCCTTGGAAGAATCTCGATGAGGCTCCTAGAACACTATACGTGTTGATACAGATTGTTCACGCTCTGGCTTTAATAATGTCTCCGTACCTTCCATTTACGTCTCAAAGATTACTAGAATACCTTAACATAGACAAGAAAGTTGAAGAACTTAGATGGGGCGATGTCGAGAAGACGATTCCACCGGGCCACAAGATAAGGGAACCAAAACCATTGTTCAAGAAGGTTGATGAAAAAGATATACGTGAAAAAACAAAAAAGTTGGAAGAAATAAGGAAGAGCTTCAGCTGAGATTCTTTATACCCAGTTCTTCCATTATCTTTTCTAAGTCTTCTTCATTGAAAGCTTCCTCTTTCTTCTGGGGTAGTTGGACTTCAGATTCTCTCCGATTTACGCCCGTCAGTATTAACGATACTTGAAGTCTAGAATCTAGAGAACTATCTATTCTTGCACCCCATATTACTAATGCTTCTTCTCCCATAAGCTCTGAGACTATCTCAGCCGGTCTAGCTGCTTCGCTGATCTTCATGTCTTCTCCTCCAGTTACATGTATTATCGCTCCAGTTAAACCATCATACGTTACGTCTAGTAAGGGGCATTCTAATGCATTAAAGGTTGCTTCTTCTGCTCTATTCGGTGTTGAAGAGACCCCTATGCCGAGCGCCGCTAGGTTTCCTCTCATCATTATTGTTTTGAAATCTGCATAGTCGATGTTGATCAAGCTTGGCTTAAGTATTGACTCCGTGATACTGAAGATCATGTTGCTTATTACTTCATCGGCTATTGCGAAAGCATTTTTCAAACTATACTGTGGATAGAGTTCAAGAAGTTTATTATTATCGATCGCGACGACAGTATGACAGTTACGTTTCATTTCTTCTAAACCTTGTAAAGCTATCCTCTTTCTAACATTCCCTTCGAATTTAAATGGGAGAGTTACGAAACCTATAACTACAGCGCCTTCTTCTTTAGCTACTTCAGCCACCAGAGGCGCAGCACCTGTCCCAGTTCCACCTCCTAAACCAGCTGAGATGAACACTATATCTGACCCTTCAAGTACTTCTCTAATCTCGTCTATGGATTCTTCAGCCGCTTCCCTTCCTCTTGCGGGGTCTCCACCTGCACCTCTGAACTTCGTTACGGTTTTTCCAAGGATTAATTTTCGTGGAGCTTTAATTATTTCCAGATGTTGCGCATCTGTATTTGCTGCGATTAGGTTTATCCTAGCTAGCTCTAAGCTTGATAACCTATTGACTGTATTACATCCTGCTCCTCCTACGCCTATCAACGTTATCTTTACATCGTTTAAAAACCCTGCATCAATTAAGATTTCGTCATTCACTTATGTTTGCCTCCGACTGTATAAAATCTCTTACAGCCATTCTGATTGCTTCAGCTCTATTCGGGTAGATTTTTCTTCTAACCAACTCGTCTATTGCTTCTAAATACGCTTCAGGAAGATGAACTGTAACTACTTTCATTTATTTCTCACCTCCAATCCTGAGACCTAGTTGAAATTGTGATTGTAAAAAGGATTTGTAATACGAGCGTATTGACAATCGATGTACGAGATCCAGTTTCCACTCGAAAAAGCCGTCAAAAAATGATAAAAGCAGTACCGACGATACTCATTTATCCTTAAACTATGGGAGAAGCATTATTACGCTGAGTCTTTCAGAATTTTCGAAAATTCACTTAACAAACAAGTATACCGATGAATGATGATTAGTCATCTTTTATATACTATAGTTGTAGTAATATGTGAGGTGACAACTACGAGGAAGCATAAACATGCTCAAGAATACGAAGAAATCGTCGAGATAGTTAAGAGGATGGTCAGGGAATCGGAGGAGGGTTCTCTTATAATTGTTGAAGGTGAAAGAGACCTAAAAGCATTAAGGTCTCTGGGCATAAATGGAGATATCCTAATCTACAGGTCACGTAGAGACCTTCTAGATAAGATCAATATGTTGAGGCCCGCCCACATAATACTTTTGCTTGATATGGATCATGAAGGGGAAGAAAAGGCATTGTATCTTAAAAAGTTCCTAGAAGGGTCGGCGGAGAAGATTGATTTAACATACTGGAATACGTTGAGGAAATTTAGGAGATTAGGACTTACTACTATTGAGTCGCTACCGAAGATATTAGACAACATGGTGAAGTAAGTAGTGATCGAGAACGACTTAGACTGGGTAGCTTCTAGATGTGTTTCAGCTCTTCTCCTAGAGGTCTCCACTACGCCTAAGCCGGGGTTGGTCGATATGTACCACGATTTCAGAGAGACATTATTCGAACATTTTTTGATATCTTCTTCAACATTGTATTCTTGTTTCAATAAGTCTGCAGAGATTGGATATACGAAACATGGCAAAGGTTTAGGGAAAGTAATCTATGAAGGAGTTGAAAACATGCTATCGTGCCAGAAGGGAGGAAACACCCATCTAGGAGCACTACTGTTAATCTCCCCTATTGCAGCTGCAACTCCATTATCGAGATCTAAGCCTGTCGACCCCGTGGTCCTCAGGAAGCATTTGAAGACAATACTATCTAGGATGGATTGGAGGGATACCATTTACATATTTAATGCAATAAAGCTCGTTTCTCCTCGAGGTCTCGGTAGGATATCTTTCATGGATGTTTTTAGAGAGGAAACCTATACGGAGATAAAGGAAAAAAAGCTAAAACCGATAGATGCACTTAAACCCTTCATAGATAGAGAGACCGTAGCTTGTGAATGGGTTAAAATATACCCTAGGACGATGTATGGGGCTACGAGATTATTAAGAAACCTTAAAAGAATGCCGATGCGTCAAGCACTTGCTCAAACATTTCTTGAACTCCTCTCAAAGTATCCAGATACGCATATTGCTAGAAGAGGGGGGAAGGCATTAGCTTATCAGGTGTCATACATGGTATCCGAGATTCTAAGACTAGGAGGAGTAAGCAGTAGAGAGGGGTTGAAAGCGTTGAATGAGCTGGATGAAAGAATGAGGAGAAGTTGGAGGATGAGACCCGGAGCAACAGCAGATCTGCTTGCTTCCTCCATCGCTGTTGTACTCTTATCAGGATGGAATCCATAATAATGTATTTATAAGTTATCTTAAAACATATCTTGCGGAACGATGAACCTTCATGTATGGAGAAGAAAACCGTATCCGTTAAGAAGGTGCTCCCTCATGCATCTCCGAACATAACCTATGAAACTGTTTTAACAACAAAGTCTAGCAATGGTGTAGTAAATGCTGCACCTATAGGGGTTAAGTTTCTAGATGAGGAGCTTTCATGTTTTCTTTTAAGAATCTATAAGAAGAGTAGAACGTACAACAACCTCTTAGAAACACGTGTTGGCGTAGTAAATATCACCCGTAACCCGATTGTCTTTATCAAGTATCTCCTAAGAGATAAGAAGAGATACTTGGAGAGGGAAATCGAGGATGCGTTAAATGTAGATGCTCCTAAATTGAAGGATGCCGAAGCATATATCGAGTTTACTGTGGAGAGCGTTCATCATAGGATAAATCTGGGAGAATTCTATTGCCTAGCTGTAAATGCGTATGAGGGGGTAAAGACAGCCCAACCATATAGTAGGGCCGAGTATGCATTGGTCGAGTTATCCGTGAACATCAGTAGGGTGGAACCGTATCTTGAGCAGGGTCTCGACTTATCTGAGCTACTTAATTCTATAGCTTATTGCTTGAAGGTTATTGATAAGACCGCCGCCAAAACCGTGATAGAAGACTATTCTAGGATTCTACTGTCTTCTCTCTCCGACCACTCTTCTTTACTCTTGAAAAGACATCTTTCACGATTAGGAATACATTTACAATAATTAAGATCACCAATACAATTCTTCCATACGGAGGGTATATTTCTCCTCTGAGGAATAATGAGAGATAGCCGAGGCCTGTCCAGTAAGGGATCTTTACTCCGGTCCATCTACCAACAATATATTCTGGTGGGACTGGTGAAAAATAGTCGGAGCCCGTATTTGCATCTCCCTTCGTAATGAAGCCTGCGTCAACTTCACGGATAGCCCTATGAACGATCAATATGCTTGTCCCAGGTTTGTAGAAGACTATAACATCACCGTTAACTGGGTCAGCTCTAATCTCTTCTGGTGTGACCTTCTCTATGATTATTACGTCGCCCCTATACAGGACCGGCTCCATGCTTCCACTCTTAACGACAAGTATTGGGAAGACCTCTCCTTTAACACTGTATACTGCTGCGAGAATGAGGAGCCCGAATAGGAGTATCAACAAAACAATAACGAACGTATCTAGTATTCTACCGAGTCTTTTCAATTATTCCACCTTCTATATCTTCGGTATCTTCATAATTCTTTTCACTGTTTTCTTTTTCCGATGAGTACTTTTAAGTTTGATCTTTCTAGCAAGATGCGAGAAAATCATTACGATATTGACTAACGGGAGTAGCATTAGGATGACCGGGTTGACAAATTGGACCGGAAGCATGAAACTTAACTTGGTTTCATCTATTATCTGGATTGATGAAAAGTATTCTTCGCCGTCGTAGAGTATGCCGACCTTGTAGGCTCCGCCAGGCATATACGATTCTACTACCCCATTCTCATCCGTCTCCAGTTCTTCTATTAGAATATTATCACGCTCCATTCTCAATCTTAATCCTTTCAACTTCTCGCCTAAAGTGTTGTAGAATGTGCTCACAAATTTATATACATCGACTTGCATCGTCAAACTCTTAGGAGAATCTAAGGTAAAGGTCTTAGACCCTACCTTCACATTCTTGAATACTACTTCTATGGTTAATTCGCCTCCCGGAAGCTTCTCAGTAAATGGGTTGTTTTCAGAGATAGAGATCTCTGACGTTTTCTTCCCGCTCACGTATATGTTGACTTTCCCGAATTTCATTGTTTCCCCATTCTTCAGTTTTACAGATGCTTCCAATGTGTAGATGCTCGCACTAATTGTTACGGGCATCTCGTCTGTTACCAGATTTATTTCACGTGTATCCGTCTTTACCTTAACGTCCTTGTAATATACTCCTACAATATAGAGGGTTATATTCGGAAGGTTAGGGATCCTCGCTTGTCCATTCTGGTTTAAGTCTACTAAGACTTCTTTATCTCCAACCGAAATAATGACTCTTCCACCATCTATCGCTTGTTTCTCTGCATCTACTACGTTTAGTCTTAAATCTAGAATTCCAGGCGCGACTACTTCTAGAAGATTTCTATCTATTTCGATAGGTGCTTCTCCTTCTCCAACTTTAAACCCGTAAAGATATACCTTGTAAGAATATGTTGTGAATGGTATATTCCTGAGAAAAGCAATACCTGAAGTATTTGTCATACTGTTTGTCTTCGACGCTCCCACCAGTAATTCTATCAACGCATCTGGGATGACTGATTCCTTATCTTTATCATAAAGTTTTATGTAGGCGTCTCCGACTCTTAGATTAATCGTGTAGGATGTCGACGACTGAGGCTGGACGACGACTTGACCAGATTCTACACCCATAACATAAGCTACAAAATTATATTTTATGGGTAGAAACTCTCCTACCTCAGCTAGACCAGAGTTATCAGTTTTGAATATAAAGTATCTTGCACCATTCTCTAGATAGGCTACGACGTCTGCTGACAAAGGCTCATCATAGATATTCAGCGTGGCCACAGTAATGTTCTTTCCTCTAATCTTTATAGATAGTTCTTGCTCGTCTCTCGTAATGCCTACCTTTGTTTCTGCAACCTCTTGCTCCCCTATGTAGAGTTTTACCAAGTATTCTTCGTATGCTGGAATATTTTCTAGAGAAACGTATCCAGCTGAGAAGTCTAGAGGTATTTCTAGAACTTCTTTCTTTAATATTCCTTTCAGATATCTGGTTATAGATGAGTTTGCGAGAGATGATCCATCAATAGTTAATCTTGAATCAAAGAAGTTTGCCCTGATGCTTCCTTTAGCTGTCTGCGGAGTTATTTCATACTCTTTAGAGTAGACAGTTATCCCCGCCACAGAAACGGTTAACTTGAACTCTCCGAGGGGAACGTGACCGAATCTCAATTCTCCCTCTAACGTTGAAGTTCTTGATACAAGCCTATTCATGTTGTCTCTTATCTCTCCATTAATCTCTGTTCCCAGATTTGAAACGATACTTTCATCATCGAAATCGTACACTGTAATGTTA
>Ga0105162_1001408_pt1 | contig 13883 bp, 17 predicted proteins | sample JNZ201metaG_FD_81532 | JGI IMG/M metagenome (GOLD analysis project Ga0105162, IMG submission 81532) | Hot spring microbial communities from Jinze hot spring, China to study Microbial Dark Matter (Phase II) - JNZ 20120812A | ecosystem: Environmental > Aquatic > Thermal springs > Hot (42-90C) >...
GAAGCAGCGGCCGCTCTTACTTTAAAAGAGGGGTCTTTTTTCAACAGCTTGACCAGCGGAACCACAAGGCCTGGATCTTCTTCTTCCCACAGCCCTTCCAAAGCCTGGAGGCGCACCTCCTCATCCTCGTCTTCCAGGCACAGGCGGAACAGGTAAGAGAAATCAAGGCTGCAATCCCTCTCACTTACCTCCACCAGGGCACTTATTATTTTCCTCCGGTTTTCAACTGGCAGAGTACGCCATACTTCCTGGAAGCTTCGTGCCTCCTCACGACTCAGCCCAGCAAGGCCTGCCAGGTATCGCGATCTCCACGGCTTCGGCTCTTCAGCCAGTTTCCTTAAAATCGTTTCTATCCCCAGCACCATTTCTGCCTCCCAATCAATTATATACCAAAAGCCTTTGTAAATTCAAATTGCCCCGAATACTGCAAACCCTGCCCTAACCTCCAGGCAAGAATAAAAAAATTAGCCCCGGCTCTTAACCGGGGCTTCTTTAAAATAAACCTGGGGAAAGAATTAATCAAAATCAAGCCCCCGGAGGGCCCGGCGGATTTTCCTCTCAGCCTCTCTTTCAGCTATAGCACGGCGCTTATCATACTGCTTTTTACCTCGGGCTAAGGCTATTTCCACTTTTGCCCACCTCCCTTTGATGTACATCTGAAGGGGAACGATGGTGTAACCTTTTTCTTTGACCTTACCCATAAGGCGGTTTATCTGATAGCGGTGAAGTAGAAGCTTGCGAGGGCGACGGGGGTCGTGATTTTCGCGGCCAGCTTGCTTGTAAGGAGCAATGTGGGCATCCATCAGCCACGCTTCCCCATCCTTTATCAGGACAAAGCTGTCCCGCAGGTTTACCCTGCCTTCCCTTACTGATTTTATCTCAGAGCCGGTAAGCACTATTCCAGCTTCATATCGGTCCTCAATGAAATAATCGTGAAAGGCTTTGGGATTACTTGCCACAATCTTTACAGACATTTTTCTCTCTCTACCTCCTCAGGGAAAGCAAATACTCCACTGCCTTCTCAAGTTGGACGTCTTTGCCTTCTTCTCCCGGTTTAACTTCAATATCAGGAGTTAAACCTTTCTCATGAATGGCCTGGCCTGAAGGGGTAAACCAGCGGGCTACAGTTACCCTCAGTTCGGAACCATCTTTGAGGGTAAAAGGCTGCTGGACTGAACCCTTCCCCAGGGTTTTCTCACCCATCAAAATCCCCCTTCCGTGGTCCCTTATAGCCCCGGCTACAATTTCTGAAGCACTGGCACTGGCTTTGTTAATCAAAACCACCATGGGTATACTCGGATCAGTGGCAAGGCCACCCGGGATTGCCTTGAATAGTTTCTGTTCCCCGCTCTTTAGCCTTTCAATCAGGATCGGGCTCTGGCCCACAAATTGGCTTGCCACTTCCACTGCAGATGAAAGCAGCCCTCCAGGATTGCCCCTCAGGTCAAGGATGATCCCCCTGGGTTTCTGGGGGATGAGTTCCTTTAATGCTTCCTTTAGCTTCCTGGGAGCGATTTCATTAAATTCCCTGAGCTTTATGTAAGCTATGTTTCCCTCCAGCATTTTATAAGACAAAGTAGGAATTTCAATCCTCTGACGGATTATGGTGACTTCAAAGGGCTCCGCAAGACCCTCCCGGTAAACGGTTAATTTGACGGGAGTCCCCTTGGGGCCCCGGATCAGAAGGACAGCTTCCATAAGGCTCATGTTTTCAATGGGTTTATCGTCAACTTTAAGAATTATATCACCGCTTTTAAGGCCGGCTTTTTCCGCAGGTTGCCCTTCCAGCACCTCCACGATAACCAATCTTCCTTCCTTCATGTCCACTACAGCTCCTATACCTTCAAAACTTCCAGTTATATCCTGGCGAGCCAGAGAAGCTTGCTTTGGATCAAGAAAAGAAGTATATGGGTCACCAAGGGATGAAATCACCCCCCTTATGGCTGAATACATTCTCTCTTCAGATGACGGTATTTCGCCGTAGAATTCCCGCTCCAGTATATCCCACGCCTCCCAGAAAATGGAGAAATCCACTTCCTTTGTTTTGGTAGCAGTTGGCGTGGGAGGTACCAGCTGCTCGCCCAGCCCCACAGGAGCACGATACATAGCGGTTACCATCCCGGCCAGGAAGGAAACCGTTAAAACCAAAATTGCCAAAAAGGTCGCAAGCGTTATCTTTAAAATTTTCATTCAGCACCTCCTTTCTCCAGGAAATTAAGCGCTTCCTCCACACAAGCATCGCCTTTGGGCGCAGTGCATTGGAGCTTTATATTGGGCTCAAGGCCGTTGCCTTCCACCTTACGGTAACCAGGGGTAAACCACTGAGCAACTGTTATATGGAGAGATGAGCCATCGCTCAGATCATATACCCATTGAACTGAACCTTTCCCAAAGGTTTTTTCTCCGATAAGTTTAGCTCGGCCGCTTTCCTGAAGAGCCCCCGCTAATATCTCGGCAGCACTGGCCGTTCCCGAATCCACCAATACAACCATGGGCCAGTCCACCCACAGTGGAGCTTTAATTACGTTATAGGATTTGAGGGAATTTCTGTAGCGCTCATGAAGCATTACCCCCTCTTTCAGGAAAAATCCTCCTACTTTAAGGGCAGATTCAATCAACCCTCCGGGGTTCCCTCTGAGGTCCAGAACAAGGCTTGTGACCCCCCGTTGCTGGAGATTCTTCAGAGCCTGCTCCAGTTCTTGCGGTGTTCTCTCCGTAAAGCTTGTTATTTTTATGTAACCCACCCTTTGCTCCAAAAGCCTCCATTCTACAGTAGGGATCTCTATTTTCTCCCTCCTGATCCTGAAGCTGAGCTTTTCCTCCCCCCTTCGCACCACGATCTTGACGTATGTGCCCACAGGCCCCCGCACCATAATTAAAATTTGGTCCAGGGACATGAAAGAGGTTATGGGTGTTTCGTTTACTTCAATAAGTTCATCCCCCTCTTTAATCCCTGCTTTCATGGCGGGAGAGCCTTCCATAGGGGTTAAAATAAAGCGGCCATCTTCAGTCTTGCGGATCCAGGCTCCTATTCCCCCGTACTCTCCTTTGAGCTGATCTTTTTCCAGGGTTCTGATCTGCGGCTCCAGCAACATCGTATATGGATCACCCAGCTGGCTGATTACGCCCCTTATAGCGGCATAAATTATCTGGCGATCATCGGGCAGGGGTTTATAGTAATCCCTTTTAAGGATTTTGAGGGCTTCCAAGAAGAGGCTGAGCTGGGAATAATTTTTCCTGTAAATGAGGTCATGAGTGGCAAAGCCAGCCCCGTAGGAAGCAATTATCAATATAATCACAAGGGCCAATAAAAAGGTTTTGCGCATTCTTACCTCCGGGAGGATTTTACAACCTGTGGGGACGAAAGTCAAACGGTGTAGAAGGATGCGCTCTTTTGACAGAGCATGGCAGGTGTAATATAATTTTGAAACTTAATTGGAGGGGATAAGGTGCTTACGTTTAATGTAGCTCAGCTTTTGAAAGAGCCTACAGGGGCCTTCCGGGAGCATGAGATTGATGAGTCAATAGAAGGACTTGATAAAAGCTTTAGCCCGGCTGGGCCCCTTAAAGGCAAGGTAATATTACTTCACGCCGGCCGCCATAACATCCTGGTAACGGGGAATTTCAAAATACCCCTTAACCTCTTCTGCAGCCGTTGCCTGGAGCCAATGGTGGAAATCGTTGAATTTCAAATTGAAGAAGAGTTTAAAGCCACTATGGACGTGGAAACCGGTTCGCATCTCGCCTGGGATCCAGCGGAGGTGGAGGAGAGCAACCTCATTGATTCATCCCATATTTTGGACCTCACAGAGGTTATACGCCAGCACATAATTCTGAACATCCCGATGAAACCGCTGTGTAAACCCGACTGCCTGGGGCTTTGCCCTAAGTGTGGGCATAACCTCAATTATGGGCCATGCGGATGCAAAGAGGAAGAAATAGACCCTCGTTTGGCTATTCTCAAAACTCTGAAAATCTCTTTAGGAGGTGCTGGAGATGGGAGCACTACCTAAGAAGAAAGTTTCCAAAGGCCGAAGGGATAGACGCCGCAGCCACTATGCCGTGAAACCGCCTCAGCTGGTCTCTTGCCCTTCCTGCCACAAGCTAATTCTTCCTCATAAGGTGTGCCCTTACTGCGGAAACTACCGGGGGGTGAAAGTGTTAAAGGTAGAGGAGTAACAAAAACCCTCGGGAGGGGAAAATGATCAGAACACCTCTCTGCGATCTGCTGGGAATAAAGCACCCAATAATAAAGGGAGGAATGGCATGGGTGGCTACGGCTGAACTGGTTTCAGCCGTATCGGAAGCTGGGGGTCTCGGAATATTGGGGGCTGGAAATGCCCCCCCGGATTATGTAAGGGACCAGATTCGCAAGGTCCGCGAACGAACCGATAAGCCATTCGGGGTCAATGTACCAATGTTCTCCCCTTACGTGTCCGAAGTTGTAAAAGTTTGTATAGAAGAAAAGGTCCCGGTAATGACCACGGGCGGGGGGAATCCAGCCCCCTTTATCGGCCCCCTTAAAGAGGCGGGTATAATCGTGATCCCGGTAGTGGCTTCAGTGGCGCTGGCAAAACGCCTTGAGCGGTTGGGGGTTGATGCCCTGGTGGCTGAGGGGATGGAATCGGGCGGGCATATAGGAGATGTGGCCACAATGCCCCTTGTTCCCCAAGTAGTGGATGCAGTGAAGATCCCTGTTATTGCTGCCGGAGGCATAGCCGATGGCCGCGGGCTCGCTGCTGCCCTTGCCCTCGGAGCTGTCGGGGTGCAAATGGGAACCCGCTTTATTTGCACCGAAGAATGCATCGCTCATCCGGTCTATAAAGAGCAGATTGTGAAAGCCCACGATAGAGCCACCATGGTGACAGGTTACAGCCTCGGTCACCCTGTCAGAGCCCTTAAGAACCCAATGGTCCATCGCTTCCAGGAGCTGGAAAAGAAAGGGGCTTCAGAGGAGGAAATAATTGCCTTTGGAACCGGCGCACTCCGCAAAGCAGTGTTAGAGGGGGACTGGGAAAACGGTTCCTTTATGGCAGGCCAATCCTGTGGCCTAATCCATGACATAGTCCCGGTTAAAGTCCTTATTGAACGAATAGTGGCCGAAGCGGAAGAAATTTTAACCAAGAAGCTGCCTTCCTATATCGTGAAATGAAGCTGGCTTTAGTCTTTCCCGGGCAGGGTTCCCAATACGTGGGTATGGGGAAAGAGGTCTTTGAAGCCTATCCCGAAGCCGCCGGGATTTTCCTCAAGGCTGATGAAATCCTCGGATTTCCCCTTTCCAGGCTCTGCTTTGAAGGGCCAGAGGAATCCCTTAACGATACTTTAAACACCCAGCCCTCCGTCTTTGTTGTATCCCTGGCCTTGTGGGAAGTCTTAAAGGAAAAGGTAAAAGTGAGTGAAGCCTCATTTGTGGCCGGACATAGCCTTGGAGAATATACTGCGCTGGTTGCTTCAGGGGCTATCAGCTTTGAAGAAGGGCTTTTATTGGTAAGGACAAGAGCTCTCCTGATGAAAGAAGCAGGGGATAAAGACCGCGGAGGGATGGTGGCTGTTATCGGGGCAGATTATTACAGGCTTGAGGAAATGTGCCAGGAGATTTCCGCCCGCACCGGCCTGTGCCTGAGGGTTGCTAATCATAACTCCCCCGAGCAATATGTCTTAGCAGGGCATAAGGAGGCAATAGAGGAAGTTTCCCAAGCCTTGAAATCCCTGGGTGTCAGGGTCATACCCCTTAAGGTGAGCGGTGCTTTCCATACAGAGCTAATGGCTTTAGCTCAGGAAGGCCTCAGGAGAGCCCTGAGTCAGGTCAATATAAGGCCAGCGAATTTACCGATTATAGCCAATTCCACCGCTCATCCCGTCAGGGAACCAGAGGATATAAGGGAAGAATTGTCAAACCAGCTTACAAAACCCGTCCTCTGGAAAGAGTCTGTAGAGTTCATGGTTCAAAATGGGGTGGATACATTTGTGGAAATAGGGCCCGGGAAAGTCCTTACTGGCCTTATAAAAAGGATAGCGCCGGGAGTCAGAACCTTCAACGTTGAAAGACCCTATCAGCTTGAAGAAATTGCCCTAATGCTTGGGAGGTAAACAATGGAAAAAAGGGGGATTGAGATTCCAGTAGAAATTCCTGCAAGCGTGAGGGAGGCCCTCGGAGATAGAGCAACCCTGGATTTCCTTTCGTGGTTTGTGAAGGCAGTGCCATCGGTAGCAGTAACAAGAGAGGAATTCAAGGAAGTTGTCCTGCGACTTGAGGGCGTGGAGAAAGAGCTGAAGAACATGAGAGGCGAATTAATAATCCTTAAAGAAGTGGTAGATGGCCGTTTTGAGGCGATAGAGAGGCGCTTTGAAACCCTAAATGCTCGCTTTGACGCCGTGCATGAACGGATTGATACCCTAAGGAAAGATGTAGATGAACGGATTGACACTTTGATGAGAAATGTGGATGAGCGAATTGATGTCCTGAGGAGAGACATGGATGAGCGAATTGATGCCCTGAGGAGGGACGTGGGTGAGCAAATTGATGCCTTGAGGAGAGATATGGATGGGCGAATTGAGGCCCTGAGGAAAGGCATCGATGAGCGATCTGATTCTTTCCAAAGGAGTATAGAAGCGAGGCTTGACCTTATTCACGAAAGAATGCTAGTTCAATCCCGCTGGCTTGTAGGCTCCATAGCCATTCTGGGGACTGTGATAAGTATCCTCCTGGCCATAGGGCAATTTCTAAGGTAATTTAGAATTGCGGGTTGAAATTTTTGGCTTAAAATTGAAGGAGGGATAAAATGAGGCTTGATGGCAAAGTGGCTATAGTTACAGGGAGCTCACGAGGAATAGGTAAGGCCATAGCTTTGAAACTGGCTTCATTGGGAGCAAAAGTGGTAGTGAATTACAATAAAGGAGCTCAAGCAGCACAGGAAGTGGTTGAAGAGATTAAAGCGCAAGGAGGAGAGGCTATAGCTGTTCAGGCCGATGTAAGCAAATTTGAGGAGGCCCAGCGTCTTGTGGACGAAGCTCTCAAAGCCTTTGGCAAAGTGGATATCCTTGTAAACAATGCCGGCATAAATCGCGATAACCTTTTAGCTATGATGAAAGAATCGGATTGGGATGAAGTTATAGATACCAACTTGAAAAGCGCCTTCAACTGCTGTAAAGCAGTTCTCCGCACCATGCTCAAGCAACGTTATGGGCGGATAATAAACATATCATCAATAGCGGGTATAAGGGGGAACCCGGGACAGGTAAATTATTGTGCTTCCAAAGCTGGCCTGATAGGTTTCACCAAGGCCCTGGCTAAAGAGCTTGGCCCCCGCAACATTACCGTTAACGCTGTTGCTCCGGGTTTCATTGAGACCGATATGACTGCTTCCCTTCCAGAGGAGCTAAAGAAAAAAGCCATAGAACTCACACCCCTGGGCAGAGCCGGCAAGCCAGAAGATGTAGCCAATGCGGTAGCTTTCCTGGCTTCCGATGAGGCCAGTTTCATAACGGGACAGGTTTTATCTGTAGATGGGGGGTTGGCTGTCTAAGATGGAACGCAAGATTCCCGGAAAAGTGGTCATCTCGCCCAAAGTCCTTAAGACTATAGTAAAACTTACAGCTCTATCCCACCCCGAAGTGATAGCTGTGGCCCTCCCCGGCCCTTTCAGGCTCCATATCCCGGAGGGAGGGGTCAGGGTTAAGGTGCAGGATGATAAAGTTTGGATTAACCTTCACATTATAGCCAGCGCTGAAGCCAACATGTACAAATTGGGGCTTGAGCTCCAGAACGAAATAGCCAGGGCTATCCAAAACATAACTGGTATGGAAGTAGCCGAGGTTAACGTCAGAATAGAAGGGGTAAAGAAGAAGGCTTAGAAGATGCTGAGCCGGAGAAGGGATGCGCGCATCGTCGCTTTGCAGGCACTTTTTGAAATTGATATGGTAGGTCACGACCCCGAAACTGTGCTTATGCACAGGTTTGAGGAAAAACCCTTGTCCAAAAGACATGCCCAATACGCTCGCCACCTGGTCCAGGGAGTTCTGGCTAACCTTAAGGAGATTGATTCCCTCATAAGCAAATATGCTCCAGCCCGGCCTGTAAATCAATTGTCCTGCATTGACCGTAACATCCTGAGAATTGGGCTTTATGAAATGATTTACGTCCCTCAAACCCCCATAAGGGCAGCCATAAACGAAGCAGTAGAACTGGCTAAGTCCTTTGGAAGCGATAATTCTTATCGCTTCGTAAATGGAGTACTGGGGGCAGTATACGATAACGAGCGAAGCTTAATCATGAGCCACAGGAAGAAAAAGGTGAGGAGGGAGAAATGAATTTCATGGGAATAGGGCCCGGCGAGCTACTTTTAATACTCCTCATAGCTCTAATCATATTTGGCCCTGGCAAACTTCCGGAGTTGGGGAAAGCCCTGGGCAAGGCCATCCGTGAATTTCGGGAAGCTACGAGGGATGTCACAACTCAGATAACCCGTGAACTCCGGGAAGCCGAAAAAGAACTGGGGCCAGAAGATCGTGGGATCAAAGAGAAGAAAGAACAATAACGAGTTAGCCGAGGCCCGGATGGGCCTTTTAGAACATCTGGAAGAGCTCAGGGAGAGGCTGATAAAATCAGCCATTGCTTTGATTTTAGCAATTTTCCTTAGCCTTTTCTTCACCGGGAAACTCCTTAAGGTCCTCATTTCCCCTATGGGAGAACTTAAGCCCGTGTTCCTGCGCCCTACGGAAATGATCATCACCTACCTGAGAGTGGCTTTCATTGCTGGCATAGCTCTGGCCATGCCGGTCATAGTTTACCAGATGGTTAAATTTATCCTGCCTGCCCTTTATCCTCACGAAAGGCGCTACCTCTACTGGCTTATTCCCGCCGCAACTTTCTCGTTCCTTATCGGATTAGCTTTTGCCTACTTTGTGATGCTGCCCTTTGCAGTAAAATATCTCCTCACTTTCGGGGGTGATGTGGCCAGAGCTCAGTGGACCATCGGGGAATACATAAATTTCGTGACCAATTTCCTCTTCTGGATAGGGATGACTTTTGAATTGCCTTTGATAATTTACTTTTTATCCAAGCTTGGCCTTGTATCTCCGGCATGGCTAAGCCGGAACAGGAAATATGCCATAGTGGTGATTGCTATCATAGCAGCGGTAATAACTCCTACTCCCGACCCCTTCAATATGAGCCTGGTCATGATACCGTTGATTTTGCTCTATGAAGCCGGGGTATTGATTTCCAAATTAGCGCGTTGAAGGAGGCCTATCCATGGGTAGAAGGAAAGTCATAATAATGGGAGCAGCCGGCAGAGATTTCCACAATTTTAACGTATTTTTCCGCTCTAACCCTGATTATGAGGTTGTAGCGTTTACAGCTGCCCAAATCCCCAACATTGAAGGAAGGATCTACCCACCCGAGCTGGCTGGCCCCCTTTACCCTGAGGGGATTCCGATTTATCCAGAGGAGGAACTTCCTGAGCTTATAAAACGTTACGGTGTGGACGAAGTGGTCTTCGCTTATAGCGATGTCTCCCACGAATATGTTATGCACAGGGCATCTCTGGCTATGGCCTGCGGGGCTGACTTCCGCCTGATGGGGGCCGAAAGCACCATGCTCAAATCCTCAAAGCCCGTTGTAGCTGTCTGTGCCGTAAGGACAGGAAGCGGCAAAAGCCAGACCAGCCGCAGGGTTTCCAGGATTTTAAGGGATATGGGCAAGAAGGTCGTGGTGGTCCGCCACCCCATGCCCTACGGAGACCTGCGGCGCCAGGTGATCCAGCGTTTTGCATCCTTTGACGATCTTGACCGCTTTGGTTGCACTATTGAGGAACGCGAAGACTACGAGCCTCATATAGCCAATGGCTTCGTAGTTTACGGGGGTGTTGATTATGAGCTTATCCTGCGCGAAGCCGAAAAAGAGGCCGATGTAATACTCTGGGACGGCGGCAATAATGATTTCCCCTTCTTTAAACCTGACCTCCATATAGTGGTAGCCGACCCCCACCGTCCTGGCCATGAGGTCAGATACCATCCTGGTGAAACAAACCTCAGGATGGCTCATGTAGTGGTGATAAACAAAGTTGATACCGCCAGGCCTGAGAACGTAGAAGCGGTAAAGGAAAGCATACGTCAGGTGAATCCGGAGGCTATAATCATAGAAGCAGCCTCGCCAATATTTGTAGAGGATCCTGAAGCTATAAAAGGGAAGAGAGTTCTGGTTATAGAGGATGGGCCCACACTCACCCATGGAGAAATGAGCTATGGGGCCGGAGTTGTAGCGGCTCACAAATTTGGTGCAGCTGAGCTTATAGATCCAAGGCCTTACGCTGTGGGCTCCATAGCTGAAACCTTCCGGAAATACCCCCACATAGGCCCTCTTCTCCCGGCCGTGGGCTACGGGGCCAGACAAATAGAAGAACTTAAGGCCACCATCAATGCTACTCCATGCGACCTGGTCCTGGTAGCTACTCCCATAGACCTGCGGCATGTTATAAATGTTAACAAGCCCCTGGTAAGGGTTAGGTATGAGCTCCAGGAATTGACCAGGCCGGATTTGGAGGAAGTAATAAGGCAGAGATTGTAAGGGGGTGGGAAGGCTTGCTCCGGCATTCCTTCCGCCTTAAAATCTTTAAAAGGGGATGAAAACGGCTGAGTTTGATTATTACCTTCCACCTGAACTCATAGCTCAAAGCCCTGTGGAGCCAAGGGACTCATCACGACTGATGGTCCTCCACAGGGTTACTGGTTCCATTGAGCACAGGATCTTCAGGGAAATCGTGGAATATATTCAGCCGGGCGATATCCTCGTAGCAAACCAGAGCCGCGTTATACCAGCACGCCTCTATGGCCACAAAATTCCCACTGGAGGCAAAGTAGAACTGCTGCTGCTTTGCCGCAGAGGAGAAAAAGCTTGGGAAGCTTTAGTGAAAGGGAAGAAAGTGAAGGAGGGGACCAGACTCTGGGTGGGAAAGGGAAAAGAAGGAGTAGAGGGCGTTGTATTAAACATAACCGAAGCGGGTACCAGACTTATAGAATTTGAAAGAGCTATTGAACCGCTTATCCGGGAAATAGGGACTATACCACTGCCCCCGTATATACATCGCCCTCTTTCAGACCCTGAACGCTACCAGACGGTTTTCGGCCGTGTGGAAGGATCGGTTGCGGCTCCGACCGCTGGTTTGCACTTTACTCCGGAACTTATGCGCTGTATTGAGGATAAGGGCGCTAAGTTTCTCTTTGTAACCCTTCACATAGGCCTTGATACCTTCAAGCCGGTTAAAGAAGAAAATGTGGAAGAGCATAAGATGCACTCCGAATACTGCGAACTGGACGAAAAGGTCGCTGAAGAGATAAACCAGGCCCGACGCGAAGGCCGGAGGATAATCGCTGTGGGGACAACTTCGGTTCGCGTTCTGGAAACGGCTGCCTCTGAAGAAGGAGTGCGTCCTTTCAAAGGGCAAACAGACCTTTTTATATATCCGGGATATCGGTTTAAAGTGGTGGATGCTCTGATTACAAACTTCCACCTTCCCCGCTCAACTTTGATTATGCTTGTTTCAGCTTTTGCAGGAAAGGACTTAATTATGCGGGCTTATCAAGAAGCTATAAAACTTCGCTACAGGTTTTACAGCTTCGGCGATGCTATGCTTATCCTCTGAGGCTAAACTTCTTCCGCAATAACAAACCTATAGCGGCGGAATACGGCAAACCCTATTATCAGGAAAAGGAAGCAGGTAACCGCCGTCCGGGCCAGGAAATCCAGCCCTACCATCCTTCCCCAATAAAGGACGTCGCGATAAGCAGCAATTATTGAGGCCATGGGGTTCAGGATCTGCATCCACCGCCAGAGGTCTACCGTGACCCCCAGGAAATTATAGTCGCGGGGAAGGATATCCAGCGGATAAAAAATCGGAGTGAGGAAGAACCAGCCCAACAACAGGACTTCCAAAAGATGCTGGACATCTCTGTAGAAAACGTTTAAGACCGAAAGAGCCAGCCCAAGTCCTGCCGTAAAGGCTGTTTGAATTAAGATAATAAAAGGGAGAAGAAGCAACCACTTGGTAAAGCGAATGTGAAAGAAGAGCATCAGGGCGAAGAGGACCACTAAAGCGATGAGAAAATGCACGAGGTTTGAAAGGACGGCACTCAAAGGCAACACTTCCCGGGGAAAATAAACCTTCTTTATGAGGTTAGCGTGAGCCACCAGACTCCCGGTGCTGGCTGTTAGCCCACCGGTAAAATATTGCCAGGGCAATAAGCCACACAGGAAAAACACCGGAAAAGCTCTAATGGTACGGTTTGGCACCATAGCAGTGAAAACCCAGGTGAAGATAAACATCATGAGGAGAGGGTTAAGGAGAGACCAGACAATCCCTATCACTGAATTTTTATAGCGAGCTTTGAGGTCACGGACCACCAGCATGTAGAGCAGGTAGCGGTACTGCCAGAGTTCTCTCAGGAGCTCCATACTTTCCTGTAAACCTGTAGCAACATTTCCCCTGCCTTTTCCCAGCGGTAATTTTCCACTGCTCTAAGCCTGAGGCTTTCCCCGATGCCTCTGATTTCCGGCAGGTTTCTCAGGGCCCTATCAATAGCTTCTGCCAGAGAATAGGGGTCTCCGGGTGTAGCGTAAATGCCAAGGTCCCCCAGGTACTCCCTGTTGATGGGCCTATCAAAGGCCACTACAGGGAGGCCAGTAGCCATGTAAACCAAAAGTTTTCCATTTCCTTCGGAAGCAGAAAGCTTGGGAGCGACGGCCAAGTCCCCAAGGCGGAGATAGCGGGGGGCCTGAAAGTAAGGGATTTTGCCTGTAAAGGTTACGTTCTGGCCGATACCCAGAGCCTCTGCCATGGCTCTATATTGAGCCTCGCTCGGGAAACCCATTATCAGAAAATGCGCTTTTGTCCCATTCTTAAGGAGGATAGATGCTGCATTAAGGAGCAGATCTATCCCCTGGTAACTGGACAAAAGCCCTATATACGCCACCACAGGGCGATCGTCAGGGATGCCTAAAGATGTTTTCAGCGCTTTAATTTCCTCCTCATCAGCCGGGGTTCTGGGGCGAAAGGCCTCAACGTTCACACAATCAGGTATGGTAAAAACCCTCTGAGGATTACAGCCAAAATTTTCCTTAAGAAGCTTGGCTCCGTGGAAAGAGCTGGTAATGATGGCATCGGGAAGATGGTCTATAAGGTTTTCCACGTTCCACATAAATCTGAAAAGTAAGCCACCGGGTTTGAGAATCCCGTGCTGTATCATCTCATCGGTAAGGCTTCCCTGGAAATCAAAGACCAGGGGAACTTTAAGAATTCTGGAAGCCAGGAAACCTATTAAAGCGCCCTCGTGGAGGTGAGCGTGCACCAGATCAAACTTTTCCTTTAAAGAGGCAGCCAGCACCTTTAAGGCCAGCAAGGCATCAAAAGCCACCTTTATCCACGAAGCCCCCAGCTCATAACGGCTGTCCCCAGGGATGGAAGGGATTCGCCTTATCTCAACGCCGGGGGCTTCCCCGCCTTTCTTGTATGCATAGACCACCACTTTGAAGCCGTTTTTCTGCAAGAACTTTATCTCTTCATAAATCCTTACGTGGCACCCGTAATCGGAAAAGAACGAAGTAGGAGCCACCATTAAGATTTTGCCCATTTATCTTACACCTTGCCTCCAGAGTCTATTCCGCCTTTACGCGTAGAGACAAAAAAATTATACCAGACCAAAAGGAGGAGGCAAAATGGCTTCTCCCTGCAGGTGATAGCCCGCCGGCGTTAAAAGCGTCAGGTTTGACAGTAGCAGGAGCAATGAGTATAATATTTTCGGTTTTTTCGGAAAAGGTGGTGCCATGAAGCTTACTCTAAGGCAGAGGGATTTTCTAAAAAAGTTTCTGGAGTTATATCGGGAAGACC
>Ga0105162_1001409_pt1 | contig 13881 bp, 13 predicted proteins | sample JNZ201metaG_FD_81532 | JGI IMG/M metagenome (GOLD analysis project Ga0105162, IMG submission 81532) | Hot spring microbial communities from Jinze hot spring, China to study Microbial Dark Matter (Phase II) - JNZ 20120812A | ecosystem: Environmental > Aquatic > Thermal springs > Hot (42-90C) >...
ATGGAATCTGAACAGATAAGAGATCTTATCCACCAAGTAATCGAAAACGTGCACGGATGATATAGAACGAGCAAGACCATAGGCCCTTCTTAGAAAGACTTAAGTAAAAGTTGACAGTACCCGGATGAGGAGCCGTGAACGCCTTCAGGTGCCCTAACTGCGGGTCCGTCGTCAGCTTCTTGGAGCTTAGGGCCGAGGTTTACTTCAGGTACTATCCCGATGGCTGGGTGGAGTACGACGAGTATCCCAGCATCAGTTACTTCAAGATGACAGGGGACCACGTCTGTCCCGAGTGTGAGTACGTTGCACCGGATCCGCGCGCGTTTGAGATCGTGGAAGAGGATGACGAGGGAGATCTCAGCGACGAGGAGTGCTAGCTCTGAGCGCGCCTTCGGCGTCCGTATCCTGGGCGCGGGGTTTGGGAAGATGTCACGAGAGTGAGCAGGACGGAGCGACACTTCAGACCTGATGCAGGTGCTCGACGGTCCTCTGTGAGCGCGATGTGTCAAGGAAGCAGGACGACTCGCCCTCTCGGAAGCCGGGCCGATCTTGAGGACGCCGGCCTTGTAACTTAATTAACGCGAAAATGGATGCATCAGGGGGGCCGTGGTCCAGCCTGGAGTGGACGCCGGCCTGGGGTGCGGTGATGGGCCGCACAGCGCGCCGGAGGTCCCCCGTTCAAATCGGGGCGGCCCCAATTCTCTTAGAGTATGATTTGATTTATGATTTAAGTAAGTATGATTATGATAATGCATGGGAGGAAGAAAGGGGGTGGGATTGCCTTCCTCGCTTCTTCATCATGCTCACCCCAATGCTCTTCACCAACGGCAGAATCACCTCCACCCAGTCCTCCCCGTTCTTGAACCTCCTCCTGATCTCTTCTATGCAACGGCATCCGTATTTCCGTGAGCGCCGCTGTAAGACCTTCTGAGCGATCGCCTTCAGCTGGACCTTCCTCGGTATCGTCGTTCCTATCAGCTTGAAGAACCGATCGTAGTGGTCGGGATATATGTACACCCTGAAGACGTTCTTTCTGCGTCTGATCCACCTACCCTCGCTTGCCAAGTATTTGGCAGTTCCCTTTCTAGTAGAGACCACAGGCCTGCTGGTTTCAATTCCGTACCTCCTCAGCGCGTACCTGACGAACTCAAGCAGCTTGATGTCAGCGTTTGTGAAGTTCACGAAGAGGCCGCTGCCATCGCCGTCGAAGAAGCCCCGAATGAACATCCTTGTTCCCTCATAGCCCATCATCTTGATCAGCCCGTCGTACCGCGCTTGGCGGATCAGCTCTTTTATTTCTTCTACCAAGTCTACCAAGAGCTTGCTCCTGATGGTTATCATGAACCTGCGCGAGTCGAAGTATATGTTGACGTAACCGAGATTCATCGCCTTTATCTTTTCCACCAGCTCCTCATCGGTCGTGATGATCATAACTATGTGGGTTTTATGATTACGCCGGAAACTTTGATGGATCGAACCGTCTGCAATTATCAGTCCGATCAGCCAGTAAACGTCTGGTGTCGTTTCTATTTCCTTGATGCCCCCGCTGGGCGAGTGTATTCCTCTGCACCAGTGCGACACCGTTGCGAGCGAGAGCCTCTCTCCGAACTCTATCTCGATTTCCTTGATTATGCGCTTGTATCCGTATCCTTGAGCCCTCAGCTTCCGCACCCTCTCGTACATCGCTTTCCTCATCCTATATTCCCTATACGGTCTTCTGATTCTGGACCTACTCCAGTCGATGTTCGTATCACCTCTCATCAATTTCCTCAGTATCGTTTCAGGGACGTATACTGAATGCTCCTCAGCGATTTTCTTCTGAATGCTGTCTCTTCCGAGTCCTAGTTCCCTCAGCCTTTTGATCTCCTCGATCACTTTAATCCTCCGATCTCCTTCTAGGTCCTTGATGTGAATCAGCGTCATTCCTCTCCAGAGGATCTTGCCTTCACCGTCGACTCTGACCATGTAGAACTCCCGATCCCTCCTCATCTCCCATCACCCACCCCCTTCCCGACGGATGGGACCCGTTGCCCAAAGAAACGAGGGGTCGGGACCCGCGTCCGCCGGGAGACCTGAGAACCAGCCGGAGACATATCCCCTCTATGCCGGGGAGGGGAGAGGGTTCTACCCCTCGGTACCGGCTGGTTCTCAGGCCTTCAGGGGGCGTCCTCCTCACCGGTATTCCCTCCCCGGCCGCTCCAGGGAAGGCTCCATCCTATGGATGGGGCGGGGAACCCCGGGCGCACCATCCCGGCGGGCCTTCGCGCCTCGACCCGCAGGGATCTAGCCCGGTCGCCTCCCTTGGGACCGGTTGAGGAGGAGTCTTCAGGATTATAGATTTTCATCGATTCCTCTGATTTCCTCTGTCGTCATCGAGTGGGGGAATGAGGACCCCCTTTCCATGGGCGGACGAGGACCGCCCCGACGGCCCGGCCGGATCGGGCTCTGCTCACCCTTTCCCCCTTGTTCCGGCACTCAGTTCATGAAACTCCCCATATTTGAGCCTTCTTCTGCAACGCACTTTCACTTTCGGTCAACTCCGTCTGGAAAGGATTAATCCCGTATGGCGTCGACGTGTTGGATGCTCTGGAGCAGGGGGCCGATCAAGGTCGACAGGAAGAGAGAGCGGGTCAAGATACTCGACAAGGTCTTCCCCTGTGAGGTGAGGGAATACGGCGTTCGGGTGTACGCGGAAGGTGCCTTCAGCCTGACCGAGCGCCTCACCCCCCTGGACATCCCTGAAGGGCTTACGGTCTTCGGAGGGAGGCGCATCGAAGGCCCGTCAGGCACGGGCTGTTACGTACGCCTCTCCGTAGACCGCAGAGGCCTGAGCTTTAGCATAAACCCGGTGAGCGACAAGATGGCGGAACTCCTCACCGTCGAGGAGATCAGGTCGTTGATCGAGCTCGGCTTCAAGGAGATGGGCCGTCCCCTGAGGCTGCACACGGTGGCCGAAGGCTTCGGCAACAGGGACGTAATAGCAGGAGGCTTCCGCATACCTCCCGGCGACACCATAGGTCGGCACACATCGCTGGTCAGAATGGCCGTGTCGAGGGCGGTCACGTTGGTCTGGGCCGCCGAGCAGGGAGCGAGGAGGAGGGCCGAGGATGTGATCGTGTTGGCCAAGGCCTTCGACGGTGCTGTCTTGGCTAACACCATGAAACTGGTCGGTGTCCTGAGGTGGATCGTTGGTGCCCTCGGTCCTCCTGAGGTGGCATACTTCCTCCTGTTGTACGAGAACCCGCTGGTCGCCCGGTACGTCCGGAAGGAGATGGCACCTGAGATGAGGAACCACGTCACCCGGCTGACGGCACTGGGACTGATGGTCCCTGGAGGTCAGGAGAGCGAGCTGACGACGCTCGGAAGGAGTGTGGGGAAGATCGTGGCCAGCTGGGTGAGGGACCTGGAGAAAGGTTCGATGAGGCCTGCGATCCCATCCTCACAGGAGGCTCAGCTGCTGAGGCACTTCGCGTACTACGTCCTCCTCTCGGTCCTGAGAAGCTTCACGAGCGTGGCTCTCCAGCGGAGCTCCAGGATAAGGGGCCGCAAGAAGAGGATGAAACAGCTCCTCGAGGGGAAGATCGGAGGCATGAGCTTCGCCAAACTCGCCATCATAATGGCGCGGCGCCTCGGGAATCCCGTGCCGGGTTACATCCTCGATCAGGAGCTGCGGGACCTGATAAGAGATGGCTTCGTCTCGGAGAACCTCAGGCTCAGGAGCTACGGCGAGTGGGTCGCATCGATAGCGCTGAACAGGACGGTGCAGTTACTGGACATCAGGCCGAGCAGGAAGGTCAGGAGGCTGCCTCCGGAGGTCAGGTTTGTCTGGATGAGGAGCCGCCCGGACGTCTTCGACGCCTGGATGTGGGACATGAGACCGGTTCTCTTCACGAAACCTCCGGAATCCGATAGCAGAGACGTGCAAGTCTTTGCGGTCGATTGGGATAGAGTTCTTAGGAGAGAATCGGGTTAGGAGCAGTTAGTCCACCGTCTCATAAAGCAGAACAGACCACTCATTTAGATCCTCGCTTCTGAGGTGAATTATTATGCGTGCAGGTGTTACGAACGCCTTGTACTTCTCGGCCAGCTACCCACACCTCATGACGATCCTCCTGAGGACCTTCAGGCATCCGAAGTGTCTCTCGATCGCTGATCACATCTTTATGAAGAGTTCTATGTCCACCCGGGTAGTGTCCGGATAAGTGAATACATTTAAAGGCCTGTCTTCGATGGTCGTCTTCGTGGACGTCATAGCCCTGATCTCGAGCTGCTTCAAGCGCAACGAAAAAGCCGTGAGGTTAAGGTCTTAGCTGTCCTAGAGTACGTGTTCCAAGGCAGCTGCAGGAAGGTTTCAAAGGCACTCAGCATAGCTATTGAGCCTAATAAGCAAATCAACAGTACACGATCTTGCCAGGAAGGTATCTTCTGTGGTTACGGTAGCCTCAGAGCCGAGATATGGGAGGTGCATAGCTGTCGATGAGACCGAGCTCAGGGTTAAGGGCGCAACAGTTTACGTCTGGTCAGCGTTGGACGTCGATTCAGGGGAGCTGCTGGCTCTGGAGGCCTCATATGGTAGGAGCGGTCTGAACGCCCTCGACTTCCTGAAGAAGGCGTTGAAGAAGCGCCTGAACAAGCCTAGGGTAACAGTCGATAGGGGTCCATGGTATAGATGGGCATTGGAGAGATTGGGACTGGAATACGAGCACCAGAGGTTCGAAATGAGAAACAGGGTAGAGAGGTCCTTCAGGTACCTCAAGGAGAGGACATCAGTGTTCCACGACAAGACGAGCGCAAGGGATTACGAACGAGGAATAAAGAACCTAACGTATTCCTAAACCTCTTCGCGATCTACTATCATGCGATGAGGAACGGAGGTGGGTAAAGATGCTTATCCGGACACTACCCACCGACTAGTCCAAAACAGTTTATTTCCGAAGTATTAGCTGGGTCTAGAAGTCGGTGTCCTGTATGATCCATCCGAGAAGGATGCGGCTTTGATCTAACGGTTCAGGAGCTTGATCGCTCGCCAACGACCCCTTTGGTAACGAACTGAGGAGCCTCTACCCATTTTAGGTCTTCAATGTTCCTCAACACGAAAAGGACCTTCTAGGAGATATTTTGCAACTCCTATGCTGTCGCAGATCGGATTTTCACGCTTATCTTCTCCGTGAGACCTGTGCCACGTTGAAGGGAGTTGAGGGTCTCCGTGGGTCAGAAGGCCTCCTACACCAGGGAGATCACCGCGGACATGATCAGGGCCTTCTCCGACCTCTCAGGCGACAGGAACCCGCTTCACCACGACGAGGAGTACGCCAAGTCGACGGTCTTCGGCAGAGTGGTGGCTCAGGGCATGCTGACCGCCAGCCTCATCTCCACCGTTCTGGGAACGGTGCTTCCGGGCCCGGGGTCAGTCTACCTGGAACAGTACCTCAAGTTCACCAGGCCCGTTTACCCGGGAGACGTGGTCACCGCGGAGGTCGAGGTCACCGAGGTGTCCGAGAAAGGAAACAGGGCCTTCGTCACCCTCAGGACCACCTGCACCAACCAGAGGGGAGAGGTCGTGATCGACGGCTGGGCTAAGGTCCTCGTGCCGATAGGCGATTAGAACGGAAAGGCTTTCTCCCTCCGCGCGAACTCAGCTGGGACATGGCTTCGAAGGGGTGCGCCCATGAGGACCTCGAGTTCCTGGGTTCCCAGCGGACCGAGGACGGTGAGAACAAGTACTTCAGGTGCAGGAGGTGCGGCGGCGTTCTGGTGGTCACGCCCCAGATGAAGGCGTACTACGTCCCCGGAAGGGAGGGCTCTACCGGGTGACCGCGACCGCGCCGCTGTTTTCCGGCTCCGTCCAGATCACCTCCAGCACCCTGTGGCCTTTCGACTCGAGCGTTGACACCACGTCCGCGAGGGCTCCGTCTATGGGCCTCCTCCCCTCCTCCTGCGCGTTCCTCCGCAGGTCGTACCAGAGCAGCCTTGATGGTCCTGCGCCGCTGATGGTCATGGCCACGCCGTACCTCCGGAGCAGCCGCGTCTTCTCCCCGAGGAGCTCCTTCCAGTTGTACCTCCCGTAGAGGCCAGCCTCGGCCCTCGACCTCTCCACCACCGGATCGAAAGGCACAAGGCTGAAGAGCGTTCTCAGGTCGCCGCGCTCGAGCGAGAGGCAGATCGCCGCCAGCCTCGATGCGACCGTTATGTGGTCTTCCATCCCGACGCTCTCGGGGATCACCCTCCTGCTCGCACCGGTCGACTCCTTCCGGACGTCCGGAATCACCACCACGAAGGCCAGGTTCCTGGGAGCGACGATCCGCATCACGTCGATGCCGTTATGGAGCCTGTAGGCTATGGTGAAGCCTCCCAAGGTCGCTGCGGCCACGTTGTCGGCGTGTCCACCGGGCTCCACCAACGATGCGAGCCGCACGATCTTCCTTCGGTCGATCCTCAACCCCAACGCCAAGTGGGCCGCCAGCAGGGCTCCCACCGCCTCCGCAGCTGAGGACCCGAGGCCCTTCCTCACGGGTATCCCCGCCTCTATCCTCACCCTCCATCCCATCCTGATGCCGAGGCTCGAGTTGAGGATCTTCAATGCCCTGCAGGCCGAGTTCAGACCTACGCTCCTCTCGACGTCTGCCGCGTACTTGCCGGAGACGGTGAGCTCGATCTCCTCACCTTCACCCTTCGACTCCACCTCGACCTCGAGGTACGGCGTTTTGAGGGCGACCGACATGACGTCGAAACCAGGCCCGAGGTTCGCCGAGGTCGCTGGCACCCTCACCCGCACAGCTCCTCGCGTCATCCGCCACATCATCATGTGCAGCTGCGGTATTTCTATGGACCGCCCGGTGCGTCGATCAGAAGGCCCTTCCCTCTGCAGTTACGTTGATCCGTTGGGCATCAGGCCCTCTGTGATGGGAGATGTCCGGAAGCCATCAAGGGTCGAGGGGCTTCGAGTTCCTGGAGCACACGAGCGACGTCTACGTCAGGGCCTACGGCAGGGACCTCGCGGAGGCCTTCGAGGAGGCGGGGAAGGCCCTCTTCTCGGTCCTCGTCAGGAACGCAGGCGCCGCGGAGAGGAGGAGGGAGGTCGAGGTGACCGCGAGGGGATACGACCGCATGTCGCTGCTCTACGACTGGCTCGAGCGGTTGCTGCTGGTCTTCCAGCTTGAGAAGCTCGTGGCCTCCGACGTGAGGGTCAAGGAGATCTCGGAGGAGTCCGGCGAGCTCGTGATCAGGGGCAGGGCCATCGGCGAGGACTACGATCCGGAGAAGCACGTCCCCGGGATCGACGTGAAGGCCCCGACTTATTGGCTGATGGAGGTGAACGAGACCAGCGACGGCGTGGAGCTGAAGTTCGTGCTGGACATCTGAGGGTCGAGCGGTGACGGGTCAGGAGGGTTCGCCGGAGTTCTTCGCGCCTCCCCTCCCCAGCCCGAGGGTTCACGTCTTCATACCGAGCGCCTTCGGCACCGAGACCAGCTCGCTCCTCGAGCGGACGATGAGGGTGGGCGTTCTGGCGAGGGCCCTTGCGGTGTTCAGGGTGGAGAAGGTCGTGATCTTCCACGAGGACCCCAAGAGACCCGATCCCAACGCGAGGTTCCTGAAGACCGTCATCGATTACATGAACACCGCGCCCTACCTCCGGAAGGAGCTCTTCCCCATCAGGCCGGAGCTGAGGTACGTTGGCGTGCTGCCGCCGCTGAACATACCCACGCATCCCGAGAGCAGAACGATCCCCGTGGGAGGCATGGAGCTGAGGGAGGGGCTGGTGATGCGTAGGGGGGAGGGCTACTACGTCGAGGCCGGGCTCGAGAGGCCCCTCAGGCTCAGGTCTCCGAGGAGGCCCATGAGCCGGGTCCACCTGCTGGTGAGGAGGAAGAAGGGAGGCCTGAGCTTCCGCCTCGTCTCGCGCACGAAATCTCCCTACTTCCTCGGGACCACTGCCGAGGTCAGGGACGGCCCTCTGGACAGGCTGATGGAGGGTTATGCCCTGAGGATCGGTGCCAGCAGGGTCGGGGAGCTGGTGACCGACGGCTGGAGCAGGCTGGGGGAGGCGCTGAGGGGCGCCAACGGGAACGTCTGCGTCGTCTTCGGCTCCTACAGGAGGGGTCTGAGGGAGATAGCGGAGGTCCAGGGCCTCAGGCTCGACCGCCTCTTCGACTTCGTGGTGAACTTCATCCCCGACCAGGGCGTCAGGACCGTCAGGACCGAGGAGGCCGTTTACGCGGTACTCTCGATCGTCAACCTGCTCATCTCGATGAGGAACCGGTGAGGAACGTCGAGGCCCTCTCCGCGAACTCCTCAGGTCTGAGGACTCCGAACGACGAGACCGTGAGGACGTTCTCCAGCGGCTCTGTCAGGTCGAAGAGCTCGAAGGCCACACCTTCCAGCTCGATCGTCTCGTTCCTCCACAGTCCTTTGAGGTCGAGCTTGAGTGGGTCGGTGAGGAAGAGGCATGGGAGGCCCAGCTCCGATGCCCGCTCGACGAGGGAGGAGGTGCCGCTCCTGTTGACGATCCTTCCGTCCCTGAGGACCGCGTCCGATCCCAGCAGAACCGCATCGCATCCCCTCAGCCTCCTCAGGAACTCGAGGTCCTGGCTGACGCTGCACCTCACGCCCGCTCTCCTCAGCTCGGCTGATGCCCTGATTCCCTCGTTGAGGGGCGAGCAGAAGGGGAGCTCGACGGATGCCGGCTCCAGTGCCTTGATTGCCCGGAGCGCGTGGGAGCTGTAGCTGTAGGTCGCAACCCTGACGCCCTTCCCGAGGTGCCCCACCAGGCGGGTCACCGATTCGTCGATCCTCTCGCCGATGCCTGCTATCACGCTCTCCGCCGCCCTCTCAGCGTCCATCCCCTCAGCCAAGAGCCTACGCATCTCCCTCAGCGCGTTCGCTATGACGGGCATCGAGCTCCTCCGGTGCGCCACCTCCATGACCTTCGCTAGAGCTGCTTCCAGCTCCTCGCCGCTCATGCCCCTCACGAGCTCCGCCGTTTTCCTCAGCACCGCAAAGGCGATCTGCGTGGATCCCATCTCTCGGTCCATCACGATCCTGTTCAGCTCCTCCAGCGCATCCACCATATCCACCAACGCTCCACCATCACCTCCACCTGCACGCGAATCCATAACTCGATAAGTATATTAGAGTGGTTTTTAGCAGATTACCGGAAAATGGGGGCTGGGAGCCGGGGGACTCCTGTAAGGAACCTGGACGGGCTCGGGCGTCACGTGATCGGTGAACTGTACGGATGCGACCCAGCCTCCCTCAAGGACCTCGACGGGATCATCGACGCGGTAAGGAGGGCTGCGAAGGAGGCGGGAGCGACGATCGTTGGCGACTTCGCGAACAAGTACGACAAGGGCGAGGGCGTCTCGTACATACTGGTGGTGAAGGAGAGCCACCTCTCGGTGCACACGTGGCCCGAGCTCGGGTACGCCTCGGTGGACATCTACACCTGCGGCGACCACGTCGATCCCTGGAGGGCCTTCGACGTAATAGCAGAGGCGCTGAAGCCGAGGACCGTCAGCGTGATGGAGATCAAGAGGGGCCTGATGGTGAAGGAGGCCGAGCAACGGGCGAGCATCGCGCTCGAGGAGCTGAGATGACCGAGTACCTCTGGATCTCGGAGAACGTCGCCGAGGGGCTCAGGGAGTACTACGCGGTCAGGGAGGTGCTGGTCAGGACCAGGACGAGGTACCAGGACGTCTCCGTGGTCGACACCGTTCCCTTCGGCAGGTGCCTGGTCATCGACGGCAAGCTCCAGTCGTCGCTGCTGGACGAGCACGTGTACCACGAGGTTCTGGTCCACCCCGCGATGGTGACCCACGGATCGCCGAGGAGGGTTCTGGTGATAGGCGGAGGAGAGGGGGCCACGGCGAGGGAGGTCCTCAGGTGGAGGACGGTGGAGGAGCTGACGATGGTAGAGATCGACGAGGAGGTCGTGAGCTTCTGCAGGAAGCACATGCCCGAGCTGAGCGCGGGAGCCTTCGATGACCGGCGGATGAGGCTCGTGTTCGCGGAGGGGAGGAGCTACCTCGAGAAGGCCCCGGACGGCTCCTTCGACGTCATCGTCGTGGACGCCACCGATCCGACGGAGGGCGCTGCATCGCTTCCCCTCTACTCGCAGGAGTTCTACCGGATGGCCTCGGAGAAGCTGAGGGATGGCGGAGTTCTCGTGACGCAGGCGACGTCGATAGTCCACAACCCGTTCGCCTTCAGATCGATCATGGAGACCGTCAGGACAGCGTTCAGCCACGTTACGCCGCTCGCGGTCTTCGTGGTCTCGTTCTCCTCCGTCTGGGGGTTCGTCGTCGCGTCCGACTCTAGGTCTCCGGAGGAGGTGAGCGGGGAAGAGGTGGACAGGGTACTGAGGGAACGCGTCTCCGGCGGCCTCAGGTTCTACTCCGGCAGAGTTCATCACGCGTTGATCGAGCTGGCGAGGAGGTACCTCGAGCTCTCGCGGCCGGATTACCGCATCATTAGAGACGGCGAGCCGGTTCTGATCCCCTAAAGTTCACCCTGACCCCTGGAACCCGACCCGAATCTTCCGAGGAAGTGCCTTTCGAGGAACTCCTTCGTCGAGTCGGTCATCTCGATGCCCTCCAGCTCCTCCGGCGAGAACCATCGCGCATCTATGGCGTCGTCCGATGCCCTCAGCTCGCCGCCGACCACCTCGGCCTCGAAGTCAACGATGACGAAGTGCTCGAGCAGCTCTCCCTCCGGGCCCCTCCAGAAGACGTCCACCACGTCCACCACCTTCCTCAGCCTCACCTCGAGGCCGGTCTCCTCCCGCATCTCCCTGACGGCCGCGTCCTCGCTCCGCTCCCCGAACCTTACCCTGCCTCCCGGGAGCGACCACTTACCCCTCCCGGGCTCGTTCCCGCGCCGGACGAGCAGCACCCTCCCGTCCTTGACGACGAACAGGCCCACCGCTGGGATCGGCCACCTCACACCCCACCACCCCCTCCGTTGTCGGAAACGCTTTTCCGGGTAATCTGAGCTCGAAAGCCCGTGAGGTCCCTTGCCTTAACGCTCATGCCCGTCCTACTCGTGCCTCACCTCCTCGTCATATACTCGGTACTGGGGACTGAGGAGCCGGGCTGGAGCCACCAGGTCAGGGAGATGCCGGTGCCACCGAGACCGGAGGGAGACCGCGTTCCGACTCCGGTGCCCGCTGACGGACGCAGCGGTATGGTGGTCCGCCTTCGCTCTCTGTGAGGACGCTCAGCCGCTGACGAGCTCCCAGCAGGCCTCGAAGTCTGCGGGGTAGAGCCCGTACATTCCCGTGGGCTTGGCGCCTCCGGGGGCGTGAACGACAGCGGTGACGTGCTCCGAGTGTATGCTGGGCCTCTTCCCCCTGAAGTAGTCCTCGTCGACGATCTCCTCCGCGGTGATTATCGTGACCTTCGCGGCCCTCGCCTTGAACTCGTCCTCGTACACGGGGCCGAGGATCTCGGCGTTGCCCGAAGGATCGGCCCGATGGCAGTGGATCACTGCAACGTCAGGGACGATGGCCCTCACGAGCACCACGTCCTCTCCTGTGAATGGATCGCTGACCACCTTCCACGTCCCAGCCCTCTCGTGAAGGGCTACTAGGTCTGACCCGAGCACCCCCCTCACGGGCATGAAGGGTATCCCGAAGGCTCCGGCCCTGATGCCGGCCATGAAGGCCCCGCAGGTGTCCTCGAGGAACTCGATTTCTCCCCTCTCGACCGACCTCCTGAAGTTGACGGGTATCCCGAACCACTCGAGCGAGACCATGGCCGCCCTCACGCGCCTCACCATCCCCTTCTTCACCATGTACTCCAGGCCCACCCCCGGCTCCCGGTCGACGAAGCCGAGGCCCCTCACTCCGGCCTTCTCGAGCGCGAAGACGAAAGCCATCGGGTTCCGGTAGAAGGAGATGCCGCTGATGGTGATCGTCTGCCCCTCCTTGACGAGGGATACGGCCTCCTCCATGCTGACCAGCTTGTCCGGCATCGTCAGATATTGCGCCTTCAGGCCATAAAAAAGTTCTCGGCTCTGGAGGACGGCGTCGGAGGCGCTTGAGGGCTACAGGCAGTTCAACTCCTTCGTTCCAACAACCAGGATCAGGGACTTCGACTGGGGTCTCTTCGCAAGCCACTACGTCGAGATGATGGCGCCGACGCAAACCCGCTCCACGTCTGCCAGCACGCGTGACCAATGAGGGTAAAAGAAGATGTGGATGGAGGGCAAAACCCTGTTCTCCCTTTAAGAACGACGTCGAGCCTTTCAACTCTCTTCGCGAGATTCGCCCGAAGGAGTCCTAAAGATCCGCGTCCACGCGCCCACGCCTTTCAACTCTCTTCGCGAGATTCAATATACTGGTGCATGCGGACTATGCCTCTCTCTTGAAAACTTTCAACTCTCTTCGCGAGATTCGGGCCGGAGTTTTCTGGGGCAACGGATGAGGTGTTGGTGAACTTTCAACTCTCTTCGCGAGATTCCCGATACGGTTCTGATATCCCAGTGCGTATCCGTATCTTTCAACTCTCTTCGCGAGATTCGAGATTCCGTCGCGAGGTCATAGAGCATGCTCTTCTCGAAGATGATGCTTTCAACTCTCTTCGCGAGATTCTGCGAGGTCGCGTTCTTTGTGCAAGTAGACTTCAAGAATAATGCTTTCAACTCTCTTCGCGAGATTCGTTTGCTGATTTTGCGAGGGAACTTTGAGGCTATACAGACTTTCAACTCTCTTCGCGAGATTCCTCCCTTTCGGTTGAGCGTTCTGTACGGCCCGAGGTTGCTTTCAACTCTCTTCGCGAGATTCGCCGAGGCGTGATCCGACAGCAGCTGCAGTCGCAATGACTTTCAACTCTCTTCGCGAGATTCCAGATGATCGTGTGCTGATACGATGAACCGGGACTCTCTTTCAACTCTCTTCGCGAGATTCACGACATTGACATTTTTGTTGTGAAGGATGGAAAGATATACCTTTCAACTCTCTTCGCGAGATTCTTCAGACGTTATCAGTGAGAGGTTACGATGGGCCGCTTTCAACTCTCTTCGCGAGATTCTGCGGCAATTGCAAGTATAATAGTCGCCATTGCAGAACTTTTACTTTCAACTCTCTTCGCGAGATTCTTCAAAGGAACGCGGAGGGGATCGGAGGCCGCGAGGGGAACTTTCAACTCTCTTCGCGAGATTCGCTGCGGTATGTGATGATCTACGTAAATCTTAGAAGCTTTCAACTCTCTTCGCGAGATTCACGAGAACGCGTAGACCGCCTCGTCCCTCCGCCCGAACCAACTTTCAACTCTCTTCGCGAGATTCCTCCGGCGACGTTCGCGAGGACGGTCGGGCCATAGACGCTTTCAACTCTCTTCGCGAGATTCCAAAATTTCGCCTCTATTTCACGGATTTTTTGGGCAAACTTTCAACTCTCTTCGCGAGATTCAAGTTGTGCTACACCTGCTATCAGGCGCTCTCACAGGGGGCTTTCAACTCTCTTCGCGAGATTCTATGGACGGACGGAAAGAAGGACTTTGATTACGGAGAATACTTTCAACTCTCTTCGCGAGATTCCGAGAGCTTATGAGCAGCGCTTTGAGGGAGAGGAGCTTGCCCGTCTTTCAACTCTCTTCGCGAGATTCAGAAGAGACGCCCGTGGACGCGCCCGCGCCCCAGGAGCTTTCAACTCTCTTCGCGAGATTCTCGGTCGAGGGCGTCACGCTCACGCCGGCGAAAAAAGCTTTCAACTCTCTTCGCGAGATTCCTGGGCCGCTCAGAGCATGGACCGCTCCGTTAGGACGGTCCTTTCAACTCTCTTCGCGAGATTCGGAAATCGTTTGGCGGCTGTTGCAGAATCCGCTAGAGGTGGCTTTCAACTCTCTTCGCGAGATTCTGAGCGGATGAGTAGCAGTCTGCCACCTG
>Ga0105162_1001411_pt1 | contig 13869 bp, 15 predicted proteins | sample JNZ201metaG_FD_81532 | JGI IMG/M metagenome (GOLD analysis project Ga0105162, IMG submission 81532) | Hot spring microbial communities from Jinze hot spring, China to study Microbial Dark Matter (Phase II) - JNZ 20120812A | ecosystem: Environmental > Aquatic > Thermal springs > Hot (42-90C) >...
ATGGACTGACATAGTCATGAGCTTTAATGCCACCTCCGGGCTCTATGAGGGTATAATTCAGGTGGAGCAAGCAAATGTTATCGTCAGATATAAGGTGACCGTGTATGATAATGCTGAAAACCAGATAGTTGATGATAATAATGGGCAATACTACATTTACAACGTTATACCAGAGTTCCCCTCAACTGCAATCCTATCGACGCTAGTCTCCCTAGCAACAGTGATAATAGTGCTACGGAAGAGGGGTAAAAGTTCCTAGAAAAGCGAACTAGAATGAGAGAGAAAATTGAGCCATACACAGCTCTCATGTCATACATATGCATCTACCAAAGGTGGCGGTCACTATAAAAATGTCCAAGTTTTTTGAACAATTACCTTTATATTTTAGTCCTTGAGAATTAGTATGCGGTATTATTGTTGGGAGGAAGGTGCTGTTGAGCCACCGCCAGCGCCAAGTACATTAAGATGTATTAAAAAGGAGATTCTATTAGACCAGAAATATGCTCAAAATTTAGTTTTAGCATGGTGATGTTTTATGAGTGAAGAGGAGATCCTAGATTTCAAGCCTAGGATTAAGGATAAGACTTGGGATCCTGCTAAAGAGATTATTTTATTCAAGAAATGGCAGGAGGATGGAATCTATAAGTTTGATGAGACCTCTAAGAAGGAAGTCTTCAGTATTGATACTCCACCACCATATGTTAATACTCCGGTTCATATAGGGCAGGCATACACGTATGTGTGGATGGATATATTCGCAAGATACAAGCGCATGATGGGGTATAATGTGCTCTTCCCAATAGGCTTAGATAAGAATGGTTTGCCAATAGAGGTTCAGACAGAGAAAACATTCGGCATAGTAATGCATGAAACCCCTAGGGAGGAGTTCATTGCAAAATGTAAGCAGCTGCTTCAGGAGAGTGGAGAAGCATCTCTAGAGACGTTTAAGCGTTTAGGCTTAAGTTGCAACTCCTGGGATTTAGAGTATAAGGTTGGGGGGAGATATGAAACTGATGATCCGGGGTATAGGCGTCTGACGCAGGAGACATTTATAGAGTTCTGGAAAAGAGGCTTAATCTACGAGGATGAGAAGGTTACAAATTACTGTCCGGTTTGCCGCACAACAATATCTGATGCTGAGGTTGAGTATGAAGAAGAGGAGACCCTACTAAACTACATAAAGTTTAGGGTTCAAGAAACGGGTGAGGATATACTTATAGCCACAACTAGGCCAGAACTCTTATGCTCATGCCGCGTAGTCCTCTTTAACCCATCAGATGAACGCTACCAGCATCTTGAAGGGAAGCATGCAATTGTCCCAATATATGGATATGTTGTTGAGATTATTCCGCACCCCTACGCTAAGCCAGATTTCGGCTCGGGGCTGGTCATGATATGTAGCTTCGGTGACTATAGCGATATTAGAATACTCAGGGAGCTCGATTTAAAGCCCATATTTGCCATAAACGAGAAAGGTGAGATGAATGAGAATGCTGGTAAGTATGCTGGCTTAAGGGTTGAGGAGGCTAGAAAACGCATAATAGAAGATCTTAAGTCCGAGAATTTGCTCGTTAAACAGGAGAAGATTATTCAGCGGAGACCAGTCTGCTGGAGGTCTAAGAACCCAATAGAGTTCGTTCCGATGAGGGAGTTTTATCTTAAACAGGTTGAGTTTAAGAAAGAAATACTTAAATTAGCCGATCAAATGAGGTTCTTTGCTCCAGAAAGCAAGCAGATACTTATAGATTGGATTAACTCTATTGACATAGACTGGGTTATTTCGAGGCGGAGATATTATGGAACAGAGATACCCTTATGGTATTGTAAGAGCTGCGGCTATATCTACATACCTGAACCCGGAAGATACTATCAGCCATGGAGAGAGAAGCCTCCAATCGATAGGTGCCCGAAATGTGGCGGAAGAGAGTTCCGCGGTGAAGAGCGAACATTTGACACGTGGTTCGATTCGGCAACGTCGGAGGTTTATATACTTGGCTACCTATGGAACAAAGAGTTCTTTATAAGGAACTTTCCATGCTCACTTAGGCCGCAGGGGAAGGAGATTGTTAGGAATTGGCTCTATTTTTCCGTCTTAAAGTCTTTTCTGCTTTTTGGGAAAGAGCCCTTCAGAAATGTTTGGATACACATGCATGTTGTTGATGAGCAGGGCAGAAAGATGAGTAAGAGCGCTGGAAATGTCATTGATCCACAGGATGTCATAAGGATGTTTGGCAGCGAAGCCTTCAGGATATGGACCGCGCTTGAAGGAAATATAAGTAAGGGCGACATAAGATGCTCATTTGAAAGAATACGCGGAACCTCAAAGTTCCTGACGAAGCTATGGAATATTGCCCGGTTCGTATCATCCTTTCCACAAGTAAATGAAGACTATGAGCTTGCACCACTTGACAGAATGATTTTGGCAAAGCTTAATGAGCTAATAGGGGAGTGCCGAAAAGGATATGAGGACATGAATGCCTTCCATGCTGGCACAGCTATTAGAATATTTACGTGGAACATTTTCGCAGACCATTATCTTGAGGCTGTTAAATCTAGGGCTTATAACCGGGATGGCTTATTCAGTAAGAGGCTGCAGCGTGGCGCATGGTATACGCTTCACAAGTGCCTGGAAACAATACTTAAGCTTTTAGCCCCCATATGCCCATTTATAACTGAAGCAATATGGCTTGAATTATATTCAAAAGAAAGCATACATGTTCAACGCTTCCCAATGGAAGTGGATGAGTGGAAGGATGGTATAGTTAATTTGCTACCGAAGTTCATGGAGTTTAATAATGTGGTGTGGCAGTATAAGAAGAGGAATAATATAGCCCTAAATGAAGAGATTGAAGACATTATCTACGCGCCAACAGACTTAAAGCCCTTTGAAGATGACTTAAAGGCTATGCATAAAATTAAATCTTTAGTTTTCGGTAAGCCAGAGAATGATAGAGCTGAAAGAAACTCTGAAGAAGTCTTCATATTGAAGTGTTAGAGAAAGCCTATCTTAGAAAACTACTTAAATCCCTCCCTTTCTTCGCTCTCCCACCTATAACTATTTCTTTTCCTAAGAGAACACGCATCCCATCAGTAGCAGCCTTTGTCGGCACACCGGTCCTATTTTCTATTAATTCGGCTTCCCTTTCAGGACCCTTAAGTATCATTTGCATACCGAAATGCGTTATTAAAGCCATTTCCGGAGCTGTTTCCGCAATTATTCTTATGGCGTCATCTGTTGTCATATGCCCCTCCCAAGGTTGACCTGAGGGTCTCAAAACAGACAATATTAGCAGTCTTAATCCGCTATAAAATTTTGATATATCACTGAAATATTCTGAGTCAGGTATATATGCGAAGCTGCCGAAATCTTTTACTTTAAAACGGAAGCCAACGGCATCTGGGTCGGAGTGAACGGCTTTACAGACGGTAACCTCTATCCCATCAACTTCAAAGGATGAGCCGACGGTTGCTTCTATAACTCTTTCGGGCATTGCCTGATGATATTTTGAGAGCGAACTCTCACATATATCATTACCTCTTAGAACACTTCGGGCAGCCACTAAAACACCACGCTTCTTTATCGTTCCCTCGCTCATCGCCTCTATAAGGGGTTCAGCATCATTTGCATGGTCAATGTGTGAATGTGAAACAAATATAGCCCTAATCCTCTGAGGATTTAAGCCCATCTCTAATGAATATACAAGTGCACCTGGACCTGGATCAATATGCATATTGATTCCATCTTGCTCAGAGATTATTCTTATTCCCCCAGTTCTTCTCTTCTGGGTTATCGTCGCAAAGCGTCCACCACCAGTTCCAAGAAAAATAAGCTCAAGCATTGTTCTCCCATCCCTAAAATTATTAATTGCTTGACGATACAATTAAATTCTTCTAAGGATAGATATTAATGCGTGTCAAGCATCTGAATGCTTACTCTTGATGATGGTGCGTAATGATGAAGATTGTCGTAAGGATTGGCGGCTCAGTTATTGCCTCACCGCCAAACCCTGAAATAATTCAGAGATACGCTGACTTGATAAGAGAGTTGAGGAGTAGGGGGCATGAAGTTGCGGTTATAGTCGGCGGTGGAGTTTTAGCCAGAGAATTCATAGATCTAGCGCGCAAGCTTGGATTATCTGAGCAGGAGCAAGATGAGTTAGCCATATCCGTTTCAAGGCTCCTTGCTCAATTATTAGCCATGAAAGTTGAGGGGTACCAATGGAGGAAGATACCCGTAAATGTTGAGGAGGCTGTTAGAGATCTGGGCGAAAGTGGCATAGTTATCATGGGCGGCATTAAGCCGGGGATGACTACTGATACTGTTGCAGCGCTCATAGCATCTGAAATCAAAGCGGATTTAATTATTAAAGCGACCGATCAAGATGGGATATACACTAAAGATCCTAGGAAGTATCCTGATGCAAGGAAACTAGATGAGGTGAGCTTTAGTGAATTAGAGGAATTGTTGGCTGAGAGTAGGCATAGGGCGGGGATACATCAGATAATCGATCCTGAAGCAGTCCGCGTATTGAAAGAGAAAAATATAAAAACTATAGTTGTTAATGGATTCAAACCTGAAAATCTCCTTCTAGCAGTTAATGGTGCAGGTATTGGAACGGTGATCCATTAGAAGCTTTCTAGGACGTTAACTCTCAAGGTTACTTAGAGCATTATAACAAAATCTTATGAGAAATATGGTGTTATGTAGCAGATTTATTTTAGCAGAGAAATATTTCTTCTGTATTTTTTGCTGATTTTGATGAGAAAATCGAAATTTTCTATACTCATTTCTACTGGTATATCGCCTTCTGAACCTAGAATGTAGCCTCCGCCTGGAGCCCCGATCCTAAGCCTATCAAGTAAATGCTCCTTCAGCTCTTCAGCGCTCATAATGCCGATATTTTTGCTTAAACCTCCTAAGAAGCATAGTTTATCGCCATATTTCTCTTTTAAGCCTTTAAGGTCCATGTTGTCAGATGGACCCACAGGGTTAAGCATATCAAGTTTGGCTCTAACAAATAGGGGGACTAGAGAAGTGATATTCCCATGACTATGCATGTTAACGAAGGCACCGTACTTATGCGCCAACTTTATGGCTTTCACATGCCACGGATAAATCAGTTCTTCATAAAGCTTAGGACTCATAAATGGTCCGCTATTATAACCTAAATCATCAGGCCAGCATATCATCATGGCTCCCCTCTCAAGCAGGTTCTTTTCAACTTTCAAGTTGAATTCGCCAAATTTGGTAATAAGTTTCTGAAGAAAACCCTTCCTCACATACATGTCTTTTAAGATTACCTCCAGCGGACCTCTAATAAAGTACCAGATGCCTGAGAAGAAGCCATTAATGCTACACGCTGGGAAAAATCCTTTATTGACCACATATCTTATCGCTTTCTCAATTCCCTCGTATCTTGATGAGTCGTCTGGATCCGGGAGCTCTAAAGAATCTATATCATCTTCAGTTTTTACCGGATAGTCTATGTATTGCCGAGCCCATATACTCTTAGATGATCCTACACGCCATTTAGCTCCAGTCTCCCACTCTATGATACTCCACTCTTCTCCGCTTTCAATAACCTTTTTAATTTTAATTCCGCCACCGCCAACTTCAATTATAAAATTATCCATATATTCCGCTATTTTAATGTCTCATCCATATATTTTTAAACCAGCATCCGCCGTCCCATAAGACGTACCGCTTACTTCGCTCTCAAAATTCGTAGATATTCTAGCAATATTTGCCTTTATAAATGGAATAAACTTGGCTCTTGACATCTCATTTGTGAAACCCAAAACTTGTGGTATAACAGGCGGTTCCTCATGCAGCAATGTTGAAAGAGCACATTCAAATCTATTGATTGCCAAATTGTAATTGCCCCCATTTTACTCAACAATTTATCTCATTTATTAAATCCTTAATAAGCGATAAAAAATAAATTAAGCCAAATTTAAAGCATCATTATTGCTTGTATTATTGGAATGAGAGCTATGAAATATAGAAAGTTCGGTCGGCTAAATTGGGAGGCTTCCGTATTAGGCTTTGGAACAATGAGGTTACCTGTACTTGATGGTGATCCTAATAGGGTAGATGAGGCTGAAGCCATAAGAATGATAAAGTATGCTATTGATCATGGCGTAAACTATATTGATACAGCTTATCCCTATCATGGCGGAAATAGTGAGGTTGTTCTGGGAAAAGCATTGAAAGATAGCTATCGAGATAAGGTTAAGATTGCAACAAAGATGCCAATAGGAAGAGTAAGTAGAGGAGAGGAGCTGGATGAAATTTTTAATGAACAGTTAAGAAGATTGCAGCTTGATTATATAGATTTCTATCTTCTACATGGACTTAATAGGGATAATTGGCGGAAAACCCTAGACCTAAATGTTCTTGATTGGGCTGAGCGGCAGATTGATGAGGGCAGAATTAAATATTTCGGATTCAGTTTTCATGATGAGTTTGAGGTCTTTAAGGAGATAATTGATGGATACAGTAAGTGGACACTTTGCCAAATCCAATATAATTATATTGATACCGAAAGCAGTAGGCGAGGCCCTGGAACAATGGGGCTTAAATATGCTGCTTCAAAAGGACTTGCAGTTGTAGTCATGGAGCCCTTGAGGGGTGGTTTGTTAGCTATTAAACCTCCGAGAGAAGTTCAGGAAATATGGGATAAGGCTGATGTAAAGAGAACCCATGTTGAGTGGGCTCTTCTCTGGGTTTGGAATCACCCAGAAGTTTCTGTTGTATTAAGCGGTATGAGCACAATGGAGCAGGTTATTGAAAACGTTCAGATTGCTGACAGAGCTGAATCAAACATCTTCACAGCCAAGGATTTGGAAATTATTGCGAGAGTTAGGGAGATGTACTTGCAGCATGGTTTTATAGGGTGCACTAGATGCCATTATTGTATGCCATGCCCCCAAAACGTAAGAATACCAGAAATTTTAGCATTCTATAATAAACTTCTTAGAACCCCTAATGAGGATGAGAGGCGTCAGATTGCGAAAGAATATTTTGCAGTTATCCCGCGGGGAGAGGGTGTTGAGGCATGCATTAGATGTGGCACATGTGAGAAGAAATGTCCCCAGAATTTGCCAATACGCAAGCTTATTTCAGACTTTCAGTGGATTATAAGATGGATGTCATAATGAATTGCTCCTTGTAGAGTTCATTAGAGAGTAGTAATCTTCAAGGTTGAAAATATAGGCAATAGTGATGCCGTTCACCTGAATTGTATGAATAGGCTTTAAATTATTGAGACAAAAAATGATCAGATGATCGAAGTAAAATCCTTCCCTAGCTTGGAAAGCAAGGTATGCTGGTTTCTCCGCAAGGATATCAGGAATATTGCTCATTATCTTCAGGGTTTTAGCGTAATACTGCGCCAGGTGTGGAGCGATAGGAACAACGACTCTTGCACCTGGAGCTTTATTTTCAAGCCACTCAACAACTTCCTTATAAACCTCTCCCCAATATGTTTTTTCAAATAGTTTCACCCCGCCTACTGCTATCACTAGCTCATTGTAACAGGAGGTTTCATAGGGATGCGTTATGGCACAGGCATATATTTCAGATGCAATTAGGAGGATGAAGAGCAGATAGAAAATAGTTCTTTTAGAGACCCTGAGAAAACTGCTTAAGGAAGAGTTTAACTCTGAAGCCCCAATAGCGGCTAGGGAAGAGAGAGCTGGAAGAGCATCCAAGAATAGCCTTACACCATCATACCCATATGATGCTGAGACTCTTAAAAGAGTAGACAGCAACCATATTAATAGTGAAATTGAGATTTTATCTCTATCTGTACATATTTTATGCCTGAAAATATTCTTAAGCGGGTAAAAAGCTCCAAGTATTGCGGCTAATAGAACACTTACGGGCGTTGTGACAGATAACATTATGAAGGGATAGTGCCATGGAGCTCTTTGATGAACCTCACCAAGATAATATACTGGTATATTGAAGTGATGAAGATGGAAATCAAGATATTTCATAATATATTTTGGATCAATCCATAATAGGGGCCAAGATAAAAGGAAGAAAATAAAGGCTAACAATAGGAAAGATAATATGAAGAACAAAGATTTGAGAGGTGTGGCTTTTATTCCCTGATATCGATGTGGACGCATTATGAGAAGCCAAGCTAAGATTATAGGGGGCAATGATAACGCGCTTATTTTCACAGCGAGCGCTAAGCCGCAAAGAACAGCTGAGGAAATCGTCCACCCAAATTTTCCTGTTTTTGTCCACTTTTTGAAGGCATATAATGAGAAGACTATAAAAAATGTTTTAGGAGAGTCTAGAGTCGCATATCTGCTATGGGCAAAAAAGTTTGGGAGGTAGGATAGGAGGAGGGAGGCTAATATGGATACGCTCTCTCCATAAATATCATGAAGAAATAGGTATAATAGGATGCAGGTTAATGAACCCAGTATAGCATTGGGCACCCTTGCGGCGGCAACTTCAGAGAGCCCGATGGGCTCCAGTATATGTAAGCTTATGCCAATTAAATATTTAGCTATGGGGGGATGCTCCCAATTTATCTCCCATGTGAGTATGTTGAAGATTTGAGATCTCAGTATGCCGCCAACATAGGTCCTACCAGCTTCAATATATATGGGTTCATCCCATGCGAGCCCGGGCTCATCTAAATTTATTATCCTCGGTATTAAAGAAGAGAAAAAGATCAATATACAAGCGAGACAAGAGAGAACACTAGTATTAAAAATGCGTTTCATAACATTTTCAGTCTCTATTTTAATTTCCTTAATAAGCATTTATAATCTATACTGGTAGATAGGTAATTTATTTTCCACGTTAGGATTGAGCCTTTTACCAAAATATGAAATAACATTTCCCCTTACAAATTCTCAAAGTAATATTCTAGAAGACGTCTAGAACATATTATATAACATTAATTTTTATAAAAAAGTTTTTATATAACAGCGTTATAATAATTTATTTGGCGAAAATATATGCCGAAAATATCCATAATAGTGTCCTCTGAAAAATTGGATAAGCTCTTTCCAGCCGTAACTTTAGCTACAACCGCGGCTGCTATGAGTTGGGAGTCAGAAATATTCTTCACTTTCTGGGGTCTACTAGCCTTAAAAAAGAGCTATGAGCCTAAAGAGGTTAGCTCAGACTATAAGGGTTATGAGGATGAGCTGAAGAGAGCTGTTAGCTCCGGAGCCATACCGAATTGGCGCGAAATATTAGAGCAAGGTAAGAAGACTGGGAGATTGAAGATTTACGCGTGCTCCACAACAATGAACCTTCTCGGGATAAAGGCTGAAGATTTAGTGGAGTATGTAGATGATGTTGTTGGCGCCGCAACATTCTTAAGCAAAGCGAAAGATTCAGATATCAATCTTTTCATATCTTAATTTGGGGGAATTCTTTGAGAGTTGACTTGATTATTGATGCTCGGTATAAATCTTGTCCAGGTCCGCTTCTCGCGTTAGCTGAGGCAGTTGCAAAGTCCAGCTCAGGTCAGATAATCATGCTCTTAGCAACAGACCCAGCTGCCCCTCAAGATATTAAAGAGTGGGCTTCGAATGTGGGTCATAGGGTTCTAAAGATTGAAAAAATTGATGAGACATACCAGATATATGTGGAGGTTTTGGGTTGACCTATAGTGACATATCAAGGGGTATAAGCGAGCTTATTGAGACACATGGCACGCCAAGTAAAGAGGTCTACTTGGATAATGAGAACTCGGGTTTAATTATTCCAGAAGCCCTAAAAGCCATGGAAGACGCCTATAAGTTGAGTGGTAGGGGGCATCCATCCATAACCCATCTGATGAGCTGGATTAGCTACCAAACCCTCTATGAAGTCACTGCGAGGATCGCTTCAGCGATCAATTGCAGTCCAGAGGAGATCGTTTATACCCATAGTGGGACAGAGGCGAATAACCTAGCTATAATGGGTTCAGCGGCGACTTCGCCTAGAAGAAGGAAGATTCTCGTCTCAAGCATAGAGCATTTAAGTGTAATATTTCCGGCTGAGGAGCTCGAGAAACATGGATTTAAGGTTGTGAAGATACCCGTGGATAAAGAGGGATTCATAAACCTAGATTTTCTATCCAAAAATGTTGATGAAGAGACTCTTATTGTAAGCGTGGCTGCTGTGAACCATGAAATAGGCACTCTTCAGGATATTAGAGCCCTACGGGACATAGTTAGGGATAAAGATGTTTTAATCCATACGGATGCTTGCGATGCTCTCGGAAGAATACCCCTAGACATGAAGAAGCTCGACATTGACCTAGCATCCTTTAGCAGCCACAAAGTGTATGGACCTAAGGGTGTCGGCGCACTATACGTTAAAGAGGGAGTTAAACTTGAGCCAATCGTCCATGGGCAGCTTAGCACACAGAAGCTCTGGCCAGGAGTCGAGAATGTTCCCGGCATAGTAGGGTTCTCTAGGGCGGTTGAATTCATACACAGTAATTTTAGGGAGAATGTATCAAGAATGACTGATCTTAGAGATCATTTAATAAATGGCATCTTAGAGAGAGTTGATCATACTATACTGAATGGTCCATTCGGTGAGAGGCGGGCACCTGATAACGTGAACATAAGCTTCCTCTATTGTGAGGGGGAAGCTCTAACCGTTGAGTTAAGCCTAAATGGTATTTATGTTTCCAGCGGGAGCGCTTGCACTAGCCGTGTTTTGGAGCCGAGCCATGTGCTTTTGGCGATCGGTAGAAGATATGAGGAGGCTCATGGAAGCCTACTAATGAAGGTTACACCATTCCATACATTAGAGGATATAAATTATGTTTTAGATGTTCTGCCGGGCGCCGTGAAGAGAATTAGATCCATAAGCCCAGCTAAACCCTTAAAGGAGGTGAAATAAGTTGTCGAGTAGAGTCCCCCTAACTTATGGGAAGAAAGTTCTCGAGTTATTTAGAAACCCAAGGAACCTTGGCAGAATGGAGGATGCTGATGCTGAGGCATTGGCTGGTAGCTTGGCATGCGGGGATATGATAGCAATATATCTGAAAATTGATGAGACAAGCGAGAAGATTACTGATGCCAAGTTTGAGAGTTATGGATGTGCGGCGAATATAGCTGCAGCAAGCATATTAACCGAGATGATTAAGGGAAAAAGCCTGCAGGACGCGTGGAAAATCTCCTGGAAAGAAGTATCTGATGAGCTTGGTGGCCTACCCTCAGTTAAATATCATTGCGGCGTGCTCGCGGTTGGTGCGCTCAGAAGGGCTATAAGAGCCTATTACGTAGATAAGCCAAAACCAATCTGGCTTCCACAGGAGCCTACGCGGGAGGAGAAGCATGTGCTGGAGGAAGAGAAACTCATGGAAGTTTTATCTAGAAGAGCGCAGAAATTCTCAGCCAATGAGTAGTGGAAAGCTTGGAGTGGCTTCCATAACCCGAAATATAAGGCTTATTGTAACGATCGATGAAGAGAAATGTGCTGGATGCGATAGATGTGTTAAGGCTTGTCTAACTGGAGCTCTTCAGCTTATAAATGGGAAGTCAAAGCTCATTGATGAGAGACGCTGCATGGATTCGGCTCATGCACAGCTACATACCCAAACAATGCTATACGCTTAGAGCTACGTGAGGCGGAAGAATTCGATTGGTCTGTGATTAATGAAATAACATTTGAAAATCTTATTAAGAAGTTGGAGATAACGAGCTCCCCTTCAACCTAAGATAAAAATTAGGTTAGCAAATAATCTTTCCTAACCTAAAATATTGTCTGAAGACAGTTCTGCTTTCAAAGCTAATATGTAACGCTTAATGATGGATGTGCCCATGAGCTTCTTTTTCAGCCTTTATCATTGACTCATCGATCACACCTGATTTATAGGGCTCAATCTTCCTAGAGTATACTCTCACAATATAATGCTTTGAGTTCACCTCTTTCCCAGTCTCTTTTATGGTTCTCGTAACCATCATATGTATCGCATGGCAATATGGAACCTCCATAGTGTAAACCTCAATATCTCTCGCCTTAGTCTCCCTTATAATTAGAGAGATTTTACTCATCATCTTATTTGGGTCTTCGAGGAGTGGACAGCCAATTATGACTGGGCTACCATCCCTAAGCTGCCTACCAATCTCCTCATTTATCAGAGCCGCGCAGTCAGCCGCTATAGTTATTTTCTTCCGCATTAGGAAGGGTGCCTGTGGATGAACCAGTAGGATTTTAACCGGCCACTGGAAGGACATCTATATTATTGCCTCCTTCCAATAAACTTTCTCAACTCCTCAGCTCTATCCTTATTAATAATTCCCCTTCTCTCCAGGTCAGCGATACACTTGTCCGCGTAGTCACACCATGATAGGCATGTTTCAGTCAGCTCCCGATAAACTATCCTGCCACATTTTGGGCACTCCAGCTGCATCTCATACTCAAAGAACTCTATTTCCTCACCACAGAATGGGCATTCCCTAACTATTATCTGTGGCTCTACCAGACTTCTTACTCCAGGACAACGCTTAAACATTTAACTCCCTCATTATGGTTTTCTAGCTAATTTGTGTCCAAGAGTTATTGATGTAATTCCAGCGAATAATGCGATGATACCTCCTAGAATTATTCCTGAACTCATTGCTAAAAATTCCTCGCTTGTTGCAAATAAGACCGAAGTTAAAAATAACATTCCAGCTGCTGTTGCTAAGATTCCATAAACTATTATTATTGCACCAGCAACCTTAGAGCCGGTTTTTCTACCAGTAAAGTAGGCAGCTAAAATCAAGAGGAAACTGATAATTGCTGGGGGAATATGTCTCAGGAAATGTGGTCCTGGCCAAATTGGTAAAGGACTAGCAATTCCTAGTAGTAATCCCATTACAGCCAGTACAGAATCCTCTTTCATTTTCCCTCCCTATATATGTGCTTCTTTCTATTATTTATAATTACTACTAAATAAAGTCAAGGAAATTCAAAATATCTCTGAGTTTTCTTCAGAGATATTTGATTTTGCTTTATTTGATAAATATTGCAGGCGCATGGATGGCTTACTTGCAGGTGCAGGAATCAGCGTAGAAATTCCTAGAATTATAAAGACTATTACTCCAGCCCAATAATATCACTTCAATTTATCTCCCCCTGCTCCTTCGCCCCAGTAAGCACAATAATCTGCTGGATAATGCTGGGGCAACCTCAAAGCGAACCATTTGAATCAGCAGCCCACTCTCCACGGCTCAAACCATTCGCATGCGGGATGTGTCGGCATAACAGTAACCCAATCCCGCCTAAGCAGGCATTTAGCAGCACGATAATGAGCACAAATCACCACAGCGGTAAATGCTGATTCGCCTTACGGAAGAAGGTTGCTCGGTTACAGAAGTTACAGATTTTTTAACTCGTTAAAAAATTTTGCTCCCCTTCTTTTCGATTTTCTTCTTTCTCTTCCTGAGCTTTTCCGGAGTAAGAAAAATGGGGAAGCATAAGAATAAAGGATGGGTTGTGATGAATATTCCCGGAGACCTTTTCGAGATGATTAAGGAGGGAGCAAGGCTTGAAGGCTGCACACCGGGGGAATTCGCAATTAGGGCTATTAAGCGGGCGATTGAGGAGGAGAAGAGAAAGAGGGAAAATAAAATTAAACTTCCCCCTTCTTTTTCTGTTTGGAGGCTGGTTTAATGGTGTTACACCTGAAAGAAGCCCGAAAAAAGAACGAAAACCTAATCGCCTTCAGAATCCCAAAGGAGCTGAGTGTAACACTCCGAAAAATGGGAGTAAACTCGAAAGAAGTTTGTTTAAAGGCGCTTTACGAAATCGCAAATAGAAACAGCCTCAACCAAACCTTGATTCCAGAAAATCAAAAAATAAGCCTTATTCGGGAAAATCAACTTATTTCTTGGTGGACCGGGGGGGATTTG
>Ga0105162_1001412_pt1 | contig 13868 bp, 11 predicted proteins | sample JNZ201metaG_FD_81532 | JGI IMG/M metagenome (GOLD analysis project Ga0105162, IMG submission 81532) | Hot spring microbial communities from Jinze hot spring, China to study Microbial Dark Matter (Phase II) - JNZ 20120812A | ecosystem: Environmental > Aquatic > Thermal springs > Hot (42-90C) >...
GCTTATAGACAAAGAAAAAGTTGTCGCAGTCATAGGTGAAATTTCCAGCAGCAACTCGATAGCTGCCGCGGAAATAGCAGAAGCTAGGAAAGTTCCACAAGTTGCGGTTACATCAACAAGTCCACTTGTCACTCAGGGAAAGAAATTTGTTTCAAGGGTTTGCTTTATTGACCCGTTCCAAGGAACCGCATTGGCAGAATTTGCAGGGAAGAATCTTAAGGTCAAAAAGGTGACAATATTTATTGATATCGAACAAGACTACAGCGTATCTATGACGAATTATTTTGTTGAACGCTTCGAGAAGAAATACAAAGGTCAAGTTCAGAAGGTTCAATATAAATCAGGAGACCAGGAATTTAGTGCTCAAATTGCACAAGCAATTGCTTTTGGAAGCGATGCTATCGTGATTCCTGGTTTTTACAATGAAATAGCTTTAATTGCGCAACAGGCTCGCTCTATGGGGTTCAAGGGTTACATCCTGGCTGGTGATGGTGCAGATGCTCCTGAACTAGTTAAAATAGGCGGAAAAGCGGTTGAGGGGCTCTACTTCACAACGCATTACGTCCCAGAAGCGGCAAATACCAAAATATCAAAAGATTTTGTTGAAGCGTTCAAAAAGAAATACGGAATGCTACCAGCCATGAATGCCGCACTTGGGTATGACGCATATATGCTTATAGTTGATGCAATTGAACGAGCAAAATCAAAGGATCCAGTGAAGATAAACGAAGCTATCAGGTCCACAAAAGGCTTCCAGGGTGTTAGTGGAACTATTACTATAGATGCTAACGGAAACCCAATAAAAGACGTGATAATAGTCAAAGTCCAAAACGGACAATTTAGATACGAAACAAGAATAGAGCCCAAGGATTTGCAATAATAATTGAAAGTCCCTGCCTCACTTAACATGGGGCAGGGCTTTCTTTGTTTAGCTTGAGATGGGGAGGTGCCTGTATTGACTATAAACCTGACGATTTTTGTTCAGAATTTGTTTAACGGGCTTATGGTTGGTGGACTGTACGCCCTTATCGCTGTCGGTTATACGATGGTCTATGGTATATTGAGGTTAATCAACTTTGCTTTTGGTGACATTATGGTTATGGGTATTTACTTTGCCTATTATGGTGCTACTTTGATAAGGCTGAGCTTTCCGTTGGCTGTGATTATCTCGCTTGGAGTGACGGCTGTCCTAGGGGTGTTGATTGACAGGCTAGCCTATAAACCTCTTAGAAATTCGCCTAGGATTTCCGCGCTGATAACGGCAATAGGTGTTTCTTTCTTTATTGAGAGCTTTGCTGTGGTGTTTTTCGGTCCCAATTACAAAGCATTCTTGGAGGCTTTGCAGAATAAAACAATAGCGTTTGAGTCGTTTGTTATTGGCAATGTGTATCTGCCGAAGATTATTTTCATAATACTTGGAATAACAGCAGTTGCACTTTTTGTGCTCTTTTTAATTGTTTACAGAACGAAAATTGGAATGGCTATGAGAGCAATAGCGGCTGACATACCAACAACATCTTTGATGGGTGTGAACGTGGATAACGTAATAGGTTTCACATTTGCCATTTCTTCTGCACTTGCTGCTCTTGCAGGAGTTATGTGGGCATTAAGGTATCCGAGCTTTTATCCTTACACAGGTTTTGTGCCTGGGTTGAAGGCGTTCATAGCGGCAGTTCTTGGTGGAATTGGTTCGATTGGTGGTGCAGTGCTTGGTGGTATTTTGCTTGGTGTTATAGAAATGATGATAATAACGTTTTTCCCAACGCTTATGCAATACAAAGACGCTTTTGCTTTTATTATCCTTATACTGATTCTTCTTGTAAGGCCAGCAGGTCTTCTTGGCAAACGCGCTGTGGAGAAAGTTTAAGCTGAAGTTGGGGTGGGAGCGATGAAGAGCAAGACAAAAAGAGACTTAGGTCTAACAATTCTATTCCTAATAGTTGTTATCATTCTGCTGGCAATTGCTGATGCGAAGTTTGATTCATACAAAAAGCAAGTTCTTTCTTTGATGGCAATATACGGGATAATGGCGGTGAGTTTGAATCTTGTCAATGGAATTACCGGTGTATTCTCGCTTGGTCATGCAGGTTTCATATTGCTTGGGGCGTATACATCGGCACTTTTGACGATACCGCCAGACCAGAAAGCGATGATATTCATTATAGCCCCGCCAAGTCCTTTGATTGCAAATTTACACACGGACTTTTTAACTGCAACAATAATTGCAGGTTTGGTTGCAGCATTTGGTGCGTTTATCATAGGTTTCCCGGTTCTGAGGCTTTCAGGTGATTATCTTGCGATAGCTTCACTTGGTTTTTCTGAAGTGCTTAGAATTCTCGCACTTAACTTACAGTCCATTACGAATGGTTCACTTGGGTTGAAAGGATTGCCGAATTACACAAACATTTGGTGGAGCTGGGGCTGGCTCTTTGTCACGATAGTTTTTATTGTTAGCCTTGTAAAGAGTTCGTATGGTCGTGCACTCTTGGCGATACGAGATAATTCTATCGCTGCTGAGGCGATGGGTATCAATGTTTTTAAACATACACTTTTGTCTTTTGTGATAAGTGGCTTTTTTGCTGGTGTCAGTGGTGCGCTTTACGCACACTGGCTTACAACAATCGACCCAAGGATAACAACGTTTGGACCAATACTTACTTACTATGTACTCATCATGGTTGTTCTTGGTGGACTTGGAAGCATAAGTGGCTCGGTTGTTGGTGCGATAATCTTTGCATTCCTGATGGAATGGCTTAGAGCTTTCGAGCAACCATTTACATTCTTTGGAAAACAATTTCCAGCAATCCAAGGTATGAGGATGCTGGTGTTGTCTGTGCTATTTGTTGTCACAATGATTGTGTGGAAGAGGGGAATTTTTGGAAGAAGCGAACTCACTTGGGAAGGAATAATCAACTTCTTCAAGCGAATTGGCTTGAGAAGGAGTGGTGAAAAATGAGCAATGTAGTCCAAGATAAACCAAATAACGTCAAAAACAAACGAGTAATTCTTAAAATGGACCATGTCACAATGCAATTTGGAGGTCTAACTGCAGTAGATGATTTTAATAACGTCGCTTATGAAGGTGAGATTCTGGGAATTATAGGTCCAAACGGTGCTGGTAAGACAACAGCGTTCAATGTTATCACAGGAATTTACTATCCAACAAAGGGTAGGATAATCTTTGACGATATAGACATTACGCCGTACAGACCGCATCAAATCACGCACCTTGGAATAGCAAGAACATTCCAAAATATCAGGCTCTTTGGAACATTAACTGTTCTTGATAACGTGCTTGTAGCGATGCATCATCTACTCTCTACAAGGGATGCGGATAAGATTCTCAGAAACCATGGTAAACCGCCGAAGATAAAAGGACATCTCTGGTTCTGGCGTGCTGTAACGAAAATAGGATACAAAAAGAAAGAGATGGAAATGCGAGAAAAAGGTATGGAACTTTTGAGAAAGGTTGGACTTGACCATTTGGCATACGAACTTGCTTCATCACTTCCGTATGGTCAACAAAGAAAACTTGAAATCGCAAGAGCATTGGCTACGGAACCAAAATTGTTGCTTTTGGATGAGCCCGCAGCAGGTATGAACCCAAAGGAATCAGAGGAATTGATGGAATTCATCAGATACATCAGGGATGAGTTTAAGCTTACAGTGATACTCATTGAGCACGATATGAAGGTTGTCATGGGTGTTTGTGAAAGGATAATAGTTATGGATTCTGGAAAGATTATCGCAGAAGGCACACCGGAAGAGATAAGCAAAAACCCGAGAGTTATAGAAGCTTACTTAGGTAAGGAGTGGGAACATGCCGGTGCTTGAAGTTGAGGGACTCCACGTATTCTACGGCGCAATACATGCTATTAAAGGTATTTCTTTTAAGGTAGAGAAAGGACAGGTAGTAACTCTTATTGGTGCCAACGGTGCTGGAAAAACAACTACACTTTTCACAATAGCGGGTTTGGTAAAACCAAAAAGGGGAAGAATATTGTTCGATGGGAAGGATATTCAAAACTTGCCTCCACACCAAATTAACAGGATGGGAGTTTGCCTTGTTCCGGAAGGAAGAAGGATATTCCCTAACCTAACGGTTATGGAAAACTTGATGATGGGTGCTTTCAATAGAAAAGACAAGGATGGAATAAAACAAGACCTTGAGTGGGTATTTACACTCTTTCCAAGATTGGCTGAGAGGAAAAATCAGCTTGGCGGAACGCTTTCTGGTGGCGAGCAACAAATGCTTGCAATTTCGAGAGCTCTAATGAGTAGACCAAAAGTCCTCATGATGGATGAACCATCACTTGGTCTTGCTCCAATACTCGTCGAAGAAGTTTTTGAGATTATCAAAAAACTCAATTCCGAAGGAATGACTATACTACTTGTGGAACAAAACGCCGTCGGTGCATTGAACATATCGCACTACGGATACGTCTTAGAAACAGGCAATATCGTTCTTGAGGGACCCGCAAAAGACTTACTAAAGAACGAACAAGTAAAGAAAGCCTACCTCGGGTTGTAAAATCTCATCTTAACACCTATTGATAGTTGTCAAAAAACAATAAATACAACATCTTGGGTGGGATTTTGAAAATTCTCACCCTTTTTTCTTGACAGCAAGGCGTAGGATATGATACTATATATAGTGTGGTTATTTAAAAATCATACAAAATAGCGTATTTTATCTTTGTTTTATCGGCTTCCTTTTGGCTTCTTATCATTTTTATCTAATTTATCTAACGCTAACTTAGACTTTGTGGGGGATGTGTATGGAGATTATGCAATCAGAGGGTGTTGTTCTAGAACCTTTCCAATCATTGATATTAGGAAAGCCACTTTTACGAGTTGTTCGCGTGATGCAAGGGGACCATCCGAGCCTACCTTCCGTGAGCGTTTACTTCCAAGGATGCGATGCCTATCCGAAGTGTTTGGGATGCCACAATCCAGAGACGTGGGATTTTGATGAAAAGTTTGCTATTGATTTTTCTCACTTAGTACGGCACGTGGTAGCTAAGCTTGATGTTCTTTTGAATGTGTATGACAAGGTTGCTCTTGTTTTGCTTGGAGGAGAGCCACTTTCTCCGAGGAACAGAAAGTATGCTTACATACTTGCAAGAGTTGTCAAGGAAGTTTTCCAAGAGAAAGTCGTTGTTCTTGTTTACTCTTGGAGGACTCCCAAGGATTTGTTAGAACTCGACGTGCCTTTAGATTACTTTGACGAGTATGTTCTTGGACGTTATCTACAAAAATATCATCGCGATGGGTTCCCTGCCTCAGCAAATCAACTTTACTTAACTAAAGAGGAACTCAAGCAGATTTTTGAGACTTTGAAAATCAACAACCAAATGAAGAAGGGGGAAGTGTTATGCAGCTTTTGAAAGACATGCTAAGAGCGTTTAGTTTTTCAAATGACTTTGTTGATGAAATTTCAAATGTGCCCGCAGAGTTTTTGGAGTTAGAAGGTCTCAACTGGCAACTCGATGTTGTGAAGTTTACTGAACATTTCTTTGATAATGGGATTTTGAATTCTACAATAGATGCGAATGCAAATGTAAGAAGTACGAATGTGTATACATACTTCAACGAGGTTGTGAAGCCATGGTCAAAATTGTATTCTATTTACTACATCTACGAACGTATGAAATCACTCTTTGGGCAAGAGGATGCAAAAAATTTTCTTAGATACCAGATGTATGGAGACATATACTTGCATGATGCCCACCATGCTGCGTTCGAACCATATTGTTATGCTTACTCGCTAAGACCAGTTGTGGAAAAAGGATTGTTTTTTATTGATAGCATAAAATCAGTCCCTGCAAAGCATCTTTCTTCATACATTCAGCATGTGATTCAGTTTGTCATGTTTGCTTCCAACCAACAATCAGGTGCTGTTGGCTTGCCTGATTTCTTTGTCTGGCTTGCTTATTTTTACAGGAAAGATTTGGAAAGCGGTGTAATACCAAAAGATAAAGCTCAAGAATACTTGCACCAGCACTTCCAGATATTCACATATTCTATCAACCAACCTATTAGAGGCACTCAATCACCTTACACGAATTTTACATACCTTGACAGGAATTACATCAAAACAATATTTGAAGGCGAGACATACCCTGATGGTTCGGCTATTACGGAATATGTGGAAGATATAATCTCCCTGCAAAAAGAATACTGGTTGTGGATATCTAAAGAAAGGGAAAAACAGATGTTTACCTTCCCAGTTTTAACAGCATCTTTGCTCTATAAGGATGGAAAGTTTTTTGATGAAGATAGTGCGCGGTTCATAAACAAAGTCAATATGAAATGGCAAGATACGAACTGGTATGTCTCTGATAGTATCGATGCAGTTGCTTCGTGCTGTAGGCTAACAAGTTCGACAAGGGAGTTAAAGTTCAAGTTGGGACCTGATAAATTGGCGGGAATGGTCAATTCTATCGGTGGTTCTGATTTGAACATAGGTTCGTTCAAGGTAGTTACCATAAACCTGCCAAGGATTGCACTGGAAACCAAATCGAAAGAAGAATTCATGAGAAAACTCCAAGAGAAAGTTATATTAGTCCAGAAAGTGCTGGCAGCAATAAGAAACATCATCCAGGAAAGAATTCAGCAAGGAGTTCTTCCGCTTTACAATTTGGGTTTGATGGATTTGAACAGACAATACGGAACAGTTGGTATAAACGGATTGTTTGAAGCTTTGGAGATAATGAGGCTAACGACGGTCGATATAGATGGAGTGAAATATTCTCAAGAAGGTGAACTGTTCGCAAGTCGATTGCTTGACGAAATCAAAAGACTTAACGACGAAGCTTTTGAAAAGTACGGATTTACGTTCAACATAGAACAGGTTCCAGCCGAAAAGGCAGCAGTTACATTGGCACAAAAAGACAGGCTACTTTACGGCACAGATTATGTTCTCTACTCGAACCAATGGTTACCTCTTACAACAGATGCGGACATGCTCAATAGGATAAAGTATTCAGGAATACTCGATAAAAAAGTCTCTGGTGGAGCTATATTGCATATCAACATCGACGCACCGTTTAGAAATGAAGAAGAAGCATGGCATATGGTGAATTTAGTTGCAAAGATGGGAGTAGTGTATTTTGCGTTTAATCAAAAGATAAGCGTATGTGAAGAAGGACATGCGTTCTATGGTTCCAAATGCCCAACGTGTGGGAAGAACAAAGCAGACGAATACATGAGGATAGTTGGTTATTTGGTGCCAGTTAGTTCATTCAACAGCGTGAGGAAAAAAGAAGAATACCCAAAGCGGGTATTCTACAAAGCATAAAGTACTAATCCCCATCCCCCTTTGTTCCGCAAATTAATTAAAACATTCTCAACTGTCCCTCCGGGACAGTTTTTTTTGTGGATTTTATTTTCTTCATCTGCCCTTCTTTCAAAATGCCAACTTTCTTTTCTATATCGCTCTTTTCAACTATTATATTGAGGATTTCTTTAGCCCTTTCAACAATGCTCTGTGGTAAGCCGGCGATAGCAGCGACTTCTATTCCGTAACTTCTATCGGCAACTCCTTCCACAACTTTGTGAAGGAAGATAACACCATCTGGAGTTTCTCTAACCTCGATAGTTAAATTTTTAATTCCTGGGTACATATCAGCCAACTCGGTCAGTTCTGTGAAGTGTGTGGCAAACACTGTTTTGCATTGCACTTCATTGTATATATACTCGCTTATAGCCCATGCAATGCTTATTCCGTCAAATGTGCTGGTTCCTCTCCCAACCTCATCGAGCAAAACAAGGCTCTTTTCAGTTGCTTTGTTGAGGATAAGAGCGACTTCGCTCATTTCTGTTAAGAACGTGCTCTTTCCAGTTGATATGTCATCTCTTGCACCCATGCGGGTGAATATCCTGTCAAATACTGGAATCTTTGCAAAATTTGCAGGGACAAACGACCCAATCTGCGACATTAATGCAATTAGTCCAATTTGCCTTATATACGTACTCTTCCCACTCATATTTGGACCCGTTAATATGTACATTCTTAAATTTGCATCCATGTAAGTGTCATTTGGCATGAATTCGTTGACAAACCTTTCAACGACAGGATGTCTACCTTGTAGTATTTCAAATTCTCCGTTTGAAAGAACAGGTCTAACGTATCCATAAAGTCTGGCTATGTAGGCGAACGATGTGTATATATCAATCCAAGCGAGTGTTTCAGATGTTTTTCTCAATGCCTCCGTATATGTCTTCAGTTCGTCGCAGAGGTTTGCAAATATCAATTTTTCAAGTTCCTCCACGCGCTCCTTTGCAGCCAATATCTTTTGTTCAAATTCTTTTAGTTTTGGGTTCGTGTAACGTTCTGCGTTAACGAGAGTTTGAAGACGTGTGTAGTCTTCCGGGGCATTTTTCGTTTGACCCTTCGGAATTTCGATGTAATACCCAAAGACATTGTTGAACCCTACCTTCAACTTTTGAATACCCGTTCTTATCCGTTCCATTTCTTCAAATTCTTTGAGTTTTTCGTTTGAATGGTAAAGAAGTTCTCTGTATTCATCAAGTTCTTTGGATACACCTTCTCGGATGATTTTTCCTTCTCCTAAGTCTCCCTCAATCTCGTCATTTAAGGTGTTTTGAATTTTTTCTTTAACGATACTCAAATCTGGTAGTTCTTCGACAAGGTTTATCAGATTTTCATTGCTTTCCAAAGCTTCTCGCAAAGGCTTTATAACTTCCAATGTGTTTTTCAAACTGATTAAATCCTTTGGCTTTGCACTGTCGTACTGGAGTCTGTTGATTATTCTCTCCAAGTCATACACACCATCGAGATATTCTCTGATTTCGTTTGTGAGCAGCATATCTTCAAAGAATGCACTTACCATATCGTGTCTTTTCTCTATCGCTTTTCTGTCTTTAAGTGGATGGAGAATTATCCACTTTAGGAGTCTTGCACCCATAGGGGTTTTAGTTTTATTCAAAACATCGAAGAGGTTTTTCCCACGTTCACCTGGAACGAGTGACAAGTTCTCGATGGTGGAAGAGTCAAGCACCATGTAAATTGATTCATCAAGCACTCTTGGTACCTTGAGCTTTGCTTGTTTGTTAAGTGTGTAGTTGAGATATTTGATTGTTGCACCCAGTGGATAATGTGCTTCACCAAGTTCGAAGTGTTCTATCGTTGCTAATCCGTACGCTTCTTTGATAGCATCAATTGCTCCTGTGTAATACCAATCATCGAGCCTGTCAATGAAAATTTTGATTCTATCTTTAAGTTTGGGATACAAACTTTCAGGGCAAATGATTTGGGAGATTTCGTGTGTTTCAGCAAAGTCATAAAATTCTTCGAGATTATCAAATTTCTTTACTATCACATCTCCTGTCGAAGTGTCGGTGAGAACGCAATACAATTCTCCTGCTTTTGTTTCGTAAATAGATGCCATGTAATTGTTGCTCGTTGTCAAAAGTTCGTCTTCAATAAGCGTTCCAGGAGTTATGACACGTGTCACTTCCCGCTTAACGATACCCTTTGCAGTTGCAGGGTCTTCCATTTGCTCGCAGATTGCTACCTTATAGCCACTATCTACGAGCTTTTTCAGATAATTGTCCAGTGCATGGTAGGGTATGCCTGCCATTGGTGCATCCTGACGTTTTGTAAGAACAATATTCAGCACCTTTGACACAACGAGTGCATCATCGAAGAACGCCTCATAGAAATCCCCTAATCGGAAGAGCAAAATCGCATCTTGGTATTTCCTTTTTATATCAAGATATTGCTTCATCATGGGTGTTAATTTCATATCCTTAAGATTGGGGAAGAGAGCATCGGTTGAATTTGTTTTTGGGTGATGGGTCATTGAACCACCTCTCATTTTTCCTGCAGTTGATGTATTTGCTTTTGCTTTTTCTCGAAATTCAACTCGGCGATACTTTTTTGCAAATAAAGCGGTTCTATGTGCAGAGCATCGACGAAATTATTTGAGCTTATTTCTTCGAGAGTTAAGAGATAAAGGTTTCTTGCACTTGGTAAATTGTACTCTGAGCGCTTTGGTTCTTCAAGAACGATACTGATATCCTTAAAATTCTCAGCCCCGTCTCCAAGTATCAGTGCTGGTTTGTTTGATACAACTCCTTTGAACTTTTCTCTTACCACATCAATAGATTCTATAAATGGTTCAACAATTGTTCTGAGTTTGCCAGTTTCAGAATGATATAACCCGGCGTAGAGGTAACCTTCCCTTGCTTTTCTAACAACTCCTATGTATCCGTTGAACGTTAGTGCATTCATTGCGATAAGCTTCAGTGAACTTATTTGAACGAACTTTTTTCCAATTCCCAAGCCAAGAGAAAAAGATATACCAACCCGAAGCCCTGTTAATCCTCCAGGTCCAATTCCTATTCCGATAACATCTAAATTGCCAAAATCCACTTCTTTCATCTTTTCAACTACCTGAGACACTTGAATACCATGCTTGGCTTTTGTATCGAGATCAACCATTATCTTTTTTTCTTCATCAAAATAACAGGCAACAACCCGTGGTGAGGACGTATCGATTGAGAAAACCTTCAACGTCATTCCTCCTTGTCTTTCATAGCTTTTTATGTTGTCTTACACATTATTTTATCACAGTTGATGAGCAAAATCTATTTCCGGGTATTGACTTTTTTCATTTTTTCGAAGAGAGGTGCTATAATAAAATTTAGACTCTTACCGGGGAGGGAGTATTATGGGAGTTTGGCTAGCGTTTCTGTTATTACTTTCGATAGTTTTCATCGTTTACTCCACAGTTAAGTGGAAACTCCATCCATTCTTAGCGCTTATATTTGCAGCGTTCTTGTACGGGCTACTTTCCAAGATGAAGCTTACTGATGTTGTAAAGTCAATAACTGAAGGTTTTGGTGGAACTGTTAGTTCCATAGGTATTGTTATCGTAGCTGGGACAATCATCGGTATATTTCTTGAAAAGTCGGGCGGAGCTTTCACTATGGCCGAATCCGTCTTAAAAGTAACAGGTAAAAAGAACGTGCCGCTTGCTATGAGTATCATTGGGTATATCGTTTCAATACCTGTTTTCTGTGATTCTGGGTTCGTTATAATCAACCCGCTCAACAAAGCATTGACAAAGAGAGCAAACCTTAGCTTAGCTGCAACAGCGATTGCCCTTAGTTTGGGATTGTATGCAACACATACCATGGTTCCGCCCACACCAGGACCTGTTGCAGCAGCGGGTGCATTGGGGGCAGACCTCGGATTAACGATTCTCATGGGGCTAATTGTCTCGGTTCCAGCTATAATCGTTGGTTGGTTGTTTGCAATAAAATTTGCCGCTAAGGTTCAAATAGACCCTGAGCCTGAACTCACTGAAAAAGAGATTGAGCAAAAGATGAGAGAAGCACCGAGCTCCTTTAAGGCATTTTTACCTATTGTTCTTCCAATAATCCTTATACTTTTGAAATCCGTATCAGATTTTCCTACAAAACCTTTCGGTGAAGGGGCTTTAAAAGAATTCATAGGGTTTATTGGTCACCCGGTAACGGCTCTAATTATAGGCGTTTTAATAGCGTTCACGTTGCCTAAGAAATTGGTTAAAGATATGCTTTCAATGAGTGGATGGATAGGAGAAGCTGTAACGCAGTCTGGTGTCATAATCCTTATCACAGCAGCCGGTGGAGCTTTCGGTAAAGTTTTACAAAACTCTGGCATAGCAAATGTGATAGGTCAATCTTTGGCAGCAGCAAACTTGGGAATGTGGTTGCCGTTCATAATTGCTGCTGCAATTAAGACGGCACAGGGTTCATCAACAGTCGCAATAATTACTACTGCATCGCTCCTTGCCCCTCTTATGGATTCTCTCGGATTTGTTTCACCTTTGGCAAAGGCGCTAACGGTGGTAGCGATAGGTGCTGGTTCTATGGTTGTATCCCATGCTAACGATAGTTATTTCTGGGTAGTGACACAATTTTCCAAGATGGATGTTAAGACCGGATACAAACTGCAGACGTTTGGGACCTTAATCGAGGGTCTTACAGCAGCTGTCACTGTGTGGATTATAAGCCTTTTCGTAATTTAAAATTAGGGGAGTGCCTGGATTGAAAAACAGAAACTTGCGAGAAGATATAAAGACAATAATTGAGAAAGTTAAACAAAAAATTCTTCCAGACAACACAGTCAAGATGTGGCTGGAGAAAAACATTTCCAAATTTCAAGATTTAAAAGGTAACTTGTATGTTGTTGCCATCGGTAAAGCTGCATGGCGTATGGCAAAGGCTGCAAATGATGTGCTCAGACACATGATTAGCGATAGAGTTATTCATGGAGTGGTTGTAACAAAGTACAACCACTCCGAGGGCAATATTGAGAATTTCGAAATTTACGAAGCGGGACATCCTGTTCCAGATGAAAACACACTCATGGCAACCAAAAGAGCACTCGAGTTGACGAACAGTCTCAAGGAAGATGATGTCGTCCTGTTCCTTATTTCTGGTGGAGGTTCAGCACTCTTTGAGATGCCAGTGGATGGCGTAAGCCTCGAAGATATCCAAAAACTGACCGAAGCACTGTTAAAAAGTGGTGCAAATATAGTAGAGATAAACACCGTTAGAAAGCATCTATCGAAAGTTAAAGGTGGAAGATTTGCACAGCATGTCTATCCAGCAAAAATCGTGTCTCTTGTACTTTCGGACGTATTAGGAGATAGACTTGATAGTATTGCATCTGGTCCTGCGTATCCAGATGGAACAACGTCTCAGCAGGCGATTGATGTGCTAAGAAAGTATAACATAACGGTGAGTGAGAAAATTCTAAATGCATTAGCACAGGAAACACCAAAAGAATTGTCGAATGTTGAGACATTCATAATCGGCAGTGTAAAAGTTGCCTGTGAGAATGCTGAAAAATTTGCAAGCCAGCTTGGATATAACACATTCGTTCTTACAACTACACTCGATTGTGAGGCAAAAGAAGCGGGAAAATTTTTGGCTTCCATAGCAAAAGAGATAAAAAACAGCGACAGACCAGTCAAGAAACCAGCAGCGATAATACTTGGTGGAGAAACTGTTGTTAAAGTAAAAGGAAGTGGGAAGGGTGGCAGAAACCAAGAACTGGCTTTATCCTTTTCACTTGCAATTGAAGGACTTGAAAACATCGTACTTTGCAGTTTCGGAACAGATGGAACTGATGGACCAACCGATGCTGCAGGAGGCATTGTCGACGGACAAACAGCTCAAAAAATAAGGAAAGCAGGTCTTTCTCCGGAAAGCTTTTTGGAAAACAACGATTCATATAATGCACTCAAAATCGCAGGAGACTTATTAATCACAGGACCAACAGGGACGAATGTGAACGACCTTATCGTCCTGCTTGTTGGATAGCTAAAAAGGTGTAAAAGAAACGAAGGCCGGTCCAAAAGGACCGACCTTTTTTAAATCTCATAAATTTTCAAAGTAAAACATCACTTAATCTTGACCACCAACACCTCCGCCACCGTATCACCAGTGTTTTCCACGCTATGAAGAATGTTCTGCGGAAATTCAATCAATGAATCCTTCTCGAGTTCGTAAGAATCATTTTCAATCACGACTCTAACTTTCCCACTTATAACGAACAACAACGCAAATTCTTTTGATGAGTGCTTTTCAAGCTTCCCACCATGTTGGATGGTAATCTTTGCCACGATTGCCTTCTCAGAATCATAGAATCGTCTTGCATCGATTAATCCACCCAAAAGATTTTGAACATCCGAAACTTTGTAGACCATACTAAATCACTCCTTTCATTCCTCATCGTAGATTCGTTTTTCGCCTGTTATTTTTTGTATTGGTGCGATATCTTGAGTGACTTCCAATGTTCCGAGGTATTCTCCTTTTTCATTTCTCACAGCAAAGTATCTTATAAGCAC
>Ga0105162_1001414_pt1 | contig 13851 bp, 13 predicted proteins | sample JNZ201metaG_FD_81532 | JGI IMG/M metagenome (GOLD analysis project Ga0105162, IMG submission 81532) | Hot spring microbial communities from Jinze hot spring, China to study Microbial Dark Matter (Phase II) - JNZ 20120812A | ecosystem: Environmental > Aquatic > Thermal springs > Hot (42-90C) >...
ATACAGTGGTATACGTAGATACGTCTCGATGAGGGATCGAGAGCCGTTTGATAGTGTAGATGGTGGCTCTCCCCGAGACATCTAAGATGTGGGGTGCTTGGGGTCGCCCTAAACGCCCCCGAGCCCGATGAAAACCCGAGTGGAATGCGGGGGAAAGAGATGAGGCAATGAAACCAACCGATATAAACCTGCATCAGAGCTGAACCCCCTAGTTTAAGTAGCTAGGTTTACATTCTAGGACTGCTTTAAGTAAGACTGGTAGAGCTTATTCCACTCTTGAGTAGATCCCTTCGAAGACTACCGGTAAATCACTAGGACTAGATAGCTCGTAGAGGTTCTTCATAGAGGTAGCAAGTAGCATTCTAGAGTAACCTGGTATAAAGAGAAGTCAGGAGTTTAGATAAAGCCTCAGCTCCACGGATCACTACAGCTACTGGTTACTCCACGCGGAGGTCGTGGGTACCCTCGAGCCATGTGGCACGGAGATCACACCTAGTCTTAGAGCATTCCTAGAAAAACCCTAATAAACTTAATGCACCAAAACGGTCGTTACATCTTGGATACACACTACATTCCTACAAATGAGTGGCAAAACTGAGAGAGTTAAATAACAAAGCATGAAGAAACGAGGATGCTATCCTGCGAACTGCGGGGTTTACAGGACTGTACGGATACGATCAGGCTCGAACCGGGTCTCAAACTTTTCTCAAAACTTAAAAGCTATGATTGATAGTTACTTACGGCGAAAGCTAATGAGTGAGTATCCGTATGGCTACGTAGTGAGAGTTGGTGACAAGACCTATAATGTACTCGTTAGACCTATTGGAGAAGGTAGGTTTAAAGTATTGGTGGAGAACACCGAACTTGACGTGTTCGTAGAAGGCGGGCAGACTATCGTAAAACCTCAACCTAGTGCTGCTACCGTTAGCTCTGTAGAACCAAAGACTCCCACTACCGACAAAGCTAAACCTCCTTCCGATGGAGGTAGCAGGAGGCCTGAAACTAGTTCTGAGACAGCACCAGCGGCGATAACTCCAGCGGCCACGCCGACCGCTCCAGTAACAGCGGTAGGTGGTGCGACAATAGCTTCTCCTATTCCAGGTAAGGTTTTGAAGGTCTTAGTTAGTCCCGGAGAACTCGTAAATCCCGGAAAGTTGGTCGCTACCTTAGAGTCAATGAAGATGGAGGTGGAGATCTTTAGTGATAAGAGTGGCAAAGTGAAAGAGGTAAGAGTAAGACCTGGAGACTTCGTAAATGTTGGAGACCCCTTGATACTCTTAGACTAGCTCCCTCGTAGAAGTTGGCTTTCCATGGGTTGTTCAATTCTCAACCTGTAGCCTGAATGTATCTTGGTCATTCTATCACCAAATCTCTCTAGAAGCCTTGCTTCACCTCTTAACCCAGTGCAGTGCCCTGCGTATACGTCGACTACACCCTCATGGACTAGCTCTTCAACAACCCTAGATATCGTTTCGGAATCGGCACTCATTAAGTGAAAACCACCTAGAACTACTATCTCTCTGGCACCTGTTAATCTCTTCGCTTGCCTAACTATGTTAGCTATCCCGGAGTGAGAACAGCCTGCGATCACAATCGCTTTCTCACCTAAGCTAACCGCTATAGCAGTATCGTCTAGAAGTAGCTCGTCTACTATGGCTTCACCTGAAGTAGTTCTAAAGTTTTTTATAGCGTAGTTGCTGTCGTAGTACCTGTCTACTTCACCCAAAAACCAAACACCGGGTGCTAACTCTGTAGGCTTTTTAGTTAGCACTAACTCAAGTCTTTGTAGAGACCTCTTGACTGCGGGAGGCATACCTACATCAAACCTTGTGAACCCACGAGACTTACTATAGCAAGGCCTAAGTACGTCAGGATGGGCTATTACAGGTTTACTGCCTACTGTCGCTATTAATTTAGACAACCCCCCACTGTGGTCGTAGTGTCTGTGGGATAACGCTATTACGTCAACAGACTCAAGACTTACCCCTAGTGATGAGGCATTCTTGATGAGAACGCTTCCAGAGCTACCGCTATCTAGGAGAACTCTAAACACCGTACCGTCGCTATAGAGTATGGAAACTAACGCACTAAATCCATGCTCCGCTAGGAGTCTCGTAAACCCAGAGTAATCATCGACTAATACGGTGATTTCAGCGCTTACTATTCGATAAGAGTCTGAGTCGCTCATTTAATAACCCACACTTACTAAACCCAACAAATAAAATATCCCATCATTCTGACTCTTCTCTCTCCTTGAACGTATATCGAGTGTTGAATTTAGTCGCCCACAAGGACCACGTCCCCAGCTTTTTAGAAGTACCTCTACTCCTCAAGTATGAAAACGGCAGGCTCGCAACAAGGAAGCGTAGCGTTTAGACTAATCTAGTTATAGAGTCTAAATAAGGGAGATTATCATAATGTATCACATTACAATGTGTTATTAAGGATCATAGAGCTGGTGAGAGTTCAAGAGGTTTCCTCGTATACAAGTTAGCTAGAGTAGCATCTGGCGAGGAACACAGCTGCATACATTAGAAACTTAGCTAGAGCTTCATTACTTAGTGAGACTGTGTGACCTATATCCGGTAGGACGTGGAGCTCGAACGTTTTACCGCGAGCGACAAGCTTGTTAATGAAGTCTAGTACGGGCTGTATTGGTGTTCTAGAGTCGTTTTGAGGTTGTACTATGCATAAAGGTGATTCCAAGTTCTCTACATAAGTTATTGGAGATCTCTCTTTGAATAACGTCTTTTTGCCTGCGAATAACACTTCCTGAAAGGTCTTAAAGTACCTGTCGGCCAGCTCATACATCATCTCCCAGTCAGCTACTGGGGCACCAGCAACACCACATTTCCAGAGCCTGGGTCTTGTAGTTAACTGCATAAGCGTAGTGTATCCCCCATAGCTATAGCCAACGATTGAAACATCACTATCTCTAGCAAGACCGTGTTTTACAGCCCATCCTCTAGCTGCTGCGACATCCTCCATGTCAGCACCGCCTGGATCACCTATGTCCATTAACCTAAACTTCTCACCGTACCCAGTCGAGCCCCTAAAGTTTGGAGCAACTACGTGGTAGCCTAGAGCAGCTAGAGCAGCGACTATCGGTGTCCAGGAGTTAGCTACTTCAGACCAAGGACCCCCGTGTGGGTACACTACGGTAGGTCCCGGCTTTGGTGAAACTCTCGATTCGAGTACATATGTCGGTATCTTCAGGCCATCGAACGACTCTACTTCAACAAACTTAATCTCACCCAGTCTTTCAGCTATCTCATGAGGTAGTGGGTTATCTATGAGGATATCTGTGGCACCGCTATCGATATCTACTGCTAAAATCTTCGGTGGAGTTCTAAGACTCGAGTGAGTTATGTAGAATTTATTACGGTATGATGCTGCTGACGATACGAAGCCGGTATCCGGTCCTAAACTTCTTCCGTCTATAAACAGCTTCGAGTTACCCTTCTTCTTACCTATAGCCCAAACTCTACCATCGGCCATCCACCCGAAGTCGACGAACTCTGTCGGTTCGTAATTCTCTAGGTCGGAGTACTTGAACTTTACTCTTTCAACTTCTCTGGTACTGAGGTCTAGTGAGTAGAGCCTCATCTTGTCTCCGTCTTCGAAGTTGCTAGCGAACAGCAACTTAGTTCCACAAAGCTTGGGGTGGAAGTTACTCGAGCCCTCCTTAGGTGTGAATACCTCTTGAGCGCTAGTTAAGGTGTCCACTATTAGTAATTCTGTCGAAAACGGGTTGCCCACGAGGTGACCGAAGCCAACTATGTATCTCTCATTAACATCAGTAACGAATTCTCTACCCTTAGTTTCAGCAATTTTTTCGACAGTTCCTTTAGCTATATCAGCTAGGTATATTCCAGCACCAGTTTTCGTCGCACCAGACCAAGCAACTCGAACACCGTCAAAAGCTAGTCCAGCTATTCTTTGTGGCTCAATGCCCTCAGACACGGTGATGTCTTCACCTGTCTCGATATCGTAAGCATAAACCTTTGATAGCTCGAATCCCTTACTAACATCTCTTAAAAATACTACCTTACTGGAAGATTCATGAACTTCTATAAGCATATGCACTTCCGACGCTACAAGCTTTTTCACACCTGTTTCCAAGTTAATGGCATAAGCGCTATACACACCTCCCTCGGTAGAACCATACACTAAGTAGCTACCAGCAACACCCTCCACTGCGTACCTTGGAATATGGACTAAAGTCTCAATTACCTTAGAAACTTCCACTAAGCTCCTAAGTACCACGGATATCGCACCAAGACTTATTTCAACTACGAAATTAAATTAGGTTAACTATACACAGAGTTCTCCGTGGATGCTCTCAGGACAGAGCAAGGCACAGTTTTATATCTATAGTTTCTTGTATAGCTGGGGGTATTAGTGACTCGAGATAGGGTTATCGGGGGTCTGCTGTTAGCTGCCTCAGTCGCTATAGTAGTCATCTATGGTTGGTTAGTCTTTCTAACCGATTATTACTTACTAGTTCTAAAGCTCACTGGCTTTATAGCTATAGCTGGAGTGTTCGGTATTTTAGGCTGGATAGGTTACACGTTAGCAACTACCCCTCCCCCGAAGCCTATAGAGGAAATAGAGAAAGAAATCGAGGAAGAACTTAAGAAGCTTGAAAGCGAAACTAAGAGCGCTACTCTACAAACCGAGACTCAAAGGACCTCCTCGAGTTAGATCGATGTCTTAGTTAAAGAGAGTCTGAGGGAGGTAAACTCTATTTTTCGTTCCCATCAGCGTTTCATAAAGCTCAGTAATCTACTGGCACCAAATTGTGCTCTTTAAGTGAGGTTAAGTGCTATTAAGACTCTTTGTGGTAATATGCTGGAGTGAGTAGTGGGTAGACTAGAGTCATATGAAGTACTGAAAAAGCTGTTCTGGATGTCGAAGTCCAGAAAGCTTAGTCTGTCTGAGATCGAGCTGGTAGTAACTGATAGGTCGGTTGTTAGAGGAGTGAAAACCTTTAGACTCTCAGATAGTGCTATTTTGATGAAGGACCGCGTTGTTTTAGCAGATCTCGATACTCAAATACCCCTACATCGCATAGTAGAGATAAGAGCTGGTGGTGAACTTCTTTGGAAAAAAGACCGAGGTGCCCAGACGAGACCCTAAAGAAGTTGCCTACGTATAAGGAAGTGCGAGAACACGTACTTAGGGTGAGTGAAGAGCCCCTAGCTCTTCCAAGGTCAGTTAGCAAGAAAGCTTTAGTCAAGTACTACACTAAAATAGACAAAATACGTGAGTACTTGGTAAAAAACGTCTTGAACCCTCTCTCTGCCTTAAGGGATGTTCTCGAAGTTAGTTTTTACGAAAAAATTGCTGCGAACACACTACCAGAGGGAGTGTCTGCTAAAGAAGTTACTAACAAGCTCATTGGAAAAATTAGGATCATTAACAAGCTATCGCGAGAGTACAGATCGAAGATTGCCGTAAGCTTCGATTCTGCCGAAGCTCGAGAGCTATACAGAGAATATGTTGGAAGAGTTTTGTCTATTGTCAGAAGACTGTCAAAGCTCATCGAGATGACTAATAACGCAATATTTGAGCTTAAAAGAACTCCATGTATAGACCCATCAGTTCCCGTAGTCGCAGTTGCTGGATTGCCTCAGGTCGGGAAGTCAACGCTTGTCTCAGTACTATCAACAGCTAAGCCTAAGTCCTCACCGTTTCCCTTTACTACAAAGGAGATAATTATGGGCCACGTAAACGTGGGCTTTCGGAGACTTCAGATCTTAGACCTCCCGGGGATCCTGGATAGACCTCCTAACGATATGAACGAAATTGAAAGAAAAGCCTTAATAGCTATAACAGAAGTCGCTGACTTAGTCTTGTTCATAGTGGACCCATCTGAAGACTTCTATTACGGTTTAGAGAGCCAGCTAGGTCTCCTAAGGTCTCTCAAAGACTGGGTTAATACCGATATCCTAGTAGCGATTAACAAGGTAGATAAAGTAAGTATGGATAGAGTTGAAAGAGTTTCTAGAGCCATAGCTGACGTATTGCCAAACACTAAGATAGTAACAATAAGTGCTTTAAAAAGAGAGGGGTTAAGCGAGTTAATGAATGCAATGATAGAGCTCTTAAACAAAATCTCTAAATGAAAAAATCCAGAGGATAGTTAATGCCATAACCAGCGAAAATATCTGCAAAAGTCTCAATACACTATCCGAAGATAAGTTTAGTATGAAGCCTACCAGGATAAGAATGCTTAACACTAAGGACTTATAGTAAGTTCTTAGACTACTCTTAATCGAAGACCACCTCCCAAAAACTTGGATAAAGCGTAAGACGAAGCGGAAAGGATAATTAAGTAGGCGGAGGGAAGCAGTAAGTACGAATATAGGTACGAGACTGCGGTGGTTTGAATAACGTTGAGATATCCAACAATATCTCCTATATCTACGTAGTGTTTTTCCTCAACTTTCGGTCTAGGAACATAGCTACCAAAATAGCTTACTTTAACTATGTATTTTCCCTCACTAAGTGTAATAAAGCACTCTTCGACCTCGAGACCCCCCCAGCTGAATGCACTCCAACTACAGCTGATAGGTTCTACTCCTATTAAGATCTTTTCTACCTCAACAGGCTTAAGCTTCAAAAACACTAAAGTGGCTTCAGAACCCAGTACTTTTAGGTCCAGTACCACTAATCCCGACGAGAGGTTTACTGACGATATCTCCAGTATTCCAATAAACACTATAGAGAGACCTTTACCAGCGTACAACATGTTGCTAACCCTTAAAGAACCGGACCATGGGACTCTAACTAAAGCAGGGTCAACTCCGAAAGCATACCCCATGAATGCTACCTCAACCTCGAATTCGTCTCCTAGCGATAGTAAGTCCTGTGGGGGACCTACATAAAACTTGCCCTCAGAGTCTCCTAAAACTACTATAGCAGGATCCCTCGAACTTTTGTAGAACTTCACTACAGCGTGGGGTACCGGGTTTCCAAGAACATCTACGATGCTTCCTGTGATCGCACCATATCTATCGCTAGCTATAGGAGGTTGAGGTGACTCTAGTGCTAACGCAAATACTGGCATGAGCGGCATTCCTATATAATAAACTATTGAGAGAGCTACTATAGCGGCTCCCGCACTCTTCCCCATTCTCAAGGGGATCGTATATAGGAGAATTCCTATTGTGAGTATTTTATCTCTAAGGCTATAGACAACTGTAGATATCAAGTATATAGTCTTTATAGCAGTAAGAGAAGTAGCTATTAGACTGCTGATGTGCTTCAGTAACTCGACCAAGATATCTGCTCCAGAAACCTTGAGTGCTGCTGCTATAGACTGAATGGCTAAATACGATGCAACGAGAGTAGTCGTTCTACCCGTCAGCCAGGTTATGAAGTTGGGCCAGCTCGCACCTAGAACAGCAAGAAAGTAATCTCCTAGTTTCAACAATAGACTATAAGCAGATACTAGTACCGCAGACGCTAAGCCATCATACATCATAAGTACTCCCCACTTCTTTATGGATTTAAGTGGTAGTGGAGAGCCGTAGAGTACCGCACCTAAGCTGTAAGTAAGTAAAGATAGCATGTATGCTAACGAAAGCAGTTCCATCGAGAACACTCCATTACGGTGCTGGCGGCGGGGGCATAGGGAGAGAGATAGAGGAAGCTATGTATGAGATTAAGGCAAAAATAGTTGTTCCAAGCGCAAGCCAGAAGGCTGCTAAAACAGAGTCCTCTATTAAGCTTTGTCCAGCTCTCTTCAGGTTTCTAAAGGGTATTGGAGAGCCTCTTAGTGCCCAACCTACAGCCCATGATACTAAGAATACGAACCATGCTACACTCATAACTACAACCGTTACCTGTCTGATGAATTCAACTAAGTTCAATACTGTACCCACTTTTTCGAACACTTATATAGTGTTACGTATCCTTACTACCGTGGGTTCGACTTTGAGCATGACCGCTCACTTTGTATCGAAGAGGGCTGTAATAGGTTTTGGTACACACCTCATGCCTCCGCTCACTATCCTCGGACCTTCTCACGTAGGTTCGAGGTCTATCTTATTTAGCTACGTTTTTCTTGGTTTTCCTACAAGGAGAAAACTAGTTGAGCTCTCCAAAACAAACCAAGCAACTCTCGAGGAGCTAGATAGGCTCAGTTCAGGCAGTAGGCTTGGGACAGGAGTCACAGTTAGATCTCACTGCGTGATATATGAAAACGTGGAGCTAAGCGATGAAGTCGAGCTTGGTCATAATGTACTTATTAGAGAGGGTACCGTAGTAGGTACAAAAACAAAAATCGGGACGGGTACCGTAGTCGATGGGCACTCGATTATCGGGGACGACAGCAATATACAGTCCGGTGTCTACATACCGATAGGGACTAGAATAGGCAATAGGGTCTTCATCGGGCCTAGAGCCGTTATAACTAACGATAAGTATCCTCCAAGTAAGAGAATTGTTGAAACGGTCATAGAGGATGATGCTGTGATAGGTGCGAATTCGACTATCGTTGCTGGAGTTAGGATCGGAAAGAGAGCTGTTGTTGCTGCTGGAGCTGTTGTTACAAAGGATGTCGACCCAGATACAGTTGTTGCGGGAGTACCGGCTAGGCCGATTATGAAAAGAGAAGAGTATGAAGCAAGAAAGAAACTATACGAAGAATCTGGCAGTACCGTACTTAAATAATTCAAGCGAACAGTTTATGTGTTTTTATTTAATCTGGGTGTAAGTATTCGAGCGGTAAATGAAAGTATGTTTAATCTTAGAGAGATAGCTGAAAGCATTATAAGAAAGCCTGGAGTTTTTCTCGATGAAACGAAGCTTTATCCGGAGTACGTACCAGACGTTCTACCGCACAGAGAGGAGCAGTTTAAGCAACTCACTAAGATGTTTAAACACGTCATTATTTCGCCCGGTTCTTCTTCCGCTAGGGTAGTTCTTTACGGGTCTCTGGGAACAGGTAAAACAGCGACAGCTATATCTTTTGGTAAAGTCATCACTAGGCTAGCTAGCGAGAAAGGCGTAAAACTTAGATATGCACACGTAAATTGCGCTAGCTCTAAGTCAGCACTTTCAGTACTCAGAGAGATAAAAAACCAGCTCGGTCTAAGTGTGCCAGATAGGGGGCTGGGTTTCCCGGAGTTTGCTCAGGCACTACTAAAAGAAATGGATATGGAGGACCTATATGCTGTAGTCACTCTCGACGAATTCGATTCCGTTCTACTCAATTTTAAGACTGAGGATAAATATTCCCTGGTAAGATTCTACGACATATTTCACTCAGAAGTAATGAGATTGAACTTTATATACATAAGCAGAATGCGACTAAACGACATTATTAGGACCCTAGACGAGATATCGGGTAGCTACATGATGAGGAACACTATAGTTTTCAATCCATATAAATCAAAAGAGCTCTATGATATACTTAAATACAGAGCTGAGGAGGCCTTCTATCCCGGTGTAGTTGATAGTGAAGTATTCGAGTACATATCAAACCTCGTAGGCTACGACGCTGGCGGTGATGGCAATGCCAGAAAGGCCCTAGCAATACTCTACGCAGCTGGAAAGCTAGCTGAGAAAGAGATCGAGGAAGGTAGAGCCTCGAGAGTCCTTGTTGAACACGTTCGGGCAGTTTCAGCTAGTGAGGACCTAAGCCTAATACACGTTCTGGACTCATTGAACTATTTAAACATTCACCAGCTACTACTGCTCAAATCTATAGCCCTAGGACTTAAAGAAACCGGAAGTAATTACGTAAGTATTGGTTACGTCGAAGACGTGTACAAAAGGCTCTGCAGTAGCTTAGGACTTGAACCCAGAAAACATACCCAAATATATTACTACGTGTCGGAGCTAGCAAGCCGTGGTATCGTAATGACTAAGAAGACCTTGAAGGGGAGGAGAGGAAGGAGTAGTTACGTCAGCTTTGGTGCTGCTCCACTAGATAGCCTTCTGAACGTACTCGAGAAGGCCATAGCTATGAGGCGTGAAGTCGGTGAGTAACTTAAGAGACCTGGTAGTTGAAGTCATGTCTAGCAAAGTGAGGATCAAGATACTAAAGCTATTAGTAGAAAGAGAGTCTCTCAATATATCTGCTATAGTAAGAGAGACTAAACTTAACCATAAAATAGTTAAGGAGAACCTAGACTACTTAGTCGAGCGAGGAGTAGTTAACGAAGTAATCCTCGGAAGAGTTAGAGCCTATAGACTTAACTACTCCAATCCCGTAGCTAGAGCGATAAGAGACCTATTTACTTCTTAAAGTTGCTTCTTAAAGAAGTCCTCAAGACCTCTCGAGGACTTTACCTCTTTCTTCTCGGTGCGCTTAGAGCTAGGTCTGCTTTCGGGGATAGTACTGGTCGGTTTACCTTCAGTTCCTGTTTTCCTGATCTCTTGTCTGAACCTTTCAACCTGTCTTACTATTGTGTCTCCCTTGCTTTCTGAGAGGTACCTGATCATGGATTCGCTCAGGTTTAGCCCCAAAGCTAGTTTTGCTGCATATTCAGGATTATTGTCGAAGATCACTTTCAGATAAGGTATCACATCAGATTTGACTGTCGAGGTAGAGCACTTTAAGTGAGACGCTATCAGTCTAGCTAAATCCTCTCTTACTTGTCTCGCCTCCCTAGTCTTGACCATAAGTCGTATAGTTTCAGGAAACGAGTACTTAACCCATTTATACTTATAATCTTCATTCTTTATTGAGAGAGCAACTCCAGCTGTCATCATATCGACAGCGTAAGATAAGAGGTCCCAGTTTCCGGTTCTTATTATCCTAGAAAGGTATACGTCAGCTCTAGATAAAGCTTCGTAAGCTCTCCAGAGGTCGTCGGGATCCAGAGCTTGTCTAGGCAGGTTCTCGTGAACCCATTTAATCAGCTCGTCCGGAGCTAGGTCTGTTTGAGTAGAGGCCTCTCTAGCTTGCCAAGCGTACTTCGATATCATTATCTTTCTGACGACGTCAAATATGTTGAGATCTCTGTCTCTAGCTCTAAGAAGGGCTTTAACTGTAGCAAGAGTGACTTTACCGAATCCTTCTCCAACAGCTTCCAAGTCGTTTATAGCAGACCTAAGATCTCCTTCAGCTTTTTCTGCGATATAGCTTAGTGCTTCCTCTTCGCACTCCAGTCTTTCACTTGAGCAAATGCTGCGGAGAACTTTTTTTACATCCGTTTTAGTTAATCTCTTAAACTCTATCATCATGCAGGCGTCACGTAGTTCTCTAAGCTTAGGGTCCCATGGATCATTTGCTATTAATACAACAGGATGTGAAGTGTTTTCAATTAAGTTCAGTATCGACTCGAGCGCACCTAGATCTGCTGTGGCAGATACACCATCCACTTCATCTAGTACTATGATCCTTCCGCGATCACTCTTTAGACTCCCACCCCTAGAGGACACTATAGCTATTCTCTCTATATCAGTAGATCTCCTGTAGTCACTAGCGTTCATTTCGATAAGCTCTAACCCTCTCTCTTTAGCTGCAGCTTCAACGAGTGAATTCTTGCCTGACCCTGGGGGTCCATACAAGAGAACCGCTTTTTTCCCTGGCTTCCCTTGAAACCAGGAGTTTAACCACTCAATAAATAGTCTTTTAGCTTCTTCTTGGTTAACTAATTCATCTATTCTCCTTGGTCTGTACTTAAATACCCAAGGAAGTTTTTTAGCGAGAGACATCGATTCACCGCTTTGAGGGCCTAGCAGGCGGAGGCTGCTGTCTCAGAGTCTTACCTAGTAGGACAAGCTTAGCTAAAAGAGCGCTAAGCTGTATTTCATCATCTGCTCCTTCGACTAATCTGTACTGCACTTCACCTAAGTAGTCAGCTATCTCTACTCTTATTTCCTCCGGTATAGGAACTTCCGAGCTGAATACCTCTCTGTGTAACTGCTTAACTATGTCTACACCAGACAATCCATATGTAACCATGAGCTTTCTAAGAGTATCCCTAGACTTTAGGAAATCTCCTTCAAATAGTGCGGTCTTCAGTAGCGCTCTGACTTCAGCAGGTGTAGCTAGACCAACGACTTTGTACACGTTAGATAAGTTTACTTCACCGAGTGCTGCCGATGCCTGCAGAATGTTTATAGCCCTTCTCATATCACCCCCAGAGACCTCGTATATCGCATCTAGCCCTTTATCGTCACAAACCACCTTTTCGTGCGAACATATCCACTTCAACCTAGCCACTACATCCTCTCTCTTAAGCGACGTAAACCTAAAGACCGCACACCTAGACTGAATGGGCTCTATAATCTTACTCGGGTAGTTAGCAATAAGTATAAACCTAGTTACATCTACGTACATTTCCATAAGCCTCCTAAGTGCTTGCTGTGCGTCTGCTGTCATATTGTCTGCTTCATCGAGTAGCACTATCTTAAAAGGTACGCCCACCGGTAGCTTGCTTCTGGAAAACTCTTTCACCTTAGTTCTTATAACATCTATACCTCTCTCGTCTGAAGCATTTAGCTCTAGCATGTACAGTCTGTAGTCCTCACCGTAGAGGTCGTGTGCTAGAGCATGTGCTGCCGTGGTCTTACCAGTCCCAGGAGGACCTGCGAAGAGCAAGTGGGGCATGTTTTTCTCTTTAACAAATACTTGAAGTCTTTTAACGATGTCCTCTTGATTCACCATTTCCTGTAGAGACTTAGGTCTGTACTTTTCGGCCCATAAAAGCTCTGTCAGTACACCCCTAGAGCTCATCAATACACCGGAGTAATCTTGTTCTCTCAAACTTAAATACCTCTAACCTCTTCAACGAAGATCCCTTTTTGGTACAAGTTACATATTACATATTAAGTCACGATATTACTGTTCGCACGCTATTGATCAAGTATGACCAAACAGTATCTTACTACAGAGCTATTTTGCGGCAACGTCACGTTTCTCTGCATAATACGTTGAGGATCATAATGCCGTGACGAGCTGTGTAGAGCTTCACGATGTAGAAGTCTCCTCCTACTAGCTCAGGAGTTCCTTGAATTTGCCACTTACACTTAACTAACTTATCGCCTGGACCTACCGTTAGGTCTACAGAAGGTTCGACCACTACTATATAACCTCGAAAACCAGCTTCTATCAGCACCTCTTTTTCACACAAATAGCTGCCACCACCGGTCATAATCTCGATCTTGAGTAGGGTCTCAGACCTGACTCCATCATTATGTGCATAAATTGACAGAGTCGGGACAGGATTCAATCCAGTATAGGTTATATAGAGTAGCGGTTTGAGCTCGAAGTACTCTCTAGTTGATGTTACTAAGCTATATATGTAGCTTACGATCGCTAAAATTAAGACTAGGGCTACAGCTATCAGCAAGACCCTTACGATTAGCGGATAAACCCCACGTTTAAACTTCCTTGGAGAGAGCTTTTCGACCATACTACACCAACCCTAGGTAGTATAAGGTAATTAGAGTTGTAGAGATGGAGACTAACGTCATAGCTATTATGTGTTTAAAGCCTGCGCATACCGCCTGCTCTGACGTAACACCTGCTATTAAGCCCATAATCATGGAGTTTATGTATGACCCTATAGTTAGTGACGTTATCATGGGAATCAAGCTTGCGGGTTGAACAGTTCCTACAAAAGAAGTAAGCATCCACAGTATTATAACTGGTGCTGAAGCTAGTAGAATTGACCCAAAATAAGGTAATAGTACGTAAGCTCTCAGCCTTCTCCTAAGCTCTAATTCGGACTCCGCTAAAACTGTTGTAAACCTAGCAAGAGAGTCTACTATTTCTGGTGAGCCTCCACCTACTGATATCGAGTCTACTAAGAACCTGAAGACTACTAGAGTAAACCAATCTCGGACGCCCGCTAAGGCTTTCCTAATAGCTATATCCACAGACATACC
>Ga0105162_1001417_pt1 | contig 13842 bp, 12 predicted proteins | sample JNZ201metaG_FD_81532 | JGI IMG/M metagenome (GOLD analysis project Ga0105162, IMG submission 81532) | Hot spring microbial communities from Jinze hot spring, China to study Microbial Dark Matter (Phase II) - JNZ 20120812A | ecosystem: Environmental > Aquatic > Thermal springs > Hot (42-90C) >...
CCCCCCACTATCTGAAAGTTCCACACGAGAGGCTTCACTGCCCTTATTTCCATCTTTTTCTTTTCGCCGTCTTTTCCCTTAAATCATGACGGATTTCTGGGCTTCAGCGCTGGAGTTTCTTGTGACAGAACCACCAGTCGAAGCACTCTATTTCTCCAGCCTTGGCCTTTTCCAGCCTTTCCTGCAGGGCTTTCACGGTGTTCGCTGGAGGGACGATCACATGGTCCCCCACCAGTTCGTTGTTGGGCCAGTTGGCGGGCATGGCCACCCCGTACTTGTCGGAGAGCTGCATGGCTTCCACCGTCCTGAGGATTTCATCGATGTTCCTCCCCAGCTCTTGGGGATAGTATATGATGATGCGTATTTTTCCCTCCGCATCCACCACGAAAACGGCCCTTACCGTATTCGTCCCCTTGCCCGGATGGATGAGTCCCAACTTCTCCGCCACAGCCCCCGTGTCGGCGATGATGGGGAACTGGATTTCCACGCCCAGTTTTTCCCTGATCCACTCCATCCATTTGAGATGGGAGAAGACTTGATCCACGCTGAGGCCTATGAGCTCACAGTTGAGGGCCTTGAACCTTTCGTACCTCTTCTGGAAAGCCACGAACTCGGTGGTACATACCGGGGTGAAGTCCGCGGGATGGCTGAAGAGCACGAACCATTTTCCGGCATAGTCGTTGGGTAAGAGTTTTTCACCGTGTGTCGTTCTAACCCTCATTTCGGGAAACCTGTCTCCCAGCAGAGGTATCCCTTTCTTTTCCTCCATCGGCTAACTTCGAGGACCATTTTTTAAGTTTTCCCACGAAGGGTCGTTGTGGGCTGATGGAACTCAGGCCGATCGGGGTAGTTAGAGTGAACCTGAGCGACGAGCAGGTGAAAGAGGCCTGGAAAACGGGAGGGGTGGAGGGAGAGATAGAGATCTATCCCGAATACGAGCAGGCGTTGGATGGAATAGAAGACTTCTCTCACCTTAAACTGGTAGTTTGGCTGCATAAGGTTGGGGAAGGGGAGAGGAAGGTCCTGAAAGTGAGACCCAGGAGGTTAATCGGGTTGGGGGTTCCCGAAGAGGAAATACCCGAAGTGGGAGTTTTCTGTACCGATTCCCCCCACCGTCCCAATCCTCTGGGCATAACGGTGGTGAAGTTGGAGGAAAGGAGGGGGAGATTCCTGAGGGTCTCGGGCTTGGACCTCTTCAACGGTACACCCGTTCTGGACCTTAGACCATATGTTCCCCGCAGGATCCTTCCAGAGCCTACTCTACCGGCTTGGTTGGAGAGGATAAAGGACAGGCTTTAAAAATTGGGGGAGGAAAAGAAAATGTGGCTAAAGAGGAAGAAATGCTGGAGGAGTTAAAGCGCATAAGGACCCTTTTGGAGCCGAAACCTCCTCCTCCGCCTCCTAAAGGTTTCAGGGCAGAGTTCATGGACTTTCTCTCCAAATATAAAGTCTTGGGGATGGCAGTGGCTTTCATCCTAGGTCTTTACTTGGGTGCGCTGGTACAGGCCTTGGTCTCGGATTTGATCATGCCCATCATCCAGCTGGTGACCCCGGGACCTTGGGAAGGACTGGAGGTGGGTCCCTTCAGGGTGGGTCACTTCTTGGGTGCCCTCCTAACCTTCATCATCGTGGCTTTCGTGATCTTCCTCATCGTAAAGGCAGCGAAGAAGTGGAGGATCGAATAAGTACAATTTCCAAGGGATCCAATACTATCAAGTCCCGCGCTTGAAAAGTTCTATCACCACGTAGTTGGTGAGGAGTTCCATGATGTCGGGAGGAAGGGAGTGGAACATTTGGTAGATGAGAGCCCACTCCTTGGTCAATCCCTTGTCGAACCCAATGGTCTGTAGGATCTTTTCACCGTGAAGACCGAGGAACCTCTCCGCCTCTTCCAGCATTTTTCCTAGGGATGCGAGATCCATTTCGTGTGGTGTGAGCATGCTGGCCAGGAGCCCAAAGGCCTCCACGAACCTTTCCGTCTCAGTTGTTGGAACTTTGCTCACCCCTTCCTTACACTCCTTCAAGTCTTTCAGGACTTCGTCCGCGAATTTCTCGTGGACGGGTGTGAAGGTGAGGTGGATGCTCGGAGGGATTCGCATTTCCGGTATTCCCTTCTGTGGGAGGAAGATCCAGCCCCGCTTCATCATCTCGTCGCACAGTCTGAAGAGGTTCACTTCCTGTGAAGTGAAGGCGGCGAGAACCGTGGGTTCACCCATCAGGGAGAAACCCAACTCCCTTAACCCCGAGACGATACGGTCCCTGGCCTTAATGATCCTCCTGGTGAGATCCAGGTACCCCTCCTCTCCCAGATAGTGGAGGGCAGCCCAAGCCGCAGCCAGAGGTCCACCCGATCGGGAGGAAAGGACCGCGGGATTCACGATGGGATATCCGGGCCACCTGAGATTGGCATACTGGGAGAACATCTTGTAGAACTTTTTCCTGAAGAGGATTACAGAGGCGCCGATGGCCGAGTAGGCGTATTTGTGTGGATCCAGGGAAATGGAAGTTACCCCCTCGACCGTGAAATCGAAGTCAGGAAGGTTCTCGCCAAGTTTTTTCATGAAGGGAAGGACGAAACCACCCACACAGGCATCGACATGGAACCAGAGGTTTTTGGACCTGGCTATATCGGCCATCTCCTTGATGGGATCCACCGTTCCGAAGGGCCAGTTGGGTGCCGATCCCACGATCATGGCGGTATCCTCCGTTATGGCCTCGTTGATGGCATCGGGATCGGCCTTGTAGGTGGTGGTGTCCACCCCAACCCTTTTAACCCTCATTCCCAAGTACTCGGCAGCCTTATCGTAGCACGGGTGTCCCGTCACGGGCATAACGATTTCTGGAATGGTTATGGAACCCCTTTTCAGGATAAACCTATCCCTGGCGGCCTTGACGGCCAGAAAAACGCTCTCGGTTCCACCAAAGGTATAGGTGCCCACCACCTCCCCATCCCCCCTCATCAGGGAAATGGCTATGTCCACGATGTCCTTTTCCAGCCTTATCGCGCTGGGGAATTCGGTGAAGTCTAGGATGTTTTTGTCGGCGAACATCTTCCAGGCCTCGAAGATCACCTCCCTCAGCTCCTCCTTTCCGTGTTCGAAGGCTATGGTGAAGAGCTTCCCACTCTTGGGTTCGAAGTCTTCCTTAGCGTATTCCCTCAGTTTGTTTAGAACTTCTTCCTTGCTGAGGGGTTTGGGGAAATCCTTCACATAGATGAATAGATTCGGGAGCTTTTAACCCTCGCTGGGGGTGGTGCGGCCGGCGGGATTCGAACCCGCGTCACGGGCCCTCCCCGAGCCCTGGGCTCACGGGGAGCCCGGGTCTTAGACCAGGCTGGACCACGGCCGCCCTATCCCCCTCTCCCTTGCCAACTTTAACTTTATCGTCGGAGAAAGGAAAGGGTAAACGAGTTGCTGGGGAAAGGGTTTCTCGCCTTTACCGGTTTCAGTTCTAGGTTTCGCTTTCGGCGCAGTCTTCGCAAACCCATCTTCCGTTTACTTCCCTGAGCCCCTCCTTGACCTCCCCGCAGAGTTCGCAGACGCTCCTCCCTATTTCCTCCCTTCTGAGCACTTCGTGGTGTTCGATGGTTTCGGCCATTCCCGGAGAGAAGGAGGCTATGTCGGAGGCGGTGAGGATCCCCACCAAGACCCCTCCCCTCACCACGGGAAGCCTTCTTATCTTGTGCTTGGTCATGAGTCTGGCGGCGTCGAGCACATCGGAATCGGCTTCTATGGTGATGAGTTTCTTCGACATGATGTCCCCCACCCTTATTTTGCTGGCCTTCAAATCCACGCTCACCACTTTCGTGAGAATATCCTGTTCCGTGAGGATACCCACGGGTTTCCTGTTTCTCGTCACCACCACGCATCCCACTCCCTTTTCGGTCATCAGCTTGGCGGCTTTGGCTACGTTGGTGTTGGGCGTACAGGTTACCACGTTCTCCGTCATTATTTCCCTTACGGGTATGGTCTTCATAGGCTCCTCCTTTTTTTGTCCGCTACCATATTTAACCCCTCCTTCCCTGGAAAAGAAGTGGTTCCGACCCTTTCAGCGGTGGCGGAATGGAAAAGGAGGGCCGCTAGGGGGGCAGTCGAACTGGCGGAGGGTAAAGAAGTGGTGGGTTTGGGTTCTGGTACCACCGTGGCGGAGATGGTGAAGATGCTGGGAGAAAGAAGGCCCAGGTCGGTTTTCATCCCCGCTTCTCGCTCCACGGAAAGCCTTTGTAAAGAAGTGGGACTTAGGTTGGGTACGTTGGAGGAATATGGGGGAGTGGATTTGACGATAGACGGGGCGGACGAAGTCGATCCGGAATTGGATCTTCTCAAGGGAGGGGGAGGGGCACATACAAGGGAGAAACTCCTGGCGCTGGTTTCGAGGGAAGTGGTGATTGCCGTGGATAAAACCAAGTTGGTGAGGGTCTTGGGGGAAAAGAGGCCCGTCCCAGTTGAGGTCCTTCCCTTTGGTTGGAAACAAACGGCGAAAAGGCTTGAAAGACTGGGGGGAAAAGCTTCGCTGAGGGAGGAGAAGGGTAGGCCCTTTCTCACAGACAATGGGAATTATGTGTTGGATGTGCGTTTTGGTCCGATAAAAAGGCCCCGAGAGCTCGAGAAGAGGATAAACTCGGTGCCAGGAGTGGTGGAGAACGGAATTTTTAGCGGTTTGGCGGATGTGGTGGTGGTGGGACACGAGGAAGGATGCACGGTTCTCTGCAGGGGAAAAAGGCTTGGTAAATCGTTGGAAGATTGGCTGAGTAAGTTATAAGTTTTTGACTCCTTATTTTGTTTTGGCCGGGGTGGCTCAGATGGTTAGAGCGCCGGACTCATAGCCCCGCTATGAGTGCTGACCCCAGGGGATGATGGGAAATCCGGAGATCGCGGGTTCGAGTCCCGCCCCCGGCACCTTCCTCAGACCTCCCCGGATTTCCGATGCTCCTCGATAAGCCTCCCACATCCTTTCCCAGGTTTGGTTCAGAAAGAGTCGAGCTTTGATCTCCCTCGCCTACCCGCCCTATCCGTGTGTCCATTGCTCCGAACTCGATGGGAGAAAGCGCAGAACCTTACCGAGATACGTGGGTTCAACCCTTAATCCTCCCCTCGGGCTCTTCCAGAATCTGAGTTCCAAGTGTTTGGTTTATCGTTTTCTTACAACCGATGGATTTGGAAGGACTTTCAGCGGATTGATGGGATCCGATCGTTAGATTGGTCTTCGGGAAGCTTGTAGGGCATCGTCCCCAGCATGATGGTCTTCCCGTACTGTCCCAGCTTCCTGTCGGCCAGACAGCTGTAGTGGAGGAGGTCCTTTCCCGAACCGTCGTATCCCTCCTCCACCATGATCTCCATCTTCTCCCTCGTGATGTCTATGGGCCAGACCTGCCCCTTGGACCAGTCTATGGGCGGGAAGTCCTTTGGCTTCAGCCACTCTATCGTGGGGTCGAAGAGCCACTTCAGCCTCGGCACCTCGTCATAGGGTGGAACCCTTCCCGTTTTGAGATCTATTCCCCCCTCTGCCTCTATGAGTTCTCTAAAGGGCTTCATGGAAGGGTCTTTGATGATGAAGTCTACATTTTCGATTATCTGGGCGTCCCATATGGTGGTTTCGGTGTAAAGGGGAGCGGGTATGGCCGTGAGCAGGGCCCTGGGGGGAGGTATCCCATCGTCGAAGGGTTCGGCGAATCCCTTGAACATCTTTCCTTCCAAGAAGAGTTTTAAGATGGAATGGAGAAGAGGGGTTTTTTTCGGGGGGGTGATTATTTTGTTGATGGCATCGCAGAGGAGTCCTTTGGGTCCCTGCAGGAAAAGTTCCGCCACGGCCCTGACACATCCTTCTCTGGTCAGCTTCATGATGCTTTCAAAGCCCGGTGGGGCTGGATACTGGATGTAGTATTGGAGGGGGTGGCCAAAGAGTCTGGTGTTGTTGACGGCCATCCAGGGATCCCCCCAGAAACCCGAAACACTCCAGAAACTCAACTGGGTCCCCACCCCCCAATGGCCTGGAGAAACGGAGAGATAGAGATTGGCATGTATCCACTTTCTGAACATCTCTTCTCTCAGGTCCATCATGATTTCCCTAACCGGGCGCACCCATTCTTCCAGCACATAGGGCATGTGCTTGGGGAGCTCCCTTATCCTTACTCCTGTGACGGGATCCCGTATATTGAGCTGATAGGTCAAATCCCTAGGTGCAGCCACGCTCTCGCTGGGAGTGAGGAGCCTTTCACGGTCCTCCTCGTCGAAGTGCTGGGCAATTTCTTCGCTGGTTCCCACCAACCAGTACTGAATGGGTATTCCCTTCTCGTTGTGAAAACCTTCTATCCAATCGAATTCCCCCTTCCAGTAGTCCACATGCAGCCAGAGGGTGGTGGCGTACTCACCGTAAAGATACCTCACGCTGGTGAAGCCCAGATCGGGTCTCACCAGATAGGCTGGGGGATGGGCCAGATGGCAGAGCCATTTGGCCTCGATGGCCTCCTCGGGTGAGATGTTTTTGGAAAGGGCTTCCTTGCATAGGGAGAAGGCGTAGAAGTTACGGTGGGCCCACTCCACGAACTCCTCATATTCCAGTCTATGCCAGGTCTTCAGGTCCAGTCCTCCCCTTTCCCTGATCCAGACCACGATCCAGGGATCTACGCAGAAACCCTCGGGGGCCAGGTGTTCGTGTCCCGGGGGATACACGTCCCTGAACTTCCTGATGATGTCCTCCCTCATGGAGAGGATGGGTTGAACCCTCTGCTTGAAGTCCTCGAAAGCCTCCCTGCTCAGGATCTTTCTCACGCCTTCCAGGTGCTCCGACATCACCTCCTCCTCCTGGTCATCCTTTCAATGAACTCCTGGAGTCTATCCCTAGGAATGAGGGGAACGAACTCCACTTCCCTGATCCTCTTGAAGGGGGCGAGCCTTTCCTCCACCCACCTCATGAGTTCTCCAGCCGTGGCCCTTATTCCCTGTTTCAGGACCACAAAGGCCACCGGAATTTCACCACCCGCCAGTCCCGGTTTTCCCGCCACCACCGCATCCAGAACGGCTTCATGTTCTTTGAGCACCCCCTCCACTTCTTCTGGGGAAATGCCGAAACCCCTGAACTTGATCATCCTCTTCTTCCTTCCCACCAACTCCAGGTTCCCCATGCCATCCATCTTGGCCAGATCACCCGTGTAAAGCCAGCCGTCCTTCAGCACTTTGGCGGTTTCTTCCGGTTTGTTCCAGTACCCTTTCATCACCTGCGGACCCCTCACTATCAGTTCTCCCACTTCCCCTGGTTTTACTTCCCTCCCCTGCTCGTCCACCACCCTCTCCTCCACTCCCGTGGCTGGCCTTAGAGAGCTCGAGGGAGCTTCCCCGATCTTGGAGAGATTCACGAAACCCGAGGCCTCCGCAAGCCCATAGGAGTTGATCACGGGAACTCCGGTGAGGGAATGGAATTCTTCGGCCACTTCCTTGTTGTAGGCCTCTTCCACGTTGCAGACGAAGCGGAGGGAGGAGAGGTCATATCTTGTGATCACGTTGGGAAGATCCGTTAGGAGCATGATGCTGCTCATGGGGAGAAGAACCTTGGAGACCCACAGCTGTTCCACATGGGAAAGGAAGACTTCGATATCAAAGCTCTTCTCCAACACCACGGAGTTGCCCAAGTAGAGGGAGAGGAAAAGTTCGTCCAGGCTGAAGATGGAGTACATGAGATGGATGAGGGCAACCCTGTCATCGGGTTTGCCGAAGGAGAGCTCAGGGGAGGCCAGATGCTTGACCGCGGAAAGGAGGTTGTTGTGGGTGAGCACGGCTCCAAGATACCCCTTCTCCCTGGCAGCATACATCAAAATGGCGGGGTCGTCCGGAGAGATGTTCACGGAAGGAGGGGGGGAGGGTTTCTGGAATTCTTGAAGGGTAATCGTTCCAAGATCTCCACTGATGGAAATAAGATGCCTCAACTCCGGTAGTTCTCCCCTGACGTTCAGTAACACACTCGAGGTGGCTTCTTCGAAGAAGATCGCCTTGGCGCCTGAATCGGCTAAAAGATTGCGAACTTCCCTTTCCCTGAAGGCAGGATCAACGGGTACTGCAATTGCACCCGCTTTTAGGATCCCCAGAAGGGCGTAAACGAATTCCGGTCTATTCCACAGATAGAGGGCTACCCTATCACCCTTCCCTATTCCCAGCTCCACCAGACCCGAGGCTATCCTATCGGATTCCTTGTCCAGTTGATCAAAAGTGAGGAGGGAAGGATAGAGGAGAAAGGGTTTTTCCTTGAATTCCTCCGCCGCCCTCTTTGGAAGCTGGGAAAGGGTCTGGACTTCCATTTGCATCCTATTTTCTCGTGCGTGATTTAAAGGTTGTGGGGCACTAAGGGTTTCCTACCTCCGTAAAGCCTCCACGATCGTGAGCTTGGAAGCCTTATAGGAGGGATAAAGACCTCCGGAGATGGCGGCAACGAAGGCCAGGAGGGAAGCGTGGAGGATAGCTTGTAAAGGCAAGACCATTTCAACGGTGAAACCGGCGAAGGACATGGAGGAGGTCACACCCTTGAGGAGGATGGGACCGCAGATCAACCCTATGACCAAACCCACCAGCCCCACCGCCACGGCTTCCCCCAGGAACATCAGAAGGACTTGGGAACCGCTCATTCCTTGGGAGCGGAGGATCCCTATCTCCCTCCTCCTTTCCGTCACGTTCATGAGCATCACCACCGCAATGGCTATCGCTCCTATCAGGACGGAGAAGTAGAGGACGGCAAAGAGGATGTTGAATACCCTGTCTATGCTTCCCCTGGCGTATTCCAGGATTTCCTCTTGGGTAATGGAATGGGTGGAAAAGCCGTAATTTGGATACTCACGGTCGATCCTCTCCCTTATTTCCGAAGGGTTGAAACCTTCCTTCACGTTCACGAGGAAACCCCAAGCCCTACCCTTGCCCCAAACGGGATAGAAATACTCGTCCTGGGTGAGGAAGCCGATCACCGCTGACTCGGAGAGGGGATGGCTTCCTATCCAAACGTGCTCCAGCACCGCTCCGGTGAAAATGCCTACCACCCTGAAGTTTTCTTTACCAGGTACCATCCCCCTTTCCGTGAGTTTCCAGGTTTCCAGTGTTAGGTGGTCTCCGGCTCTTACACCCAGCTTTTCCGCCAGATGCTTGGGGAGGAGCAGGGTCTTGGGATCCTGGGAAAGCTGGAGGTAGGCCTCCTCGGGGGGAAGACCCGGGGGATCCACAAAATCCTGTCTTATCACCTTGGGTAGGAGCTGCGGATCCACCACGAAAACCCCCATGGACCTGCTGGAGGGCTCCAAACACTTGGTCCCGGGATAAACTATGCTTACTGGAACAGCTTCCTTTACCCCTTCTATCCCCCTCAGATTTTCCACGAATTCCACGGGGAGATTCTTCTCAGAAATCAGGATCAGGTCGGCACCCAAAGACTCCTTCACACTTTCCTCCATCGCTTCTCTAATCCCAGTTTTAAGACCGCCCAGCATCACCACGAAGCTGAGACTCATCCCCACGATCCCGAAGCATACCGCCGTTCGGAGGATCTTCCTTCCCAAGTTTTTCGAAACCAACCTTCCCACCCCCCCGAAACCGGACAGGTGGAGGGATAAGAAACTCAGGAGAAGGGCGGCTAGGATGATGGCACCCACCGCCATGATGAAGAAATTCAGCCCGGGGGTGGGTGAGGGGAGCAGACCTAGTTGGAGGGAAGAACCCAGGGAGAAAAGGGAGAGTCCTGCCAGCAGCAGCCTTCCCCGCTTCACCCCTTCTCCCCTCATCTCGGGACGGAGGGCCTGGTCCACCGTCACCCTGCAGGCTGCGAGGGATGGGTAGAAGGCCCCACCCAGTACCGCAAGCATCCCAGCCAGAATCCCTTGAAGAAGGGTTTTGAGGGAGGGAGTGAAGTAGAGTTCCTTTCCCATGCCCTCCACCCCCACGAAGAGGAAGAGGAAGCCCCTTCCCAGCAGAAGGCCCAGAAGGATTCCCAAGGAGACCCCCAGAATTCCCAGCAGGAAGCTCTCGGCGAAGAAGACGGAAAAGATTTGGGGACTGGAGGCCCCCACCGACCGGAGGATGCCTATCTCACTGATTCTCTCCCTCACGGTGATGAACATGGTGTTGAACACCAGGAAGAGACAAACAACCAGTGAGACCACCACCATCGCATCGAGTCCCTGTCTGAAGCTGGCGGTTTGTCTTTTCATCACCTCTATCGCCTCTATCTTGGGAGCATGGATCTCAAACTCCTGACCGAAAACTTCCTCCAGTTCATCCCTTACCTTCTTGGTATCTTCCACCCGCTCGAGTTTGATCCAGAGGGAAGAGAGTTTTCCCTCCATACCCGAAAGTTCCTGCAATTCTTCCAGACGGATGAAGAAATACTTCTGGTTGAACTCCACCCTTTCCTTCGGTTCGTAGATGCCTGATACCCTGAGGTAGTGGAGGGTACCGTTCTCGGCCAAGCTCTTCACGAAACTCACGGGGAACCAGTCACCTATCCCCAATCCGTAGTTCTCCGCCAGCGCTTTTGTGATCACCACGTTTTCCCCTTTTAATTCCCCTCCTCCAGAGATGGTTTCCAGCAGACCCGTGTAATAGTATTCGGAGGGGTCCACCCCCCTGGCCTCCACCACTTCTTCCTGATTTCCCTCGATGAAGGCCGCCACATGCAGAACCCTAGCCATCTCCTTTATGCCCTCCACCCCTTTCAAGAGGATGAGGTTATCCTGGTCGAAGGGAGAGGGCGAACCATAAGTCAAGATGAGGTCGGTTTCGCCCCACCCCCTCTCCAGGTACTCCTTGAAGGCTTCGAAAGCACTTCCCGTGGCCAGGTTCACCCCTATGAAGAGGGAGACGCTTACCGCCACCGCCAGGGCAGTCAACAGATTCCTGGTTTTCCTCCTGGGAAAGCTGCGGAAGGGGATCTTGAGGAGGGACAAATCATTTCCCCCTGTTTCTCATCTCCCCCACGATCCTTCCATCCCTTATCTTCAGTGTTCTATCCGCCATGCTAGCCACCACGGGATCGTGGGTCACCACGATTACCGCCACCCCTTCCTCCTTCGCCGCCTTTCTGAGGGCCTCCACCACTTCCTTTCCCGTTTTCGTGTCCAGGTCTCCGGTGGGTTCGTCGGCCAGGAGAATGGAGGGGCGGTTGGCGAGGGCCCTGGCAATGGCCACCCTCTGCTGTTCCCCCCCGCTGAGTTCGTCGGGGCGATGGTGGGCCCTGTGGGAGAGACCCACCAGTTCCAGAAGTTCCTCCGTCCTCCTCCTCCTTTCCTCCTTCGGTTTTCCGGAAATGAGCATGGGGAGTTCCACGTTTTCAAAGGCCGTGAGGACGGGGATGAGGTTGTAAAACTGGAATACGAAGCCTATCTTTTCCCTCCTGAGACGGGTCAATTCCCTTTCACTCATCTTGGTCAAATCATGTCCATCGATGTAGATCCTTCCACTGGTCGGGCGATCGAAGGTGCCTATGAGGTTGAGGAGGGTAGTTTTTCCCGAGCCGGAGGGCCCCATGATGACCGTCATTTCTCCCCTGAAGAACTTCACCGTTACCCCCCTGAGGGCAGGCACCTTTACTTTGCCGAGCTGATAGACCTTCTTCAGGTTCTTGGTTTCAACCGCTGGTGAAGCAAACTCATTTCCTCTGGCCATATTTCTCCCAGTATACGAACTCTGAGAGTTCCTTTCGACGGGGGGCCTTGGGTTCCTCGGCCGGGTAGCCTATGGGAACGAGTTCCACTACCCTCACCCCCTCGGGCACTCCGAGCAATCTCTCCACGGCCGCACTGTCGAAGTATCCCACGTGCACGGTTCCCAAGCCCAAAGCATGGGCGGCGAGGCACAGGTTCTGGAGGGCGAGGGCCACATCGAAGAGATAGAAATCGCCCTTATCCGTGACGGGCCTTCCCTTGTAAAAGCCGGAGACCCCCGTTCTCCCGCAGGCCACAAGGACCACGGGAGCCGTCCTTACGGCCTCTCTGGCAGGGTTTCCCGGTGGAAGGGTTTCCGAGAGCTTTTCCTTGGTGGAGGGCTCCTTCACCACGATGAATTCCCAACATTGGGTGTTGGCCCAAGAAGGTGCCCAACGGGCTGCCTCCAGAAGTTCCCTCAGCTTCTCCTCCTCCACTTCCCTTGGGAGGTATTTCCTTATGGACCTCCTTTCCTTTATGGCTTTCAGTACATCCACGTTGGCAATAGCCCCGGCCTCCTTTTAACTTTACCGCCCTTTGGAAAGCTAAAAAAAGAAAGGAAGGAAAGGTTCTACCTCCCCTTCCACTGGGGTTCCCTCTTCTCGAGGAAGGCCATCAGCCCCTCTTGGAAGTCTTCGGTCTGGGTGAGGAAGTTCAGCGCTTCTTCTTCCAGTTTCAGTGCGGATTTCAAGTCCATTTCGATTCCCTTGTTCATCACTTCCTTGATCTTCTTCACGGCCAACGGGGCCTTCTTCGCCAGGTCTTTGGCGAACTCCATCACCGTTTCTTCAAGTTTCTCCATCGGAACACAGACATCCACCATGCCCAGGCGCTCGGCTTCTTTACCGCTCACCGTTTTTCCGGTGAGGATCAGCATCTTAGCCTTGGAAAGACCGATCCTCCTGGGAAGCCTTTGGGTTCCCCCCCACCCGGGAAGGAAGCCCCTTAGGACCTCGGGTTGTCCCAGCTCCGAATTCTCCGAAGCGAAGATGAAATCGCAGGCTAGGGCAAGTTCATTTCCTCCTCCCAGGGCGTATCCGTTGACCATGGCTATCACCGGCTTTTCGTAGTCTTGGATGTAGTCGGTCAGGGAGAAGGGAAGGGGTGCGGCTTCGGCCATGTCCCATCCGGCCGAGAACACGTATCTTATTTCCGTCTTCCCTTCCTTCTCCCTTATCCTAGGAGCCCCCGTTATCACCACCACTTTCACGCTGTCATCCTTTTTTATTTCCTCCATGGCATCCCTCAGTTCCGTAGCGAGGGTAGGATTGATGGCGTTCATCCTGTCCGGTCGGTTCAGAGTGATCTTGGCAACCCCGTCCTTCTTTTCTACTATAATGGTTTGGTAAGCCAAGTTTTCACCTCCCTCCTTTTTACTCTTCTTATTTAATCCTACCGTAGGTTTGCCGAATCGCTCATCCCCCGTCTGGCATATAATCCTAAAAACCGAAAGGGGGAGTATGGTGGGGGCCCGTGGCCAAGTCAGGATAAGGCAGCAGCCTCCTAAGCTGCAAATCGTGGGTTCAAATCCCACCGGGCCCGCCATCCGATCCCCCTGGTTTTTTAGGAGTTGGGGAGAGGAGAGGAGATGGAGAGATACAGCAGGCAGATGATGATTCCTGGGTTTGGAAAAAGGGCGCAGGAGAAACTGGGAAAGGCACACGTAATAGTGGTGGGTTTGGGAGGATTGGGCTGTCCCTCCTCCCTATATTTGGCGGCGGCAGGTGTAGGGAGGATTACGCTGGTGGATGCGGAGAGGGTGGAGGAGAGCAACCTGAACAGGCAGGTTCTACATTGGACGAGGGATGTGGGAAGATCAAAGGCAGGATCGGCGGCGGAAAAACTCAGGGAGCTGAATCCGAGCGTGGGCGTGGAGGTAGTGGAAGAGAAGCTGGGGGAGGAAAATGTGGGAGAGATCCTGAAAGGGGATGTGGTGGTTGATGGTCTGGATAACTACGAGACCAGATATCTTGTGAACTCCCATTGCGTGGAGAAGGGGATTCCCTTTGTGCATGCGGCGGTGGAGGGTTTCATAGGACAGCTCCTGACCGTGGTTCCGGGGAAGGGGCCCTGTCTTCGCTGCGTGATCCCGGAGCCTCCTCCCCCCAAACCCCTCTTTCCAGTGCTCGGTCCCGTCCCCGGAGTGATGGGATGCTTACAGGCTTTGGAGG
>Ga0105162_1001418_pt1 | contig 13839 bp, 14 predicted proteins | sample JNZ201metaG_FD_81532 | JGI IMG/M metagenome (GOLD analysis project Ga0105162, IMG submission 81532) | Hot spring microbial communities from Jinze hot spring, China to study Microbial Dark Matter (Phase II) - JNZ 20120812A | ecosystem: Environmental > Aquatic > Thermal springs > Hot (42-90C) >...
ATACTACATCAAGGCATGAAACAACATTTGACTAAATAATTTGCACTTATCTACTTATTTTAAAATATGTGAGGAAAATATTTAAATTAATAGCTTGATGTATTCTCTTTCAGCTGCTTCGAAAGATCCGATCAAGACATGATGGAAACTGTTATTGCTTCTTGCATTTATTACTTCTTCGAGTTTTCCAAAGACCTCTAACTTGTCTCCTTCATGGAGTAACGCTGTATAAGTTAGGTCGTAGCAGGTCAATCTTTCTACAGGATATCTAACACCCCCTATTTCCGCATATCCCTCCACTATGTATATTGATGGAGTAAAACATGACCTAGATGAATCTACTACTTCTAGCTCTGCCTTAGCTAGGCCTATCATTCTATAAATGTAGTCTCCATACTTTTCGTCTATTTCATCCTGCTTTCTCACACCATATATGGAGAAGTTTGCTCCTCGGTATGTTCTTTTATGTCTGACTCTTCTAGCCAGCTTCTTCGCATCCTCTACTTTGATAGGGTATATCGTGCTGAACCTCTTTAAACTATGCTCATAACGAGGAGAAGTAATCTCATCTAATGCTTCGATGACCTTCCAATAGTTCTCCTTACCATAGATTACTAAGTCAATGTCCGATCTTTCATGATGTATACCTAGTAGGATCGAGCCTGTTACCCCGAAGTACTCTAACCTTACACCTGAAAGATCAGAGAACTCATGAACAAGGTCTACTAGCAGTTGCTCGAGAACGTCTCTATCATCTTTCTCTATTATTTTCTTTAAGTCCTCATTACAGCTATAATGCTTTAATATCTTTATTGAAGGAAGGAAGAACATCTCCGCACCTAGTACATAATCAAGCCTGACGCATTCCGGTCTCAGCCTCTTTAGATTTTCGAGGAGATTCTTTAGCTCACTCATGCTATATTTCTCGAGGGTTCTAGTGAACGATCTTTCCCCCCGTCTCCATGGCCCTGGGCCTAGAGCATACTTTGGGTAGGCGAAGAACCCGTCGGGAGGATGAATATCTCCAACTACGCAAAACATCCAGCCTTGTAGATCTTCTAGGAAGTCATGGTCTCTAATAATCCCCATTTGATCTTTACAAATCTAGGTGTGAGCTAAAATATAGAGCTATATAGACCATGAATTTTGAAGTACTCGTCTAAAGGAATATTTTACAATAATACCTTGGATATGGATTCCGACCTTGGCATACTTCGAGCTTTATTGTTTATCGAAAAGTCTTTAACTTGGGTAGGAAAAATAATTTCTGATGATGTGAGCGGGTAAATCTGATCTTCCCGAGATGAAGAATGATACCCGAGCTGATTATGAGAATGTATTGTTTATGGTCTGATCCTAGACATTTTTCAAAAGAATATTCTAGGTATGTTAATATCTATATACTGGCAAAAACTTATCTCTTTCATCGTTTCCTAGGAATATCCTATAGATTTTCTTGTCTCGGCAGCATACTTCTTCAAGTCTTCCCTCTACCTCCACTATGTCCCCATTGGATGCTATTTCTGCGAATCTGCTCCTCATAGACATTACTTGTGAAACATCTCGAGCTTTCCCGTCTCCGTACATTATCTTTAATACTTCGACCAGATAGAGGTTTGGAGTTGTCTTACCGAACCTTGAATCAACCACTCTACACAACATCCTTGCTCTACCTATTTCTCTTACTCTCTGGGATAGGTCCTCCCAATACTCGCGTGGAAAAGGGACAATCTTAGAGGTATATAGCCTATTATTGAATACTCCTGTTAAGAGTTTTCTAGACTCCAGTCTTAGCCAATCCTCGGGAGAGATATTTGAATCTCTTCGTGTTTCAGTAAGCCAATCTATAGTGTTTACAGGCTTAACTACATTATTTATTCTTAGGTCTTTGAGGATATTGATGAATCTTTCGCCTGAATTTACCCCGTAAACTACTAAGTCTATGTCTGAGCTAGGCTCATCGAGCCCTAGTAGGATCGAGCCTGTTATCCCGATCTTTATCTTTGACGACGATGACGTTAAGATCTCTTTCAACATTAGAGCATCCCTACTAGCTTCTGTATCCGCCCGATCGAACTTTACAGGATCATATACTTCGTCAACGTCGTTTAGCGGGATAAGGGGTGTCTTCTGTCCAGTGAAATCGAGATACTCTAAGTAACTTGGTTTTTTCTCCTCTATGTAGCTGAATGCTTCTTTTAAATTTCTAATCCTATGGTATCTCCCATTCTCTTTTCTTACGTAGGTGGGGATAGCGACTACTTTTCTAGGAGGATGCAGTACGCCTTTAACAGCGTATATGTCTCCACAAACCCTCACATAATAGCCTTCAAGGATCTCCAACTATCTTTTCACCATAGATTCTACATCTAAATATCTAACCCGTGAACCAGTTAATAACGTTGAGCAGGGTTAGGACTATATCTATAAGGGGATTGACCATTAAGCTACTGGTAGATTCCAAGGTTTACCCCCCATCATTTACTACTAGGTTGATAGCTAAGAATCTTCCAAGCCTAGATTGTCTAGACGTCCTAGATCTCGGCACGGGTTCAGGCATACTGGCCATCGTAGCCTCAAAGCTTGGAGCATGCAGAATCATCGCTACGGACATTTCTAGAAGAGCTTTAGATAATGCTTCTATTAATCTCAAGATGAATAATGTAGAGAATGTCGAGCTTAGGTATGGGAGTATATATCAATCTGTGGAGAATGAGAAGTTCGATGTAATAATCTCGAATCCGCCTATGACTCCATCCGTCCGACCTTTCCCAAGATATACTTGGGGTGGAGCAGATGGTAGAATGATGCTAGACAGAGTAATCCTCGATGCGTCTAAGCATCTAAGGAAGAATGGTAGATTGATTATCCCAACTATCTCGTTGGTAGGGATTGATAAGACTTGGAGACTGCTCACTTCGCTAGGTTTTAAAATTAAGGTTTTGGGATACGGCTGGAGGCCTTTCGGGGATAAGCTAATAAAGATAAAAGAATATATTGATAGACTCGAGCACGCCGATTATTTTTATGATAAGTTTTGGAGACCTTGCTGGAGGGTAATCCTTTATGAAGCTATTCTCCCATGATCTCTTCTACTGCTTGCTTCAGTCTCCTGATGCCTCTCCGGATATTATCCACCGAGTTGGCGAAGCTTATCCTAATATATCCCTCACCATAATCTCCCATAGCTGTACCATGCAGGAAAGCTACACCGTAATTTTCAATTAAGTCTAGTACAAACTCTTCAGAGTTCTTACCGATCTTCCCCAATATATGTGAAACATCTACAAATGCGTAGAATGCTCCAGTAGGCTTGATAAATCTTAAACCTTGTATCTTAGATAATTCTTCAACGACGACATCACGTCTCTTCTCGTACTCTCTAACCATATCATATACAGGTTCTTGGGGGCCACGGAGAGCAGCTACTGCAGCACGCTGAGCGAAAGATACTGGGCACGAGGTCATAATATTCAGTACTTTGACGAGGTATGGATAGATCTCTTTAGAGATAGCGACATATCCAAGCCTCCAGCCCGTCATAGCGTATCTCTTCGAGAAGCCGTCTACAAGTATAACTCTATCGGTGTGGGATGCGTAATTCAGTGGAGAATAATGTTGTAGGTCATCGAAGATTATCGGCCGGTATATTTCATCAGAGAGGATGTAGAGTTTATGGTCTTCGGCGAGCTCAACAATTTCTTTGACATCCTGGCTCGGCATAACAGATCCACATGGATTGTTAGGTGAATTCAATACGATAATCTTAGTTTTAGGCGTTATCATCTCCGAGAGTTTCTCAGCCTTCATGGAGAATCCATTATCTATCGTCAGCCTGTAAGGTATTGTTCTAGCGCCAGCATAAGCTGCAGCAGAACTATACGCTGGATATCCTGGCTCAGGATATATTACTTCATCCCCCTCTTCTAGAATAGAAAGCATTACTGCGAAGACAGCTTGTTTAGCTCCAACAGTGATAGCTATGTTATCCTTCCAGTCAAAATCTACGCCGTAAACTTCTCTAAGATACTCGGCAACAGCTTCTCTAAGCTCAGGCATTCCAGGAGTAGGAGTATAATGTGTTTCGTTTCTCCTTAATGCTTCTATTGCGGCTTCTTTTATATGGCGAGGAGTATCGAAATCAGGCTCACCGATCTCTAAGTGAACTACGTCGATGCCTTTTCTCTCTGCAAGTTTAGCCTTCTCGAGAACCGTGAAGGCTGCCTCAGCTCTTAGATTGACTATGCGGCTTGGAATAGAGAAACTCTCTACAACCATTCTACTCACAATCTAGATACGTAAACTCTATAGTAAAAATATTCACTGTATATCGGGTACATGTTTAATCTGTTGTGGAGTATTTGAGGACACGAGTATATTTATGGTTATCCATCCAAGAAAATATGGCCTGAGCCGTCAAGATAACGTTTTTTACATAACATTGAAGACATTGTTACGGAGAAGAAGAATTGAGCAAAGTAGAGAAAAAAATATGGAGGAGGCTCTACAAATATGATAGAGAACAGAGATACTTGAAGAAAAGGTCTGAGTTAGACGAAGTCCTCGAAGAGGTCTTCGACCAAACTACGTTGATGACGATCTACGACTTGATGAAGAAGGGCTTGATCAAGGAATTTTACGGAGTGGTTAGCGCAGGCAAGGAATCTAGAATCTATCTTGCGAGAGATTCAAATCTAAACTATTTGGCTGTAAAAATATATTTGGTGATTAGTGCAGAGTTTAAAAAGAATAGAGTAATATATGTCTCAGGTGACCCTAGATTCAATCGTATACCCAGCGATTTCAGGAAATTCATATATCTGTGGGCTAGAAGAGAATACAGTAATCTCGAAGCAGCTTATAATGTAGGGGTACCCGTACCTAAGCCATTATTCGTTAAGAACAACGTTCTAGGAATGAGCTTCATGGGAGAAGATGGGGAAAGATATCCTACCTTGGCGGAAGTTAAAATTGAGAAAGAAGTACTGGAAGAAATCTACCCGCAAGTTATCGAAGCGGTACAAAAGCTGTATCATGAAGCGAAACTGATCCACGGAGACTTAAGCGAATACAATATCTTCCTAATACCTGAGAACCGTATAGCTTTCATAGACTTATCACAGGCGGTACGCATAGAGCAGCCTCAAGCCGAGCAGCTTTTCTTAAGAGACTTAAAGAATATTGTTAAATATTTCAAGAAGAATGATTTAGAAGTTGAAGATTATAAAATATTATTTGAGAAGATTACTGGTCATCCACCATTATATGATTTAGGTGAAGAGTAAGCGGGGATGATGGAAGATGGAGACAAACTACTTTATTGTAAATATTCCAGTTGAGAGGATTGGTGTCTTGATTGGTAAAGGAGGTGTAGTCAAGAAGAGTATCGAGGAAAGGCTTAATGTAAAACTCGAGGTAGATAGTCAATCTGGAAGCGTCAGGATAGAGTTGGCTAAACCATTAAATGAGGGGGGCGACCCATTATCCCTGTTTAAAGCCAGGGACATCGTTGAAGCAATCGGCCGAGGATTTTCTCCCGAGAGAGCCTTCAGACTATTTTCCGAAAACGCTATCCTAAGCATAATAAACATAGATGACTTCGTTAAACGGACTAGAAATAATCTAGTAAGAGTTAAAGCGAGACTGATAGGTCAAGAAGGAAAAACTAGGAGGATAATAGAAGAAACTACCGATACATATCTCTCAATATATGGGGATACCGTAGCGATAATCGGTGAAGATGAAGAAGATGTGAGAACTGCGGAAGAAGCTGTAATCTCCATTATAAACGGTGCGCCGCATTCCTCAGTCTACAAATTCTTAAATAACTATGCAAGAATGAGAAAGACACGGATTGTTAGAAGATGATGCTTCAAAAGAGTGCTGGACTACTCTGAGACCTTGGCTTTAAGAAAGTCCGGTAGAACCCCCTGCTCCGCAAGCTTCAAGGCTTGACCTTTAGTAAACCTCCACCATATATCTCCACGTTTATCACTCTGGAAATCCCATGGGCTAACTAGTACGAGGTCCCCCTCCTTAATCCATATCCTTCGTTTAAGCTGACCTCTAATTCTACAAAGCCTAGTTTTACCATCACTACATTCAACCAATACTCTATCGTATCCATACAATTTCACTACCACTCCGTAGACATCTCCAGGTCCAGGTTCCATCATCTGTTCAAGCTCATCAGGCTCTGAAACGATCTTTCTTTTGCCCATCCGATAATACGTTCTCCATGGTTGTTATTAAGCTTCTCCATGATTAAAGTACACATTATAGACTTGACGTCCATGGCTTTTTGAAAAAGATTGGTCAGCTCAATCCTTAAAAAGCTCGTTACTTTAGAATTAGGTTGATGTCTAGTGGTGAATTGTTAGTTTATATTGATGGAGAGTTTGTTCCAAGATCTCAAGCGAAGGTTTCGGTCTTTGACCACGGTTTACTCTACGGCGACGGAGTCTTCGAAGGTATAAGGAGCTATAATGGTGTGGTCTTCAGGCTTATAGAACATATAGACAGATTATACGACTCGGCGAAGACGATAATGCTCGACATACCTATAACCAAGCAAGAGATGGTAAACGTAGTCTTAGAGACTCTTAGAAAAAACAAGCTTAAAGATGCATATATTAGATTAGTGGTCACGAGAGGCGTAGGAGACCTTGGCCTGGATCCTCGGAAGTGTAGTAAGCCTTCTATAATCGTTATCGCTCAGCCTATGGAGCCTCTGCTTGGAAAAGAGGTGAAAGAGAAAGGTGTGAGACTGGTAATCTCATCGGTTAGGAGAGATAGAGTCGATGCTACAACCCATCAAGCGAAAACGTTAAACTATCTCAACAGTATTCTTGCAAAGGTAGATGCTATAAATGCTGGAGTAGATGATGCGATCCTGCTGGATGAAAGGGGATTCGTATCGGAGGCGAGTGCTGCCAACCTCTTCATCGTAAAGAGCGACGTTATAGCTACACCACCTCAAACGGCTGGAATACTTCCCGGGATTACTAGGGCCACAGTCATAGAGCTGGCTAAAAAAATTGGATACAGTGTAGAAGAAAGAGATATAACACCTCATGAGCTGTTAACCGCCGACGAGGTATTCTTGACAGGTACAGCGGCAGAGATAGTTCCAGTAGTAGAGGTAAATAGAAGAAAGATAGGAGACGGTAAACTTGGACCAGTAACTAGGAGATTGATAGAAGAATTTGAGAAAATTAAAGGAGATCCAGCATACGGTGTAAAAGTGTAGGAGAGTTGTCTTAAAGGTGAGAAGAAGGGAGAGGAACTACTAGTCGAGGAGACATAGCACTTTAAAAGTCTGAGATGAGCTTCTAATAGCTAGCTTCTCGACAGAATCGTCTAATCGTTAAGAATCTCTTTCAAGCCTTAGTATCTAAGTCTTGCTGAGAATCTATATAATTCCTTATTTCGTAGTCTATGCTGGATTAAGTTATGGATATAGCCGTCATCGGTTTAGGTGCATTTGGTAGATGGCTCATAGAACAATTTATTAAACAAGATTTCAGAATTAAGGCATACGATGTAGATTATGGAAGACTCGAGAACCTTGAATCTCCTAACGTGATTAGGTGTAGAACCCTTGAAGAAGCCGTAGAAAGCGTAGACGTGGTAGTAGTCTCCATTCCGGTAAACGTTGCAGGCAGAGTAATAATAGAAGTCTCGAAGCAGATGACCCGAGGGGTGATAGTAGATGTTTCATCTATAAAGAAGCCCGTCTACGATATTATGAAGAATCTTAGAGAAGACTTGAAGCCGGTCTGCATACATCCCTTATTCGGTCCGGCGGCTCAACACCTAGGGAACGAGAGGATCGCACTAATACCTGTGAGAGATAGTCTTGAGGAGAGAAGGATCGTGGAAAGGCTTTTTCCCGAAGTGAAGATAATCGAAGTAGATATCAACGAACATGATAAACTAATGACCTACATATTGTCTCTAACCCACCTCCTCTCAATAGTGGTAGTGGATATAATCGGGGAGATTGGAGACATGGAGATGCTGGAAAAACTAGCAGGAACAAGCTTTAAACACATGTGCAAGATGCTGAATGCTACGCTGACCGAAAGCCTAGATACCTTTACATCCATACTATACTACAACGATGGCACCAAGCAACTGTCATCCAAACTATTAAGGGAGTTCAGTAAAATAGCTCGAACAATATCAAGAGAAGATTATACAGTACTCAAAAGATTAATCGAGGAGAAGCAAGAAGCATACTCTAGGCTAGAATTCATGAAAAGGTTTGCGTTCATTTAATCAGGCTATCTGCTTATTCTGGTTAGCTATTGTATGGATGTTGGCGTCTTAGAGAAGTTGGCCAATAAACCTTAGAATGATACTTTTCAAATCAAGATAATATCTACTTACTCAATATGATAAGTAGAGAAGATTCTAGTAGTGGTTAAATTATTTATTCTAGTTTAGCATAATAATTGTATGGATATTTACAGGCTTGGAGAATCGAAGTATCTTAGGGTATCCTGGGAGAGGCTTGAAGAACTTGTAGAAGATCTTGCAGAAAAAATCATGAGTAGTTACGAGTTCGATGTATTGGTCGGTGTACTTAGAGGCGGTATGATGGTTGCCCATCTCTTATCAGATATAATTGGTGTAGGTGAGATATACCCTGTAGGATGTTCAAGTTACATAGACATCTATCAACGTTCTCAGGTCAGAATATATCATCCACTCATCATAGATGATCTTGGAGATAAGAATGTACTGGTCGTGGATGACGTAGCAGATAGCGGTGAAACATTAAAGACGATAGTTGAAAAAGTGGTATCTCCAAAGAACCCTAAAGATCTTCGTACAGCTACACTACATATAAAGCCTTGGAGTATCTTTAAGCCAGATTACTATGTTGAGAGGGTGGATGCATGGATAGTCTATCCATGGGAGAAGTACGAAATGATAAAACTTCTAGCCCCAAAGTTCGTTCAGCACCTAGGAGAAGAAGAAGGAATAAACATGTTGTCTCAGCTAGTCGGAAAAAATGCTGCAAAAATAAAGAGAGCACTTCTAGCTCTAGGTTGAAGGAATTAAGCTTGCCTTAGGTTAGCTTATGTTTTTATCTTCTTCTCTCCTAGTGTAGTTTGGAGGAATGGGTAAGCTATACGCTGAAATCTATGGATGTACAGCGAATACAGCTGATGGAGAGATAGCTCTGGGGATATTGAAGGAAGCTGGATGGGAGATAGTAGATAAACCCGAGGACTCAGACCTCATCCTACTAGTAACATGCGCTGTAAAGAAGCCTACAAGCGATAGAATGCTCCATAGAATTAAAGCATTGAAAATTTATGGGAAGACGATGATTGTGGCTGGATGCATGGCTTCTGGAGAAGGAGATAAAGTAAAACGGATCGCGCCGGAAGCTGTATTAGTTCATCCTAGAGCTATTACCCAGATCCTCGAAGCAGTAGAATCTAAGAAAGATTTACTAACTGGAGATTGTGTAGACAAGCTTGGCAAAAGTAGAGTATTGAAAAATAGGGTTGTGGGTATTATTCCAGTCTCGGAAGGATGTAGGTGGGGTAGATGTGGATTCTGCATAGTGCCTTTTACTAGAGGAAGATTCGTAAGCTACTCGTTAGACAAGATCATAGATGAAGCTACGAGACTGATCTCTAATGGTGTTATGGAGATCTGGCTTACCAGCCAAGATATGGGAAGCTATGGATTAGACTTCGGGAGAAACATGCTTCCCGGATTAATTAAAAGTATCGTTTCGATTCCTAGAGAATTCTGGGTAAGAATAGGAATGATGAATCCAATATACTTGAAGCCAATATTGAGAGAATTAGCCGACTTGTATCTTCATCCAAAGGTCTACAAGTTCCTCCATATACCCGTTCAGTCAGGATCGGACAAGGTGCTCAAGGCCATGAATAGAGGATATACGGTCTCCATGTTTAAGGAGATGATAGAATATATGAAGAATAGGATAGAGAATCTCACGATCTCGACAGACATAATAGTGGGGTATCCTGGAGAAGATGAAGAAGACTTCGAGAAAACCATCAAACTAATAAAAGAATTAGAGCCGGACTCGGTCAACATCTCTAAGTTTTTCCCTCGACCGCATACCTCCTCAGAGAGGCTTCCTCAGCTAGATCCTAGAATAATCAAAGAGAGAAGTAGGCATATCACGGAGGTAGTTAGGGAGATCGCGTATAAGAAGAATATTAGGTGGATCGGGTGGAGTGGAAGAGCACTTGTAGATGAGATTGGAGAGGGAGGTGAAGCAATAGCCAGAAACATCTACTACAAGCCTATAGTATTAAGAGATAATTGTGGTCACATTCTCCTAGGTAGGAAGGTCGAAGTAGAAGTCATAGACGCCAAACCATACTGCCTAATCGGAAGACTAATAAAAATACTTGATAGAGAGATTTTAGAAGATGGTTGAATACAATTCGATCGTCATTCATTATGGTGAGATTGCGTTAAAACGTGGTAGGAGGCCTTACTATGAAAAACTATTAAAGAAGAATCTTGAAGAGAAGCTAGGTAGAAAGCTAAGGAGACTTCGTGGGAGGCTCATTCTAAAGCTGGAGGGCGATGATTGGAGGATCTTATCCGAGAAAATTAGAAAGACGTTCGGGGTAGTCTGGTATGCTCCCGCAGTATACGTGAAAAAAGATGTCGAGGAGTTAGAGAGGAAGATCATTGAAGCATTAAGAGAAGATAATGTGAGAAGTTTTAAGGTATCTGTTAAGAGGAGTGATAAAACGTTTCCTCTTACGTCTCTGGAGCTTGCGGAAAAACTTGGAAGAAGCATTTCGAATAATCTGAATCTTAGGGTAGACTTGGAAAATCCTGAAAAGATAGTATGGGTGGAAGTTACGGAAGAGGGGTTCTACTTCTTGTTTGAGAAGATTGAGGGGCTGGGTGGTTTGCCGACGGGTTCTTCAGGTAGAGTGTTGTCTCTACTGTCTGGAGGGATAGATTCGCCTGTAGCGAGCTGGTTAATGATGAAGCGTGGTTGCATCGTCGATTTACTCCATATCCACTCGTCGTTGACTCATGATGAAGTACTGGAATCGAAGATTGGAAAGATTGCTAGAGTTTTATCGGAGTATGGTTTAGGATTAACTCTGCACCTAGCATCTTTTAGACCATTCTTCCTAAAATCCTTCGAGCTCCCTCCAAAAATGATTCTAGTAGTCTTCAGAGCATATATGGCTAGGCTTGCTGATAGAATGGCGGGGAAGAAAGGATATCTAGGCATAGTTACAGGTGATAGCCTAAGTCAAGTAGCATCTCAAACATTAGAGAATCTTTACGCTGTGAGTATGTTCTCTCAAACACCGATCTACAGGCCATTAATAGGAATGGATAAGCAGGAGATCATTGATTTAGCAAAAAAGATCGGAACCTACGAATACAGTATACAGGAATATAGAGATTGCTGCGCGATACTAGCTAGACATCCGGAAACGAGAGCAGATCCTCGGGAGCTGAGAGAGATATGGGAGAAGAATAATCTAGAAGAAGTAGTGGAAGAAACGTTAAAAGATGTGGCTGAATACAACTTCTAGCAAAACCATATGCTCTAGATGTTCTAGTCTCTGATTCCATCATTTTGTCTAGACTTCTTCATAACATTATCCAGATCAAAGATGATTAGCTCATTCTGGTAGTGTGGCCCACCTATAGGTTCTCTGTATCATGATTGATTTAAGTAGAGGCTTAAACAATGTTATGTCTAAGACCTTAATCTAAAGTAGGTGAAGTAGATGAATCGTAGAGTCATCGGGATTGTAGGAGGAACGGGAAATCTTGGACGTGGACTTGCATTGAGATGGATTAAAGCATCTCTGGAAGTCGTGATTGGGTCGCGCTACATAGAGAAAGCAGAGAAGGTAGCTAAAGAGATAGGGGAGAAGACGGGTAGAGCTGTCCAAGGATTGACGAATAGAGATGCTACTAGGATAAGCGATGTAATCGTTTTAACTATACCTTTCGATGGGGTGAGAAACATAATTGAAGACGTTTCCCGCCATCTAGATGGAAAGATTGTGATATCTACTATTGTTCCACCAATCTTCTCGGAAAGATCTGCTGCAGAGATTATTAGAGAGCTCCTCCCAAGATCTACGTATATAGCGTCGGCCTTCCACAATATTGGGTATAAAGCACTTCTAGACCTTGAGAAGGATGTTGAATCTGATGTAGCTGTATGCGGTGATGATGAAGCAAAAAAGGTGGCCATAGAGCTTGCAGAGAAGATTCCTGGGGTTAGGGCTTTCGACTGTGGCCCCCTCGAACACTCTAGGATAATAGAAAACTTTACTCATTTACTAATCTACATGAATAGAAAACACAGGAAAAAGGAGGTTTCCTATAGATTCACAGGGATCTAGGAGCTAAAAACTCGGAGGCTACTGAGGTTAATAGATAAACTCCTAGCAATATTATGATGATTGAAAGAACTACCGATATGACTTTGATATGGAATGTTTTAAGGAAACGTTTACCCGAGTACGTTACGTAGGATATGACGCCTAACCATGCATAATCTATCCATATGTGGAAGATATACATTATCAGGATCCCTATCAGGGATGCGTAGGCTAGGAAATTAACGATCAATGTAAGACCGATACTCATCCACCATATAATAAAGTATGGGTTAAGACTCGTGAAGAGAAATCCAACTAGTATAGCTTGGAAGACCCCTCTCCTACCGACTAGGGAAAATCTTCTATCTCCTACATCTTCTGTTATGGGGTTTATTGAGCTGTTGACGTTTCTACGATACTTGATGAATGAATGGACCTCCATTAAACCGAAGAAGATCAATGCGGTAGATCCTGCTAAACCTATTGAAAACTTTACCAGCGGGTCGTTAATGAAAGAGATGACCCCTACCGAGATGGCTAGAACCAGTGGAAGCTCAAAGACCATGTGGCCGAAAGATATCAGAAACCCCGCCTTCTTACCATAATCGAGAGAGTATCTAATAGTTGCAATTGTTAGAGGACCTGGTGAAAGAGCACCAGAAGAAGAAATCAAGACAACATAAATGAATAGGTTGAGTAGATCCATCCACTATCTATTTTCATTAAACCCTAAAGACATGGATATAAAGTCTTCCGTCGATTTAAATCGATCAGTAGGGATTAAGTAAAGTCTATAATGTGGTTGTAAGAGTTGCTAATATGAACTCGGCATAAATGAAAATTTTTAGATCTTTAATATTTGCTTTGATAGTTGATCTATTTCCTGAAACTCGTTTTTAAGGTATTTCTTTATTTCGGCTCTTATTTTTTCGATAGATTTGTATTTGCTTGCTAGGGCTGGCAATATTTTTGCTACTTTCTCATGGCATTCCTTACCAAGTTGGGAGAGGCGCTGATGAACATTATTAAGCGAAAAATATGTGAAACCATACGAGATCTGGAACTAATCTCGCAAAAATGGCCTCAAATGTTAAAAGATATCCAAGTGTCAATACTAGGCGTTAGAGAAAATTCTAGCATGAAAAATCTTATCGACCATGAATAAGATAAGGATCAATAAGCCTAAAATAATCCTTGTAGATAAACGGTATTGAAAGAGGTAATGGCCGCGGTGAGGTAGCGGTTAGCCTTCCGGCCTGTGGACTAGCACACAGTGGATCTAGAGAGAAAGCCGGATGCCTGGGTTCGAATCCCAGCCGCGGCCCCTCATCAACAATTCATGAGAATTATTAGTAGTTTCGCCTCGACGTTGGGGTATCGTCATGATTGTTTACTGGATTAGTTTTCTTCTGGATAGCTCCTCCTCTATTCTTTGTACCACTTCTCCTATGGCTTGTCTTTGCTTATC
>Ga0105162_1001419_pt1 | contig 13835 bp, 14 predicted proteins | sample JNZ201metaG_FD_81532 | JGI IMG/M metagenome (GOLD analysis project Ga0105162, IMG submission 81532) | Hot spring microbial communities from Jinze hot spring, China to study Microbial Dark Matter (Phase II) - JNZ 20120812A | ecosystem: Environmental > Aquatic > Thermal springs > Hot (42-90C) >...
GCACATCCCATCCCCATAATTTATTGGTTAACTCCCAAATTTTAGAATGCAGGAAAACATCCAAAGGAGCTTGCCAGTTATAGGTGAGACGAAAATCAGGGTGAGGTATGGCTTCCACAAAAATCTTAGCATCGCCCCAGTTTAAGTGCTTTATGCGGAACAACCAGAAGATCAGTCCGCTTATTAGAGCCAGAACCACTCGCAGTAAAACCTTTCTTCCCTGAAAAAAGCCCATAACATGATGCAACAAGAACCATGCCTTTTTCAAAAGCCAGTCCGTTGCAAAAGGCAGAGCCAAAATGAAGCAAAGAATACCAAGAATAAAAAAGAGGATCGGGCTGGCATGGGTGAAAAAAGATACCCCCCATGCCTGGGAAACCGGCAGGATCGGGGATAAAATGTGTAAAAGGATAAAAATTACCGCAATCAACCGAACCATAAGTTCAGAAAAAGGCATTGCTTTTGGATAAAGTATGCGTTATAATTATACATGGTATGAATCTTGGGGTGCAAAAGGGCGGATTGACAGGGGTAAATCCATTGTGGAGGGCTTTTCCAAGCAGCCCCGAATTTTTAAAGGTCTTTCCCACGGTGACCTCTGAAATTTTTATTTTATGGGGCAAATTCTTTCGGAGGTGTAGAAAATGGGGAGGAAAAACGCTAAAAAGCGCGTGGAATTAGAAGAACTTGATGAACCGATAGGACCGGAAAGCACGGAACTGGATGACCCGGAGGAAATTGATGCTCTTGAACATCTATTAAACCTGGGGAGGGCTAATGGCTTTGTCACTTACAACGATGTTCTTGACGCTCTCCCCGACGCAGAAAAAGATTTGGATCGCCTTGAGGATATATTCAATGCTCTCTTTGAAGAAGGCATTGAGGTAAGTGAAGAACCTCTCCCGCGGAAAAGTGCCGCTCGCGGAAAAGCCCTTGAGAGCAGCGAAGATATAGAAGTGGACGATGCTATAAGCCTTTACCTTAAAGAAGTGGGAAAAGTTCCACTTTTAACTCAGGAAGAGGAAGTAGAGTTAGCTAAGAAAATAGAAGAGGGACGATTGGCCAAAAAGAGACTGGCTAAAGGGGTATCCGATCCCGAGGAAAGGAAGAGGCTGGAAAAGCTTGTGGAGGAGGGTAAAGAGGCACAAGATCACCTTATAAAGGCTAACTCCAGGCTGGTAGTGAGCGTGGCTAAAAAATACATAGGGCGTGGTGTCCCCTTCCTGGATTTAATTCAGGAGGGAAATATTGGGCTAATACGAGCAGTTAAGAAATTTGATTACCGGCGAGGATATAAGTTTTCAACCTATGCCACCTGGTGGATACGGCAAGCTGTAACCAGAGCTATAGCAGATCAGGGACGAACTATAAGGGTTCCTGTGCATATGTATGAGCAAATAAACCAGCTGGCCAGGGCCGTCCGGAAGCTGGTCCAGGAATTAGGAAGAGAGCCAACTACTGAAGAGATAGCCGAGGAAATGGGCATTTCCCCAAGTAAAGTAGAGCAGATAATAAGAGTATCACAACGCCCTCTGTCCCTTGAGACCCCCGTTGGAGAAGAGGAGGATAGCTTCCTGGGAGACTTCATAGAGGACGATTCCTCTCCCTCCCCCACAGATACCGCTACCCAATCCCTTCTCCGGGAACAGCTGGAAGAAATACTGAAATCTCTCCATCCAAGGGAAGCCAAAATTTTAAAGTTACGTTTTGGCCTTCTGGATGGTTACAGCTATACCCTGGAAGAAGTGGGACGAAAGTTTGGGGTTACGAGGGAGAGGATAAGGCAAATAGAAGCACAAGCTCTGGGCCGATTGAGACATCCCTCCCGGAGCCGGAAGTTGAGGGACTTCCTTAAATAAAAAAATGGCGGCGGCAGGACTCGAACCTGCGACCCGGCGATTATGAGCCGCCTGCTCTACCAGCTGAGCTACGCCGCCAAATTGCGGGGGCAGGATTCGAACCTGCGACCTTCGGGTTATGAGCCCGACGAGCTACCGCTGCTCCACCCCGCTTTCTATGATAATTATATAGCATGCGCACTAATTAGTCAAGGGGTGTTAAAAGGGGGATTTCAAACGACAGCTAATAATGGAGGTAAACAATGAAAATTTTGAATTTTTGGCGCAGATTAAGTTTACCCCTCAGAGTAGGAATCATTTTTGGGACCTTAGGGGCCCTTATGACAGTTATAGGGCTCATAAGGCAAGGCAACCTGCACCCCCTTTCTATCCTCCTTGGTATCTTGATCCCGGGATTGGCCTGGGGAGTAGTAAGCTGGGCTATAGCTTTTGCTGTAGTAGAAGTGGAAAGGGAAGAATGAAGGTTTCAAATATAGGAGAGTTTGGCCTCATTGAAAGGCTTCGCCATTTATTGAGCGAACCTGACCCCAGAGTGATAGTAGGTATAGGGGATGATGTTGCTGTTCTGGAAGGGCCAGGAGAAATGTTCCTTCTGGCCACGTGTGACATTCAGGTAGAAGGAGTCCATTTCCTCCGCTCCCTTATAACACCATATGAGCTTGGTCGGAAAGCCATGGCTATAAACCTGAGCGATATAGCATCTATGGGAGGGCTGCCGGATTTCGCCCTTGTTTCCCTGGCTTTCCCTCCAGATACTGAACTTGAATTCATTGACGAACTATACCGGGGTTTAAAAGAGGAGGCAGCTGAGGCGGGAGTGAAAATAGTAGGTGGCAATATGGCACGCCTTCCGGAACGTTTTGCTGTGGATGTTTTCTTGATGGGCAGGGTTGAGAAAGACCTTTTTCTCACCCGCCGAGGGGCCAGGCCTGGGGATTTGCTCATGGTTACAGGAACTCTGGGAGATTCGGCGGCAGGGCTCGCTCTCCTCCTTAAAGGCATACGAGAAGAAAAATTTGCCCCCCTTTACAAAGCTCACTTCACCCCCAGGGCCAGGCTCAGGGAAGGTCGGGCCCTCGCCACCGGGAAAATAGCTTCCTCGGCCATTGATGTAAGCGATGGCCTTGCCAGAGACTTAGGTCATTTGTGCGACGAAAGCGGTGTGGGAGCCCTCGTACGCTTGAATGATATCCCCATTTCGGATGAGCTTAAGGAGGCAGCAGCGATCCTTGGAGAAGATCCTTTCAAACTGGCTATTGCCGGAGGGGAAGATTACCAGCTCCTTTTTACTGTCCCCCCAGATAAGGCCCGCGAAGCTTGCAGGGCTCTTTATCCAACCCCAGTGACTGAAATAGGAGTAATCCTTGAGCCTCAAGAGGGACGCTTCATTTTAATGCCCGATGGCTCAAAGCGGCCTCTTGAGCCTGAAGGGTGGAACCATTTCGCTACCTTTTAAACCAGTTTGTGTATTTCTTGGAGTTGCTGGATTATCGCATTAACAGGTTGCTCAGGCCTGGGCGAAGGCCCCAGTGGATCCACAATTTTATCTTCCCCCATCAAGACATAGAATATGTTGAGGACACAATGGGAAAGAACTTCAAGCTTATAGCCCCCCTCCAGAACAAATACAATACGTCCGTAGCAAAGTTCATCAGCCAGACGTTTGAGGATGCGAGCCAGCTCTGTATATCCTCTTATTGAGAGAAGCATTGAGGCAAGGGGATCGGCCCAGTGGGAATCAAAGCCCGCTGAAACCAAAATCAGATCAGGCTGGTAACGCCGGGCTATAGGAACTAAAACCTTTTCAAAGATCTGCCTGAAGCCTTCATCTCCTACCCAACCCCTCAGAGGCACATTGACAGTATAGCCATAACCCTCGTCTTCACCTATATCGGTTATGTAACCGGTGCCAGGGTAATGAGGATACTGGTGGGTGGAAAAGTAGAGGACGGAGGATTCCCGATAGAAAATGTCCTGAGTTCCATTACCGTGATGGACATCAAAATCCACGATTAAAATTCTTTCCAATCCCTCTCTGCTGAGAGCGTAGCGAGCGGCAATGGCCACGTTGTTAAAGATGCAGAAGCCCATGCCTCTTGATTGGGTGGCATGGTGCCCAGGAGGACGTACCAAAGCAAAAGCGTTGCTGACTTCTCCGTCCAGAACGGCCCTTACAGCTTCAACAGTTCCCCCGGCAGCCATAAGAGCGGCCTCATAAGAGCGCGGCCCCATGTATGTATCCAGATCCAGGTGGCCTCCACCGCTCTCGGCCATTTCCTTTACCAGCTGGATATAGCGTGGAGAATGGACTTTTTCCAGAAGTTCCGGGGATACTGGCTTAGGCTCAATTAGTTTAAGCCTGGAAAGCAAATTTTCTTTCTGTAAAAGGTTCATTATGGCAAGGAGACGGTGGTGGTTCTCGGGATGGCCTATAAGGGTATGTTCAAGGTAAATGGGGTGAAAGACATAACCGGTCATGCTTCCTCCTTTTTGCCAAAATTTTAAGCCCTGAGGTTTTGAAAAGCAAGTGACAGTGAGTTCGGAGGGGTCTGCTTGTTGCCAAGCGCCGGTTGACATTCTCTTCTTTGAGGTGTATAATTTAACTGGCTTATGGGGATGCTGTGGGTTCGACAGGGAACCGGTGGCCCTGGATGGCAAGCCGAGGTGCCCCAACCTCGTAAAACAGGGGATTTTAAAAAAAGAAGTGCCAACTACGCTACCGTTCCCATGGCCGCTTAAGTAAGCGGCCACGTCCTCCCCGGCTTACCCCCGAAGAGCCGGGAAAGGGCGTCACAAAATTCGGGGTGCGATGGACCCGACGCCGATAGGGCCATCTAAGAAAGGATCGGCTGGCTCGAAACACCCTGGTCGGCTCGGGAGGTTTCGAGCGAGAAGAAAGAGCCGACTAAGCTTGTAAACCATTCAGGGCTAAGTTCTCTGGACGCGGGTTCAACTCCCGCCATCTCCACCTAAGGGGCCAGGCAATGTCTTAAGGGCATTGCCTGGCTTAATTTAAAATCAAAGGCTTAAAAAATGGAGGAAATTGTTCCTGAATTTTTATTGAGAGCTGTGGGAAAAGTTTTCCGAATTGAAAGTTGTTCCCCTCTGTCCAGCCCGGCAGGCGCTTTCCAATTCCGGGGCTATTTCCTATATGAACCCGAAAAAGCTTACGCGCTTTTAAGCGATGAGTTAAGACCTTTTGGTTATACCCCCCTGTTCCGGCAAGACGAGGCAGGCCCTCGTGTAATAACTGTCCCGGGTATAATTCAGGAATCCCCACCAGCCAGGTTCCTGAGCCTTCTGCTTTTCGCCCTGACTTTTATTTCCGTAATCTTTACAGGGATGTTTACAGGGGAAAAGCCAAGCCTGCTCTCCGGTTTCCTCTTCGCCATAGCCCTTCTCGGGAGCTTGGGAGCTCATGAACTTGGCCATTACTTTGTAGCTAAAAAACTTGGCTCCTCTGTGACACTCCCCTATTTTATTCCCATGCCTTTAAGCCCTTTCGGAACAATGGGAGCCATAATCCGGATGAAATCCCCGCCCCTAAACCGAAGGGCCCTTGTAAGGATAGGGGCAGCAGGCCCCCTCGCCGGTTTAATCGTGGGCATACCAATGCTTATAATTGGCCTTTTGCTTTCAAAGGTGGAACCTCTCCCGAGCGATCGCCCATATTATATGGAAGGAAATTCAATACTCTACCTGCTTATAAAGCTTATGCTCTTCGGTCAAATTTTGCCCTCTGGGGGTAAAGACGTCTTCCTCCATCCTATGGCTTTTGCCGGATGGGCAAGCCTTATGGTCACAGGACTCAACCTTATTCCAGCGGGGCAATTAGATGGGGGGCATATAGCTTATGCTATCTTAGGGAATAAAGCCAAGCTTCTCACCTGGCTTATTGTGGGTGCATTGATTGTAATGGGCTTCTGGTGGCAAGGGTGGTTCATCTGGGCCTTTCTAATCGCTTTTCTGGGAAGGGAACACGCTAAACCACTGGATGAAGTCACCCCCCTCAGGCCTGTAGATCGCCTTATAGCCATCGCTATGTTCTTAATCTTTGCCCTCCTTTTTACCCCTAAACCCCTTATTTTGGTTCATTGAAGGAGGCAAAAATGGGCATTCTGGTAAACAAAGACACACGCCTGATAGTTCAGGGCATAACCGGAAGAGAGGGACGATTCCACACCCGGAAAATGCTTGAATACGGCACGAAAGTGGTGGCGGGTGTTACCCCTGGCAAAGGGGGCGAAGAGGTGGAAGGAATCCCGGTTTTTGATTCCGTCAGAGAGGCCGTTGAGGCTACCAAGGCAAATGCTTCCATAATTTATGTTCCAGCAGCTTTTGCCCCCGATGCCATATATGAAGCCGCTGATGCCGGAATACCCCTCATTGTATGCATAACTGAGGGAATCCCGGTGCAGGAAATGGTTAAAATCAAAAGTTACCTTAAAACCAAAGGGGTTCGGCTCATAGGCCCTAATTGCCCCGGAGTTATAACCCCTGGAGAGGCAAAGGTGGGGATAATGCCCGGCCACATTCACATACCCGGCCCCGTGGGGATTGTATCCCGAAGTGGCACCCTGACCTACGAGGTGGTTTATGCCTTGACCCGGCGTGGGATCGGTCAATCCACGGCTGTGGGGATAGGGGGTGATCCCGTGGTAGGGACAGATTTCATTGAAATTTTGAGCTTGTTTGAAAAGGACCCCCAGACAAAAGCCGTCGTTCTCATAGGGGAAATAGGGGGTAGGGATGAAGAAAGGGCAGCGGAGTTCATTTCATCATCAATGACCAAGCCAGTGGTGGCCTTTGTGGCCGGACAAACAGCTCCTCCTGGAAAAAGGATGGGGCATGCCGGAGCCATAATTGAAGGAGGCACAGGGACAGCTCAGGAAAAAATAAAAGCCTTTAAAGAGGCTGGGGTCCCTGTAGCCTCTTACCCTGAAGAAGTAGCTGATCTGGTGGAAAAATGCCTCTAAAAGTGCTCATAAAAGGGGCAGGAGATCTTGCTACAGGTGTAGCCTACAGGCTTCACCGAGCAGGAATGCTGGTAGTTATGACCGAAATTTCCAGGCCGACCGCTATAAGGAGGGCTGTAGCCTTTGCCCAGGCTGTTTACACAGGCCTCCACACAGTGGAAGGCATAACGGCTCGCCGGGTGGAAAGCCTGGAGGAGGTATTAAAAGCCTGGGAAAGAAGCGAAATCCCTGTCATCGTGGACCCCGAAGCTCGCATTCGTGAGAGCCTGAAGCCTGAAGTTGTGGTGGATGCAATAATGGCCAAACGCAATACCGGCACTTCCATAAACGATGCCCCAATTGTCATAGCCCTTGGCCCAGGATTCACCGCCGGGGTTGATTGCCACGCAGTTATTGAGACCAACCGTGGCCATTACCTGGGACGAGTTATCCTGGAAGGACAGGCTCAGCCCAATACCGGTATCCCTGGCGAAGTGGGTGGAGAATCAGAACGGCGGATTCTACGCTCACCAGCCGATGGGATTTTCTTCCCCTTGAAGGAAATAGGCGATTTCGTCCAAGAAGGGGAAACAGTGGCAGAAGTAAATGGAATACCCATTAAAGCTCGGCTCAGCGGAGTGCTCAGGGGTATCCTCTATCCCGGCCTTGAAGTCCGTCAAGGGATGAAGGTCGGAGATGTGGATCCAAGGGGCATAAGAGAGCATTGCTTTACCATTTCCGATAAATCTTTGGCAGTAGCCGGGGGCGTCTTGGAAGCCATACTTTATCTTAAACGCTTTAAAAAGGAGGTAAGCTATGTGCAGAATTGAGAAAGTGAAAGCCAGGGAAATCCTTGACTCCAGGGGCAACCCTACTGTGGAAGTGGAGGTCTTTCTTGAAGATGGTTCACTTGGAAGGGCCGCTGTTCCTTCCGGTGCTTCTACAGGAGCTTACGAAGCCCTTGAGTTAAGAGACGGTGATAGCACCCGATATGGAGGTAAAGGGGTTCGGAAAGCAGTGGAAAACGTGGAGCAGCTAATTGCTCCCAAAATTAAGGGGATGTGCGCTTTAGATCAAAGGGGTATTGATCGCCTGCTCCTGGAACTGGATGGCACACCCTCCAAGTCCAGGCTCGGAGCCAATGCGATCCTTGGAGTTTCCCTTGCAGTGGCGTGGGCGGCTGCTAACCATCTCGGTTTACCCCTCTATCGTTACCTTGGTGGACTTAACGCTTGCATAATCCCTGTGCCTTTTATGAACATCCTTAACGGAGGCAAGCACGCTTCTGATTCTACCGATTTGCAGGAGTTTATGATAGTGCCGGCAGGAGCTCCTTGCTTTATGGAAGCCCTTCGCTGGGGAGCTGAAATCTACCAATCCCTGAAGAAAGTCCTGTCTTCAAAAGGCTACAATACCAATGTGGGGGATGAAGGAGGCTTTGCCCCATCCCTCAAAGCAAACGAGGAAGCAGTGGAACTTATCCTGGAAGCCATTCAAAAAGCGGGTTACAGGCCAGGCCAGGATGTCTTCTTAGCTATTGATTCAGCAGCCTCTGAATTCTACGAAGATGGCAAGTATGTTTTGAAGAAAGAGGGGCGTACCCTCTCAGCGGAAGAATTGGTGGAATTTTATGCTGGCTGGGTTGAAAAATATCCCATCATATCTATTGAAGATGGCCTTGCCGAAGATGACTGGGACGGGTGGAAACTTTTGGCCAATCGCCTCGGGAATAGAGTACAGCTTGTAGGGGATGACCTGTTCGTAACCAATGTGGAGAGGTTGAAGAAAGGTATAGATCTTGGCGTAGCCAACGCTCTCATCATAAAGCCCAATCAAATAGGAACTCTTACCGAAGCTCTGGATGCGATAGCCATGGCAAGGGAAGCGGGCTGGGGAGCAATAATCTCCCACCGCAGCGGTGAAACGGAAGATGTTACTATAGCCCACCTGGCTGTAGCAGCGGGAACTGGTCAGATAAAGACAGGGGCACCTTGCCGTAGCGAGCGAGTAGCAAAATATAACGAGCTTTTGAGGATAGAAGAAGAGCTCGGCCTATCCTCACGCTTCGGTGGGCCTCTGCTCCTGAGGAAGTGGAAGACTTAGAGTTTTGCCCCTAAGGCTTTTTCTCGCCCCATGGGCCTAAGCCGCAAAAAATTCTGATAGTTTGTGATAGCGTTCTGATACTGCTTGGCAGGCCTTTTTATACAAAATTGTTTCCGTAAGTTTCGCTTTGGAGCGTGCGATGCTACTTAAGACAGCGAGGCCTGTAGGAATAACAGGGTACGGAGCATATATCCCAAGATATCGCATAAAAGCTGAGGAGATAGCTCGGGTTTGGGCTCAGGGCAATATGGAACCTCCGGTGAAGGAAAAGTCCGTTCCCGGCCTGGATGAAGATACTGTGACCATTGCCCTTGAGGCTGCCCGTAATGCTCTGGCCCGAGCTCGTATAGACCCAAAGCTTATTAAAGCGGTGTGGGTGGGAAGCGAATCCCACCCTTACGCCGTCAAGCCTACGGGCACCATAGTAGCCGAAGCCCTGGGAGCCACTCCATATGTCCAGGCTGCCGACTGGGAGTTTGCGTGCAAAGCGGGAACTGAAGCCCTCCAAGCTGCCCTGGGTTTCGTGGGTTCAGGAATGGCCGATTATGCTCTGGTTATAGGAGCTGATACTGCTCAGGGACGCCCCGGAGATGCCCTGGAATATACGGCGGCGGCAGGTGGTGCTGCTTACATCATCGGCCCAGCTGAAGAGAGCCTCGCCATTGTGGAAGCTTCCTGCTCCTATGTTACTGATACCCCTGATTTCTTCCGGCGTCCCGGGATGAACTACCCAAGCCATGGAGCTCGCTTTACCGGAGAACCGGCTTATTTCCACCATATTGAGATGGCTGCTCGCACCTTGATGGATAAGATGGGATACAGCCCCCAGGACTTCACCTACGCTGTCTTCCATCAGCCTAACCTCAAATTCCCTCAAACGGTGGCCAAGAGGCTTGGATTCACCCCTGAGCAAATAAAAGCCGGCCTATTAGTGGGAGAAATCGGAAATACCTATGCTGCCTCCTCCCTTATAGGCCTGACTGCTATATTGGACATAGCCAAACCTGGCGAGAGGATTCTCCTGGTATCCTTTGGTTCCGGAGCGGGAAGCGATGCTTTCTCCATCCTGACCACTGAGAAGCTGCCTGAAAGGCAGGCTTTAGCTCCTTCTACCAGATCTTACATACTGAGGAGAAAAGAAATAGATTATGCCCTTTACGTCCGATTCCGTCGGAAGCTGGAGATGGAATAATGAGGCGTAAAAGAGAGGTAGCAATAATAGGCATTGGGCAAACCAGAGTGGGAGAACACTGGGATAAATCCATAAAGCAACTGGCAGCCGAAGCTATTCTCAATGCCATTAAGGATGCTAAAGTGGAGCGGGTTGACATCCTTTATGTTGGCAATGCCCTCTCGGGAGAACTGGCATTTCAAGAGCACCTTGGAGCAGCAGTAGCCGATTATGCAGGCCTTCGCACCATTGAAGCCTGTAAAGTAGAAGCGGCGGGGGCCTCTGGAGCAGCAGCCCTTCGCCTTGGTTACCTGGCTGTGGCAGGAGGCCTGGCTGATTTTGTGATAGTATGCGGTGTGGAAAAAGTGACCGATTCCCCCATTGAAAAAGTTAACTCTGCTCTTTCTTTGGGCATTGACGGGGAATACGAACGAGAGATGGGCCTTTCGTTAACGGCCCTCAGTGCCCTTATGATGCGCCGCTACATGCATGAATATGGTTACGAGCTCAAAGACTTTGCCAACTTTTCGGTAAATGCCCACAAAAATGCGGTTAATAACCCCTATGCTATGTTCCGCAATCCTATAACGGAAAAAGCTTTCACCGAAGCCAGAATGGTGGTGGAGCCCATAAACTTGCTGGACTCAGCCCCGGTAGCGGATGGAGCAGCAGCCCTAATCCTTTGCCCGCTGGATATGGCCAAGGATTTCAATCCCAAACCTGTAAGGGTTGCCGCCTCCGTAGTGGTTACCGATACCCTTGCCCTTCACGAGCGTAAGGACCTCCTCTTTTTGGAAGCCGCTTATCTATCAACCAGACGAGCATATGAAACAGCTGGGATAAAGCCAAACGATGTGGATCTTTTTGAGCTGAACGATTCCTTCACCATAATGTCAGCCCTTTCCCTTGAAGCAGCAGGTTTTGCCGGAAGGGGCGAAGGGGTAAAGCTCGCTATGGATGGCGAAATTTTCATTGAAGGTCGCATTCCCATTTCAACCATGGGAGGCCTTAAAGCTCGCGGTAACCCCTTAGGAGCCACAGGAGTTTATCAAGTGGTGGAAGCCGTCATTCAATTGCGGCATGAAGCTGGCCCTAACCAGGTTAAGGATGCTCATTGGGCTCTTGTTCAGAGCATAGGTGGGACAGGAGGCACCGTGGTAACCCATGTTCTGGAAGGGCCGGATTAAATTAAAATTTAAAAGGGAGGTGTGGAATTATGAGTTTGCCAGCGGTCTGGAGAACCAGGAAGCAACGCTACAGCCTTGTAGGAGAAGTCTGTCCGGAATGTGGGGTCAAAATTTTCCCTCCACGTGACCTTTGCCCTGAATGCTCAAAGCCAGCCCAAACACCTTATACTTTCTCTGGGAAAGGGATAGTTTACAGTTTTGCTATTGTTTATCAAGCCCCAGAAGAATTTGAAGAATACGCCCCCTATGCTGTGGCCCTCGTGAAGCTGGAAGAAGGACCTATGGTAACTGCCCAGTTGACAGATGTAGATCCGGAAGAAATTAAGGTAGGGATGCCAGTGGAGATGGTCACGCGCAAGCTTTACGAGGAAGGCAAAAGTGGAGTAATCCATTACGGCTATAAATTCAGGCCTCGCATTGAATAAAACCTAAGCTAAAATTTCTGCATGGCTATACCTTTCAAGTTAGTGGGCAAGCTGCTAAAGCCTGCAGCTTGCCTTTATATTATCACCACGACGTTTTGAGTTTATGGTAAATTGTGGTAAAATAAAAGAGGCCGGCACAAACAAAAGCAAATTTTAAGGAGAGGGGGGCATGAAAGAGGAAGTGAGAAATTTCCTGGAGTATTTACATCAAAAGAAAGCCTACTCCGAGCGCACCATAGAAAGTTACTGGAACGATCTGTCCTATGCTGTGACTTTTTTCGCTAAGAAGAAAGGGGTAAGCTTTAAATGGTCTGATCTCGGGCTCTCTGATGTGCAAGATTATCTATCACACCTGAGGGGAAGAGGTTACGCTGTGAGCACTTTCGCCCGGAAAGTTTCTTCTTTTCGCTCTTTCCTCCATTTCCTTCACCAGAAAGGGATAATAGCTCAGGATTATGGGGCTTTTCTTGGCGGAGCCAGGCCTCCCAGGCGCCTTCCAAAGTTCCTTCCTGATGAGCAACTTGCTAAGCTTTTAGAAGCACCGTTAGCTCAGAGTGGGCCAAGGGCTTTAAGAGACAAAGCTATCCTTGAACTCCTTTACTCCACCGGGATAAAGATTCTGGAGCTTGTATCCCTGAACCTGGATGACGTGGACCTGGCCTCAGGAGCCATAAGGGTTATATCTAAGGGTAAAGAGAGGGTCATAAGCCTGAGCGAACAGGCCAGAGAGGCTCTTAAATCTTACATTGAACAAGGCCGTATACACTTTGTAAATCCTAAAAACCCGACCGATGCCCTATTTCTGAATGCCAAAGGCCAGAGGCTTTCACGTCAAGGTGTCTGGCTGGTCGTTAAAGAATATGCCCGAAACCTTGGAATTGAAGTGAGTCCTAAAGTTTTCCGCCATACCCTTATCCGCAAGAAACTTCAGGAGAAGACGAAGCCGAAAGATTTGAAAAAAATCCTGGGCTACTCAGGCCACATAGATGAAACCCTTTACATTGGAGGATGAAAAGATGGCCGAAGTCTTCTTCTCCCACTCCGATTACCTGCGCCTCGCTAATTTACTCAAAGAAAAGCTTGGGCGGATCCCTCCTTTAGGGATCATCCTGGGCTCTGGCCTTAACCCTGTAATTGAAGAGATGGAGGTGGAAGCCTCTGTTTCTTGCCGTGAAATACCCGGTTTCCCCGTACCTACAGTACAAGGCCACGAAGGTTATATCGTTGCTGGAAAAATAGAAGGGTTTCCCGTCCTGGTCTTCCAGGGACGCCCCCACTATTATGAGGGCTACTCCATCCAAGAAGTGATCCTTCCAGTAAAAGTGTTTCAGGTGGCCGGAGGCAAGGCCTTGATTGTTACTAATGCTGCCGGAGGACTTAACCCCAACTTCAAGGCTGGCGACTTAATGCTCATAACCGATCACATAAATTTGCCAGGAATGGCCGGTATCCATCCATTAAGGGGGCCAAACGACGAAACTATAGGCCCGCGCTTTGTGGACATGGTCAATGCCTATGACCCTCAGCTTCGCTCTATAGCCCAAAAGGCTGCCAGGAAAGCGGGGATTGAGCTTTGCGAGGGAATTTATGTCATGGTTACGGGCCCATCCTATGAAACCCCGGCAGAAGTTCGTTTTCTGCGCCTTATAGGCGCTGATGCTGTGGGTATGTCCACTATCCCTGAAGTTTTGGCAGCCCGCCATGGTGGTATAAGAGTCCTTGGCATCTCCGTCATAAGCAATGTAATACCGATACATCCCGGAGAAAAGGGACCTGAGCACAAGGAGGTTCTGGAAGTCGGGAGGAAGGTAGTCCCCAAACTCAGAGCTCTATTCCGCTGCCTTATCCCGATGATATACGAAACGGGAGTTTAAGTTTAAATGAACATCCTTATAGAAATTTTGGCCAAGAACACCCGCTGGCTCTGGATTTTCTGTATTATCTGGGCTATTTTCAATCTCCGAGAAGCATATCTGGCTCGCAAAGAGCGAAAGCAGGCATGCTTTTCTCTGGAAAAAGAGGCCGCTCAGGCTCACCTTTACCGAACCTGGGCGTGGAGTATTGTTCTTATTTTCTTCACGGGTTTCATCCTTTACCTGCAATACGGTGTAGCCCCCAAGCTGCAAAGCCCTTTA
>Ga0105162_1001422_pt1 | contig 13825 bp, 15 predicted proteins | sample JNZ201metaG_FD_81532 | JGI IMG/M metagenome (GOLD analysis project Ga0105162, IMG submission 81532) | Hot spring microbial communities from Jinze hot spring, China to study Microbial Dark Matter (Phase II) - JNZ 20120812A | ecosystem: Environmental > Aquatic > Thermal springs > Hot (42-90C) >...
AGCTTATGTGAACCGCACCAGAACTAGGGGTATTGGTGCGGGGGGTGGGATTTGAACCCACGAACCCCTACGGGACAGCCGCCTCAGGGCTGCGCCTTTGACCTGGCTTGGCAACCCCCGCCAATTATGGCGTCATTATCAAAATTTTTAGTAGATTTCTGTGGGTTAAATTTTTATCGGTTAGGTTTTATGGCTTTTCCTCTTTATTACCTTAACCCTATCTTCCCCGATTATTTTTATAAAGTGTATTTTGAATTTGTTTTTAGAGATTATGTGTGTTGTGGTGGGCATGAGTTGTAGGGCTTTGATGCTGACTGATGGGGATTTGGAGTCGTATGAGCGGCGTAAAGGATATACTGTGGCCGTTGTTGGGTGCGGTAGAATTGGGCTACCAACGGCATGTTTGTTTGCTGAAGCTGGCTTCAGGGTAATATGTTTTGACGTGAACCCAAAGGTCATCAACCAGCTATCTGTAGGTGAGAGCCCCTTTTTTGAGCCCGGCCTAGATGAATTATTGAGGAAGAATTTATCGATGGGGCGTCTTTCAGCAACAAATAATGCCGAAGCTGCATTATCCAATAGCGACATAATAGTGGTCGCCGTTGATACACCTATAGACGAAAAGAAAAAGCCTGACTACTCAAGCCTTGAGAAAGCATGCAAGGATATAGGACTAAACATCAGGCCTGGAAACATCATCATCCTAGAGAGTACCGTCGGTCCCGGGGTAACTGAGAGCCTTGTCAAGAGCACCTTAGAGAACTCCTCTGGATTAAATGTTGGTAAAGACTTTGGTTTGGCCTTCAGTCCTGTACGCGCCAGCGTAGGGAGGGTTCTCCAGGATATGGTTAATTACCCAAGGATATTGGCGGCGGTAGACGAGCGGAGCTTAGTTGCGGCTAGGGCGGTCCTAAAGACCGTAGTTAGGGGAGGGATAATTGAGGTAAGCAGTATTAGGACTGCTGAGATTGTGAAGTTGGCTGAGAATGTCTACCGCGACGTTAACCTGGCTCTATCAAATGAGCTTGCATCTCTCTGTGAGAGGATGGGGGTGGATTACCTTGAGGTTCAGGCCGCCGCTAACACACAGCCCTACTGTCACCTGCTTAAGCAGGGTCTGGTTGGGGGGCATATACCCAAGGATCCATATCTCCTAATTAATGAGGCTGAAAATGTTGGTGTCAAGCTTAGGATCCCCCTTCTAGCTAGGAAAGTGAATGATGAACAGGTTAAGAGGGCATTCAATCTCATTAAGAGCGCACTTAATGCGGCAAATAGAACTTTTAGGAAGTCTAGAGTCGCCGTGCTCGGCGTCTCATATAAGCCGAACGTCAAAGAGATTAAGGGCTCTTTAATAATAAACTTAGTTAATCTCCTTCAGAGTAGGGGCGTTGAGGTCAGGGTTTTCGATCCATTCTATTCGCCGGCAGAATTGAAGGATATCAATTTACCCGCTACTGGAAGCTTAAGTAAAACTCTGGAGGGGGCTGATTGCATAGTCATAGCGGTTGCTCATGAAAATTTTAAGCGCCTTAGTTTAAAGAAGATAAGTGTATTAATGAGGAAGCTCCCCGCAATAGTCGACCTAGCCCACATAATCGACCCACAGGAGGCCGAGAAAGAAGGATTCATATACCGCAGTCTAGGAAGAGGAGTATGGACTAAATAAGGCTTTATCATATCGGGCTAGCCGCATACTACCCCTCATGGCCACACTTACGCCAGACTTAAGACCAACTAAAATAAGACTTCTAAAGCTAAGAGTCAACAGTGGTACATATGTTAGCTATCATGAGTCGCCTGCCTAGAAGATATTAGGACGGTTCATTAAGATAACAAATTCCTGGCATAGACTGCGATTATCCAACGTGGCTGCCTGCGCCTTAACAAGAACCCCAAAAGGCCCTCAATTTTACTTCTTCTTTTATCTTTCATAGTCCTCGGCTTAGATGGGGGTCTTTTAAAGCCACATAGTGGGCACATATACTTAGCGGTTGGCGGGATCCTCCTCAAAATACCGATTATTTTTTCTAATTTTTCTGGAAAGATTGGCTGATAACCAACTCCTACTCTCTCAATTTTCTGTAACTTAAATCCTGGGAAAAGTGAGGTCAAAGTTTTCTCCTTAAAACTTCTAATGTGATAGCTTGGGTTAAACACAGTACCGCAGTATGGGCATGTAATGAAACGTCGCTTTTCATTGTAGGGCACGCTGATAATGATTAATCTTTTCGAAACTCGTGCTATCTCTTTAAGGGCTCGTTTATAGGTGCTATATGGCAGATGTTCTATGACCTCTAATGCGGTTACAACATCAAAAGATTTATCCTTAAACCTTAAATTTGCGACATCTCCTTTCTCCACAAGGAGACCGTGTGCCCTTGCGAAATTCACATTGACTTCTGAAATATCAATGCCTACGCCCTCAATACCGCGATATTTGTGGAGTAGCTTTAGGAAAATTCCTGTTCCACAGCCTACGTCAAGAAGAGAGGTAGCATCTTCCGGTATCAAGGAAATAACCCGATAAAATCTCTCCATCTCATCTTTACTCTCAAGAAAACGCTCCCTAATGTACTCTTCGATAGCATATTCGCCAAACTCGCCATACCAGTCCTCTAATCTTACCATCATAGATGATGTAAATGCTTGAATCTTAATAAATATTTATATAAATAGCCTCGTCAGATTTTTGTTAGTAGGGGCATTTCAGGGTATCCTAGCATTCATAAAATTTAATAGCGTCTGGTCTTATAGGAACGGGATAATATATTGCCATGTAAACTCTTTGAGATCATTATGGGTTTAATGAAGATAGCTCTAGTGATAGGAGCCCCACCCCTAAGTTGTTACGCCGAATAGGTTGATAGCTCTCCTATGAGCAACATAGCCTATCCATAAACTTCACTATAACACTCGCAATACTAACAGTATTCCAAACATGTAAGATTCTCATATAAGCGTTCACCTAGAACTAGATATAAATTAAAGTATAAGCCTTAAAATTTTTTATTTAATAAGTATTATGCTAGAAGGTTATTACAGTCTAGGGAGAAGGAAATGATTGTTGCCGAAAAAGTTTGTGTAGTTGGTTTGGGTGAAGTTGGGCTTCCGACAGCATTGTATATTAAGGATAAAGGGTTTGAGGTTTGGGGCTACGATATCAGTCCAAATGCTCTTCGCAGGGCTGAAGAAAGGGGGATTAAAGTAGGAGAAAGTCTACATAAAATTCCGCCCATAAATATCTATGTAATATGTGTATCAACAGGCTTGAAAAACTCGAAACCAGATATGTCAGCAATTTATGATATCTGCGAAAAAATAGTAGAGATTGGAAAGCCTCGGTTGGTTTCAATAGAGAGTACAGTAACGCCAGGAACTTGTCGAAAGGTGTATGAGAACGTTTTTAATAAAGAAGTTAGCCTGGTTCATGTTCCTCATAGATATTGGTCAGGCGATCCTGAACATTATGGGGTGAAACAATTAAGGGTAATAGGAAGCATAGATGCTGAGAGTCTTGAGAAGGGTCTCAAGTTCTATAGAGATGAATTGAAAATTCCGCTCTATATAGCTCCTTCGATTGAGGTAGCTGAACTGTGTAAGATTGCTGAAAACGCCTATCGCTATGTACAAATTGCCTTTGCTGAGGAATTGAAAATGATCTGCGATGAACTAGAATTAGATTTTAATGAGGTGCGGGAAGCTTGTAACACTAAGTGGAATATAGAGATTTTAGAGGCGAGAGATGGAATAAAAGGACATTGTTTACCGAAGGATATAAGATATCTTATATCCTTAACTAGCTTTAATAATCTATTAAAAGCCGCTGTAGAGACTGATCAAATATATCAGGCATTCTTAGAGCGAAAGGGTAAGAAAGTGAACTAACACATTATGTAGGATGCTCATATTCTACCTCCTGCTTTAAAAATGGATTTCACTCTCTTCCAGAATATTTTCCTTTGCCACTCTCTTACAAAATAAATTATATCTTCGTAGACTTTAACATCTCTCGAAAAATAACCTCTAATCATGCTCCAACTTCTGTTGATGATTGCCCTTCCAACAGCATATTTAAAGTCGTATCCCAGAGCCTTCATTCCTTTACCATAATAGAAGAGTTTTCTTCTGTTTATGCTTGTGGGTCTAGCATCTCCTCCATCTATGTCTTTATAACATTTCACTTTATGACCCATCTGCATAAACTTGAATATAATATAGCTTTCCCAGCCCCAATTAACTGGAAAGAAGCCAATACTCTTGAATATTCTGAAATCACAAACCCTACCACTACCTCTAGGTATTTCAGGATTATATGGTTCCCCCTTAATGTATCCCGAAGCCATTTTAACATCCTCTTTAATCATCCGCTCAATGAGAGACTTGAGATAGACTTTAGGTAAGATATGATCCGCATTCAAAATTAAGACATAGTTGCAATCTTCTGGAACCCTCCTTAATCCTTCGTTAAGGACTGCTGCTAGCTCTGGCCTGCCGACGTAGCTTTCTTCGTGGGAAGGTAATCTTATAACTTCGGCGTAGTGTGCAGCGATCTCAGCTGTTCTATCTGTAGAGCCATCATCTACGACGATTATGCCGCTTAAACTAAGAGTCTGCTCCTTTAGGGCTAACAGCGCTCGCTCTATTCTATCCTTCTCATTCCTAGCGGGAATAACAGCGTAGATGCATAGTTTTTCCTCCGTCAACATTTTCCCTCCTTTATTAGGCGATATAAATCTATATATCTCTTAAAAACTACTTTATCCCTAAATTCGCTCAAAAATCTCTCATAAACTCTATTCATCATCTTCACCCTAAATATTGTTAGCGGTATCTTCATTAGCCCGTTGCCACCGACAGACCTAACAAACCACTCAGGATGAGTGAGCACAGTTGCCACACCATCAATTTCAAGCTGGCGCAGTAAGTCCTCTTTAAATTTCTGGTAACCCTCTTCCTCTCCAAATTTCCTCACATAATATATATCAAGTGATAAATGTGTTGGCATAACAAACGTTTTAACACTAAAATTCGGTAAGCCGTAACCCTCCATATATTCTAAGCCAAGAGAGTCCATAACCCTCCAAGTAATATCGCCCTTAAACCCTATCGTTTTACCACATGGAGTAACACCATAAATTTCAGCCCCAATAATCTCCCTTAAGATTCTTAACTCTTCTCTAGGAGGGGTTAGGGACGCATCCTCTATGGTATTTATTAGGTGTAAGCCGATCTCCCAGCCTTCATGAGAAATCTCTCTCAGAAATTCACAATCTCGCTTAGAGCGGAGAATATCAACACGTACAAAGATAGTTGATTTGACATCATACCTTTTCTCCAAGCCTATTACTTTCGGCAATCCCCCTCTTAGACCGTAAGTATTATCGATGTCGTGTCTTAACCCAATGATCAACGCCGAGTACCCCAGTTAATTAACGTTTAACTTTTATGATAATTGTTCTTGATATTAGGAAAACTGGAAAGCCTATTTTTGCAAGTTCGGAAAAAGAAAACCAGTGTTTTCTCTCCTTTCTTCTAAGGGGTTCAATTAGATAGACTCGTCTTCCAACTCTCTTCATTTCATTTAGGGCTTTTACCCACTCTTTAATATAAGGCAAACAACCCATCTCTAATGCTACGTCAAAGGACTTGTCTTTAAAAGGCAAGTGTTGAGCATCAGCTTTAACTTTATAATTATAATGACAACGCAATAGTGAATCCCTATCTACATCCACCCCAACCACTTCTCTTATCAGAGGAAAACTCCCACCACCACACCCCACGTCTAGGACAAAACCATGAGCAAGAATTGCCCGAAGTAATGTTCTCTTTAAGAATTGGTAGCATTTATCAATTTTACGCCACATTGTTACTAACACCACGTTCACTCTTATGTATGAATTATTTTCTAGAAAAGTCTATCTAAGGTAAAGTTATCAAATCCCTTATCACGCCTCCCGAGACTTTTTGGTAGTTTTGCTTTAGATTTATGCAGAACATATTAACCTAAAATTAGAAACAAGAACTTAAAGCTTAGCTAATTTTGCGATCATTAGATAATGTAGGCGCATCTACCTCCTAGAAAGGAGAGATGGCTAGGTTTATAAACAGGCGGGTAATGGCATTCCCAATAGCATTCTTGATTAAATGAACTAAGGCTTATTTTACAGTAACTTTTTCTATTTAAGTATGTCAATTTACCAATTTATGTTGGAGTTTATGTGATATGGATAGAGTTAGGGTTGCTGTTGTTGGGGCTGGCTTTTGGGGTAGGAATCATGTTAGGGTTTTAAGTGAGATTCCTGAGGTTGAGTTGGTTGCTGTATGCGATGCAGACGGGCGGAGGGCTGAGGAGATAGCGGGGAAGTATGGGCTTAAGCCATATAAAGATAGCATGGAAATGTATAGAGCTGAGGAGATCGATGCCATAACACTCTGTGTTTGGTCATCCAACCTAGCCAAAGAGACAATTAAGGCGCTTAAGGCAGGCAAGCATGTCTTCGTGGAGAAGCCCATGGCCAGCTCGGTTGAAGAGGCCCTACGATCCCTGAGACTTGCCAAGGCTAAGGGACTTAAGCTCCAGGTTGGCTTCATAGAGAGGTTTAACCCGGGTGTTATGAAAGCTAAGAAGGCTATTGAGGATGGTGTGATAGGAACGCTGGTTCTAGCCACCGCTAAACGTGTCTCCAGGTGGCCTGAAAGGATAGGGGACGTCGGCGTAATAAAGGATACTGCCATACATGACATAGATGTTATTCGCTATCTATTCAATGAAGACCCTGTAGCCGTCTACGCCAAGGCTGGCTCATTAAGGCATAGAAGGTTCGAGGATTATGCCCAAATAATGCTATCATTCCAAAGTGGTAAGTCGGCATTCATTGAGGCTAATTGGCTTACACCATACAAGGTTAGGAAGCTAACTATTACTGGGAGTGAGGCCATAATAAACCTAGATTATATAACGCAGGAGATCACCATAGAGACCTCTGGGGAGACCCTAACGCCTAGACACGAGTGGGAGGAACCCCTCAAAAGAGAGCTACAGCACTTCATCAAATGTGTATTGGGCGATAGAGAGCCATCCGTTACGGGGGTCGATGGGGTGAAGGCGCTGAGGATAGCTGAGGCGGCGCTGAAGTCCGCTGCCGAGGGCAGGGTCGTCAACATAGAATATAATGATATAGTCTATTAAGGGCAGGGCTATAGATGCTCCTCGCTTAAGTTAAACGGCTTTCCCTCAAGAAGTATCTTCTCGGGGATCTTATCCCTCCACTTCCTCAGAAACTCTATCTCCTCCCTCTTATTCCTCAGCTCGTCCGGCAGCATCTCCGGTATCTCATCCCTAATCGGATACCACCGCATACACTTTGGACAGACTATTATACCCTCAACTATCTCGTCACCCTCCTCAAAGATATAGAGTTCTAGCGGATAGTGCTTATCAATTGGGCATGCCAGGATCTCCATTAACCGTCTCTTCATGGATGAGCACCACCAAAAGTAATATATTATTCTCGTATAAATATGTCTAGAACCACCCGATACCACCTTGGACCGACAGATCTGACTATTCTAGCAAATGCCACATTAAAGTCCACCTTCATATCAGAGAGTTTCCACGAGACCTTCTCAGTAATCTTCGCGAGGGGGTTTTCGCCCCTACTTGCATGCTCAAAGTCATAATAATGTATTATGCCGCCACCCTGCTTTAGGGCCATTAACGCATAGCTCAGATATTCATAGGCCTTCTCCGGCAGGGGCATGAGAACCCTATCCGCAATGCCCTTTAACCTATTCAGAATAACGTCCCTAGAATTCCCCTCAATCGCCTCAACAATATCCTCAACCTTATTTAAGGCGATGTTCATCTGCATATATTTGACAGCATCCGGGTTAATGTCAATTGAGTATACTTTTCCAGCTTTAGAGTGCTTAGCAATTATTATTGAGAAGCAGCCTACACCTGAGAACATGTTTACTATTACCTCGCCCGGCTTAACCTGCTTAGCAATCCTCATACGTTCATATAGGAGCCTTGGCGAAAAATAACATTTGGCTAAGTCAACCTTAAATAAGCAGCCATGCTCCTTATGAACCGTCTCAGTCCTTTTCTCCCCGCGCAACCACCTCAGTTCCCTAAGGCGGTATTCACCTGAAACCGGGCTAACCTGGCATAAAACTGTTTTCACATGCTTATTTACCTGCATAACTGCATCGGCAATCATCTCGCCCCTACTTTCAAGGGCCTTAGGGATTCTAAGGATAGCTATGTCCCCGACAATATCAAAGGAGTTATAGAGCACTTCTATCTCATGTTGACTGAGAACCCCAGAAAGTCTAGCTTTGAGAGACACGACGCCCACCACATCTCATGACAGATATCTTATCGCCCCTTTCCCCACAATCCTGGCAATCATCCTTACCTCATCATCAATAACGATTAGCATAGCAAAATATATTATTGCGCCGATAATGACCCTTAAAAGGGTCATTGCTAACCTGGGCGGCATGGAAAGGGCATATAACCCTAAAGCCATAACAAGCGATGAGCAAGTATACTTCACTAGATTTTTCCACGGAATCGCGAAAGATATGCTACTTCTAGCAACGAAGAACTTAGCAACCATCATGACTATCTGCCCCACGCAGCTTATTAGAGCAAAATAGAACGTTGATGAAATGCCATCTAGCTGAAATAATGATAGCATTAGGTATGTAGGCATTAGGACAATTAATGCCTGAAGGTACCGCAATGTTAACAATAGAAACAGCCTACTCCCGAATGCGCTTTTAAAGGGTATCTTTGCTGTGACATCGAAATTCTCGGTCCCAATTATAACCGACTCAAAGACCGAAGACGTTGAGAGGACAAGGGAGCTTAATGCTAGAATAGTTAGGGTTGGCGCTGCAATAATATAGACTGGGTTAAGTATCGAGAGGAGCTCCCTTGAGAGGACTACTGCACCGAAGAACATCGGCATAGCGAACATTAATACTAAGTTTAAGGAGAGAGTTATGTCCTCTGATCTGACCTCGGAGAGAAGCTTCGGATATAGTGCATGCGCTATTGATGATGAGTATGCCACTATTGAGGCTATTGCAGATGATGCACCATAATAAGCTCTTGCAAGTTCACCGCCATGAATAAAAAGGAATATGTTCGCGAGAATAAGCAATCTCTCGCCTGCGATGCCATAAATGTTCAAAATGGATGCCTTAAGCCACTCTTTGACGTAGCCCCAGCGAATCTTCTCTTTAAATCCCTGTAACAGCAACTTTGCATAAAATGCTGCTTGACACAGGTAAGCGAATATAACTGATAGTAGAGCGCCCATTAAGCCCATCCTAAAGACGTAAAGGGATAAGATGCCTAAAACAACTTTACTGACTTCAAATACAAGTAGCCCAAAACCAATTTTCTCTGGGCGTCTTGGGTACAGTGAGGCCTCAAGAGCAGATAATAGATGGCTCTCAAAGATCATTACCGCAGCAATAAGGTATGCTGGCATGTAATCTAAATTAATCCGAAGAGCTGATATAATACCCATAACGGAAAGCAAATATAAAATAGTGGAAGCTAAGCCAATTAGAAAATTCATTATAAAACCTGTTTTAAGGGAGCCGGGCCAACGCCTCGCCTCGAACCTCACTATCCAAAAAGGTATTATTGTTGAAATTATTGTGAAGCAGGATAATATGTCTCCAAGATTTCCATACACGCCATAATCCTCGGGAGAGACGCTCCTCGTAATCAAGAGAGTGAAGATTAACCCAGTCCCGATGCTAATTAGCCTAGATAGGAAGATTACAAAACCTGCGTACCTGAGCCTGATACCATTTTCAGCCAAGATACCTTATATCACCCAGCCACGTAATGTATAACATTTATTAAAGCTAAGAAAAGTATTAAAGATAATTGTGCCGCTTAAGCATAACATCTATGCTTAAATGTAAGTGAAGTGGCCAGCTATGTTAAATAAGTTCCCTAAGGCTCCCGATGAGCATAAGCCCGGTAGACCGCTTATTCCGAACGGTTTAGGCGTGATATATATTTTAATATCAGCGATTTATTTATTTATTATTCACGGCCTTCAAACGTGGATCGCAGAAGGTTGGAATAAACCGTCCGCGCTAACCCTAGCCTCCTGCATACTCTTCGGGGGCTTTATGGGTTTATTAGATGACTGGATTGACATTAGATGGAGGTATAAGGCATTATTACCGCTCATAGCAGTCATACCACTAATTGTAATCCGTGAGGGGGAGACCGTCATGAGCACTTATTTCTGGGGCAAAATAGACTTTGGATTAGCCTACCACTTTATCATAGTCCCTATAATAGTGACTGTGACAACCAATGTAGTTAATCAGCTTGGTGGTCTCAATGGTCTAGAAACCATCTGCCCATCAATAATCCTAACAGGTCTACTCATAACATCAATAATTCACGGCAGGGAGGAGAGGATTCTACTCTATGCTCCAATCGCCGTTTCTTGGCTCTTATCATACTACAATTTTAGGGGGAAGATCTTCGTAGGCAACACGGGCTCATTCGCCTTTGGGATAACCCTGGCGGCATACGCAATAATAACCAATATAGAGCAAACATTAGCGATATCAATACTTCCATATGTACTTAATTCGTCGCTAATCCTAATTAACGTCTTATTCCTTAAAAGGAGGCCAAGCCTTATCATAAACGGACCAATATTAAAGGCGAGTCATAGGAGAAGTCTTGTAACTCTAATTGCCCATTACCGTCCAACAACTGAGCGGAAGCTTGTTATGATGATAGCGCTTATTATTGTAATCTTTACATTTCTCGCCGTGTTTATTTCATTAATCTAAGTGGTGAAGGTTCATGAAAATATGGTATGATGCGTGTACTGGGAAGCATGTCAGATATGGGGCGGCAATAAAAAAGCGACTTGAGGAAAAAAGATATGAAGTAATCTTAACAACAAGGGAGCACCCGGATACGATACCGCTGGCGAAGCACTTGGGTATAGATTTTAAGGTTGTAGGAAAATACAACCCAAGAGCTCGGTTCACAAGATTGTATGAGAGTTTAAAGAGACAAATAGGGTTATACAGATTATTTAGGGGGGATTGGCCGGATATAGCGGTATCCCATTGCTCGGTTGAACAGTGTCGTGTTGCCTTTGGTCTTAAAATTCCTATTATCTGTACGCATGATACTACACATGCGAACGAAGTGAACCGGCTCACATTACCTCTTGTTGACGTTTTAGTTGTTTCAAACGCTATGTCCGGCGAACATTTGAGAACTTATCCCATAAAGAGAATAATAAGGTTCAATGGTGTTGATGAAGTAGCATGGATTAGGGATTTGCAACCCCAGCAAAAATTCGATTATGGGCATCCATTGATTATAGTGAGACAAATGGAGGTAAAAGCTACTTATGCTGAAGGAAAGGAGGACATAACATTAAAAATTGCGAAAAAACTTTTAAAATATGGTAAAGTCGTTTTTCTCTCTAGATACAAGAGAAAACCAATAAAGGGTTTTATAGTTCCAGAGGATTTTGTTGATTCTGCAAACTTAGTTGCCGAAGCCGATTTAGTGGTTAGTGTTGGTGGAACCCTTGCGAGGGAAGCCGCTTTACAAGGCGTGCCAAGCATTGTGATTCCAATATTCGGTCATTCTGAGGTTAATGAGTACCTTCATGAAAAAGGTTTTCCAATATTTATAGTAAAGCTGAATGAAGTAATGGGTTATGCAAAATCATTGCTTGGGAAAAAGTTTAATGTTAAAGAACAGCTTCTTAAGCTCGAGAATCCAGTTGACGTTATCGAAAGAGTTATTGAAGAAATTTCGAGAGAACGTATGAAGGGGGATGAAAAATGTTGAAGGAAGGGACTTTAATAACTGCGGGTCGGCGTTTTCACATTTGATGGAGAATCAGAATGGATTGATTAGAGAAACGAAATTAGTGATGTTAAATTCAATTCTAAAGAATAGCATATCAAGCCTATGAGGTAGAGGAGGCATATTGAATGAAAAGAGTATTAGTTACGGGTGCAGGTGGTCCAGCAGCAATAAATTTTATATTGTCTCTCAGAATTGCTCCAGAAAGAATTTATGTTGTTGGGGTTGACGCAAATAAATATAGAATACATTTAGCTCCTGTCGCTTCAAAATACATTGTTCCTCGGGCTACCGAGAAAGGATATATTGAAACCTTAAATGAGATTATTCGGAAGGAAAATATAGATTTTGTTCATGCACAACCAGATATCGAAGTGAGAGTATTATCCGAAAACAGGGAGGATCTCAGAGCTTTAACATTCTTGCCATCAAAAGAGACTGTTAGAATATGTCAGGATAAATTTGAGGCAACAAGAGTATGGCTTGAGAGAGGCGTTCCTACCGCGAGAGCCATTTTAATTAGATCTGAAGAAGACGTTACGAGGGCTTTTAAGGAGTTTGGCAGTCCAATATGGATTAGAGCTAGATATGGGGCTGGAGGGAGGGGAAGTACTCCAGCTCATAATATTGAGACTGCAATTTCATGGATCAGATATTGGAAAGCCAGAGGCTTAAATTGGGAGTTCATCGCGCAGGAATATTTAGGTGGCAGAAATATAGCTTTTCACAGTATTTGGAGGGAGGGGGAGCTTGTAGTTTCGATGGCTAGGGAGCGCCTTGAATACATTTATCCAGAGATATCTCCTTCAGGTGTGACGGGAACACCAGCTGTTCAAAGGACAATTCATAATGAAAGGGTTAACAAAAATGCCGTTGAGGCTGTTCTTGCAATAGACCCAAACTTCAGCGGGATCGCCTGCGTAGACTTGAAAGAGAACTCTGAAGGAGTTCCCTACGTGACGGAAATTAATGTTGGCAGAATGTTTACAACATCCTTTTTCTTCTCCTATGCTAGCAAAATACTCTACGGTGATTACCGCGCCAATTTCCCATATATTTACCTGAAATTAGCCTACAATGAGAGTACTCCTAAACTCCCTAAGTTTAATGTTCTACCCGAGGGACTATATTGGGTTAGGCATATTGATGCACCCGCATGCCTAATGAAAAATGGCGAAGTCCTGGGGGGGATGTATGAGTGGAGAGAACCTTAAGTATATAAAGGTTGTAATATTTGACCTTGATGGCACACTAGTTCACCTTCCAATCGATTATGAGAAGCTTAGAGCTGAAATATCTAGCATGTTAAAGATAAAGAAAACCAGCTCTATCCTAAATATTCTTTTTAAAATCAGCGAAAAGAACCGAACGAAGATCTTTAGACTCTTAGATAAATATGAACTCGACGCCGTTCAAAACATGAAGGAAATAAAGGAAGGAATGAAAATTTATAGCGATTTCCGAGATAAAGTTAGGTGTCTTGTGACATTGCAGGGCGAATTAGCTGTTAAGGAAATCATGAAGAAGACTGGTTTCTCATTCGATTTTGTTGTCACTAGAGAGTTCTCCCTAGATAGGTATGAGCAGATAAAAGCGATTATTAAAATGTTTGATGCGGATCCAAGGGAAGTTCTTTTCGTCGGTGATAAGGAAAATGATAAAAAGGCTGCCGAGAAAATCAAATGCAAGTTCCTACTTATAAAAAATGTGGGTGATGGGAGGAGAATAGATTGAAGAAAATAATTATTGAGGTCGAGACTGAAAGGCCGCAAAGCGTAGAGACCTACTTAAAAGAGGTTTTAAGTATATTATCAAAGAATACATTCTTCTCAATTAGGAAATTTGTTGTAAAAGTCGTTGAGGAGTGACTATTTTTATCAAAAGATTAGCTTGAAAAAGAAATGTTTTGGTTTACGGTAAAATGTAGTTTATGGC
>Ga0105162_1001424_pt1 | contig 13815 bp, 14 predicted proteins | sample JNZ201metaG_FD_81532 | JGI IMG/M metagenome (GOLD analysis project Ga0105162, IMG submission 81532) | Hot spring microbial communities from Jinze hot spring, China to study Microbial Dark Matter (Phase II) - JNZ 20120812A | ecosystem: Environmental > Aquatic > Thermal springs > Hot (42-90C) >...
CTTCAGCTATCTCCAAGTTAAAATCTTAGGCGGATCCATTGCTAGAGCTATCGCACCATATAGTACAATGTCATCACCGAGAGTGGTTATCTTTATTGCTGGAACCCTGTTTATCGTATATTGTCTTATTAAACCAACTATGGGCTCGATGATGAGTTCCCGGTTATGAAGAGCTACAGCTCCTCCAACCGTAATCAGTTCTGGGTCGAAGATTGTATTAATATTTGCGAACCCTATAGCATTAATTCTCCCTATCTCTTTAACTAGTTTTAAAGCATATTCGTCTCCTTCTCTAGCCAGCTGGAAAAGATTCTGTGATGTTAGAGTATTATCTTCGATTAGTCTCCGGATCTTCTCGCTCGAGAACTCGCGTGGGTACGTTTCGACTAGGTATTTAACGAATGATGGAATATTCTTTCCAGAACAGTATGCTTCCCAGTGTCCTCTACCTCCACATCCACACTTCATCCTGCCATCAACATCCACAACCATATGACCTATTTCAACAGCATTTCCATCCTTCCCTACGAGTAGGTTTCCATCAACTATAGCCCCTCCACCTATACCTGAACTCAATGTCACGTAGAAGATGTTGTCCAAGCTTTTCCCTAAACCGAATTTCTTCTCGCCTAGTACAGCTGTAGTACAATCATTTAGAACATACACTGGAACCATGAATTCTTTTCTCAGCGACTCTTCTAGAGGGACTTCCCCTGCAGGAAGGTTCGCAGGATTAAGTAAAACTCCCCTCCGGTAATCTAGTGGGCCGATAGTGCCTACCCCTATTGCTCGGACTTTATCTAATTCTTCTTCCCCAATCTTTCTTATAAGTTTACAGATTTGCTGAACCAGCTTCTCCCCTGAACAATTTCTAATAGTTCGTTCTCTTATCTTTCTATGAATTCTACTAGAAGAATCGGCTAACGCGGCTCTTATATTTGTGGCCCCTAGATCTACTCCGATGTAGAACTCCTCCTCCGACACAACTAAGAGTAGATAGTTGTAGCCCTAAAAAGTTTAGCATGCTTCATTAAAGACTTCGAATACAGGATATTTTTTATAGGTGATTGATCTGTTTTAGACTCTTCTTCCCCTTCTTCCACCCTTCTTTCTTACTGAGTCATGCGGTATCGGGGTTACGTCTTCTATCCTGCCTATCATTACACCCGACCTAGCTATGGCCCTAATAGCGGCTTGGGTTCCAGGACCAGGAGTTCTAGCTTTGACTCCGCCAGGTGCTCGAACCTTTATGTGTACAGCGTTTATCCCCTTGGCTTTAGCGATCTCCATAACATATGATGCTGCTCTAGTAGCTGCGTATGGTGTTGGTTCGAGTCTACCAGCATCTACAAACATTCCGCCTGAAGCCTTAGCGATCGTTTCAGCACCCGTAAGATCCGTGACATGTACTAAGATGTTGTTGTAGCTGGAGTATATGTGGACGATACCCCATTTTAGGGTTTTCTTAGTGGGTGGAGCAGGGATAGCGGCTCCAGTAGCTTGCTTCGACTCTTCTACATTCTTCTCTACTTCTTTTTCACTGCTACCCATCGAGCTAGTCATGTTATTCCCTACTTAAATACATAGCGTTTTCTCCTGTTTAATTAATGTCCATGTCCTAAATTCATTAAGTTGTAAACACGTTTTTTAGACATTCGTTTAATGCTCTTCTCACCAATATCTTCGACATCTCTATTCTATACTCTGCTGAGGCTCTTATGTCAGAGATAGGCTTAATGTCTTTTACAACTTGTTGTGATGCCTCTTCTAATCTTGTTCTCGTTATACGGTGATTTTTCAAGTAATCTTCTACGCTTCTAGCTCTGACAGGCGTGGGGGCCACGCTTCCCAAAGCTACAATGACATCCTCTATCATGTCTTTATATGTTTTTAGACCTACGGCCACGTTTACGATACTTAGAATATGGCTATGTCTTTTTCCAAGCTTGATGAAGCTGTATCTCCAGCCACTATCTTTCTTGGGTATCACTATTTCAGTTAAGATTTCATCTTTTTCCATGACTGTTTCTCCCGGACCTTTAAAGAATTCCTCCACCTTGATCTCTCTTTGTCGGTCGACGTTTTGAAGTCTAAGTCTTGCATTCAGGACTATCAATGGTGGAACGGTATCAGCTGCTGGAGAAGCATTACATATGTTGCCTCCGATAGTCGCTATATTTCTAATCTGCCAGACAGCGAAATTGTTTGCCGCCTTCCATAAAAGTTGAGCATGGTCTCTAACGGTCTCGCTATTCTTTAATTCTTCTATTGTTGTTAAAGCGCCTATCCTAATGTATCCATCTTCATCTCGAATATACCTTAATTCATCTATTCCGGAGATGTCGACTAATTTTCTGGCGGCCGTTTTTCCCGATCTCAACTGTACAACTAGGTCTGTTCCTCCAGCCAGTATCTTAGAGCCGGGATATTGCCTCAGAAACCTTAATGCATCGTCGAGAGCTTTAAACCTGTAATACTCTACTTTCGGGATCATCTCCTCCCCCTTCTAGACAAATTCTCGAAGAGTTTCTCAGAAGTATACGGTATCTCTAAAGGTCCAACTCCGACTGCATTCTTGATAGCATTAGCTATAGCCGCTGGAATCGGTATCAAAGCCATCTCAGCCAATCCTTTCGCTCCGAATGGACCAAACTTGAAGTAGTCTTCTACGAATATCGGTTCTTCTATCTCTGGTAGGTCTGCGATTGTTGGGACGAGGTAATCTGTAAAGTTAGGGTTCAGTATTCTTCCATCTTCAATCTTTACCTCCTCCATCAACGTATATCCTATTCCCTGCATGATGGCTCCATTTATCTGGGTTGTGGCGAGCTTCGGGTTTATTATCTTTCCTGCACATATAGCGGGCCAAACTTTCAACACCCTCGTTAAGCCAGTCTCTACGTCCACCTCGACTTCAGCTGCGACAACCATGTAGCTGAAGACGATGTATGCGAATCCTTGTCCTTTTTCTTCATCAAATCTACCTTTAGGCATGAAAAAGTATCCTGTAGCGGTCATCTCTTCTCCCTCAGCATAACATCTCTTGACAGCCTCCTCCCAAGTAATCTTCTTCTCAGGTTTACTCCTACTATACACCCACCCATCTTTCATCTCAATATCTTCGGGAGAACATTCGAGAATTCTCGAAGCAACTCTCTGTACACTCTTTCTAATTTTTGATGCAGCTATAAGTATGGCGGTGCCCCCGAAGCTTAACCCTCTAGATCCATGTGTCGCTCCAGTATCTGGTGCATCACTTGTTCCACCAACCAGGTTTATCTTCTCGGGTGGTATCCCCAAAACCTCTGCAGCTATCTGGATCAATCCAGTATGACTTCCTTGACCTATCTCCACAATCCCAGTATATATTACCACGCCTCCATCTTTTCCAACATTTATGTATGCATTACACCAATCTGGGACTCCTCTACTAGTACTGATCCCATGCCATGCGCATGCTACACCTATCCCCCTTGCTTTTCCATCAACGATCTTGCCATAATTTCTCCTCTTCTCACGCCAGTCACATTTCTCGGCGACTCTCGCTAAAGCTTCACCTACACCGACGCTGTCTTCTAGTAACTGGTTAGTTGAAGTTCTACTACCAGGTCTCAGAATGTTTTTCAATCTAAACTCTACGGGGTCCAACCCAATCTTTTCAGCTAATTCATCCATCTGTCTTTCTGCGGCAAACTGTATCTGGGGGTTCCCGAAGCCTCTGAAACTTCCCTGATAGATCTTGTTCGTGTAGACGAGCGTCCCTCTAGCATCAACATTAGGTACTTCGTATGGCCCAGTAGAATGAGCAGTAGCCCTCCACAGAGTGAAGGGGCCGCGGTTAGCGTATGCTCCAGCATCAAATATTATGTCAACATCTACTACTGTAAGTCTTCCATCTTTGTTTGCGCCGCTTCTATACCTTATGTATGCCGGGTCACGTTTACAATGACTTGTGAAGCTATCCTCTCTAGTATATGTCAACAATACTGGTCTACGAACTTTGTATGCAGCTATAGCTGCCTGTGCACCCACTATTGGGATCATGTCGTCTTTTCCACCGAATCCTCCACCTACGACTGGCTGTATGATCCGAATCTTGCTCTGAGGTACTCCTAAGACCCTCGAGATTATTGATTGAGCAAGATGTGGATACTGGCATGGAAGGATCAAGGTCATCCCGCCATCCATCGGTATGGCGAGGGCCCCCTCAGTTTCAAGGTATGCATGATCTTGGTGGCCGGCTCTATAAACATTCTCGACGACATAGTCTGATTCTTGTAGAGCTTTTGCGGCATCTCCTTTCCTTACCCTAGTCCTCAGGACGATGTTGCTACCATGCTCTTCGTGCACCAGTACTCTATCTTTTAATGCTTCAAAGGGGTCGAAGACAGCTTCCAATGGTTTAATCTCTACTTCAACTAATTCTCTCAGTTCTTCAGCGGAACGTGTTTTTGATGCGACGATGAGCGCTACGGGTTCTCCGTAGAATCTTACCTTTCTCTCAGCTAATGCAGGCTGGTCAGGGATATAGTATCCTACCTGATTTAGTCCTGGAACGTCTTCACTTGTTACTAGAGCTATGAAGTCAGGATGATCAACTGCTCTTCCAGGCTTGATAGATTGTATAATGCCGTGAGGGATGCTGCTCTTCACTATCCTAGCATACGTTAGACCCTCTACAAGATGGTCTTCAACATACTTAGACTTACCTAGAACCTTCTCTAAAGCATCTATCCTCTTAACTTCTCTTCCGACATATATGAATTCTCTAGCTTTCATCCATTCTCGAAGAATGTCGTATTCATCTTTCTGGGCTTGTAGAACTGCTGTTGAGCTCATCGACGACTTTATACAGCATGAAACTAATAAGGATTATTTTACAAAGCTAGTGCTAGTCTAAATTGGATAACCTCGGGTTCAACATAGGAGGAACTAATTAAAGAGTTGCGCCTCTCTTGTACGCGGCAATGGCTTTATCGGCTTTTCGTCTTAGGACTAATCTTATGGCTTCTTCAATTTTATCGGATGGTAGGAAAGCGTTTATTGAGAAAAGCTTACCTAGCAGTATCATGTTTGCGGAGGGTCTAGAATTCAATGCTTCTGCCTCCCTCCTAGCCTGAACAATATATAGATGCCTAGTTTTTTCCATGAGTTTTCCTAAGAGATCTTCAATCTTTGGATAATCTTCTCTTCCAACTAGATTGAATATCGTTGGAACAGGCTCAGGATCTAGTATGATCTTCGTTTGTGGACCAATGTACCTTAGTGCACGAACGGCTTCTAGCGGTTCTAAGCCAATCAAGGCATCTGCACTATCTTTTCTTATCAATGGGCTTCTAACCTTTTTCCCTATCTTTATATAGCTTTGAACACTTCCTCCTCTCTGAGCCATTCCAAGTGTTTCACCGGTCTTCACGCTTAGACCTGATAAAGTGGCAGCAGTAGCTATAATCCTCGAAAGTGTTAACCCTCCTTGTCCGCCTACTCCAGCTATAACGATAGAGTATTCATTCATCATTACTTTACCTCTCCCCTCTTTTTGACGAGTATAGCATTGTATGGACATACCTGCATACATAATGTACATCCAACGCATTCGCTCTCAATAATGTCTACTCTTTTTTCAAGAAGGGTTAAAGCTGGGCATCCTGTAGTTTTTACGCATGCTAAACAATTAGTGCATTTTTCAGGGTCTATCCAGCAGACTTGACCGACCCCTGTTTTCTTAGCTAGGATGGCGCATGCTCTCTTAGAGATTATAACTTTTAATCCCGGCTGGTTTATGAGTTCTCTAACTGTCTCTACGAAATCTTTGTATTTGTATGGGTCAGCTACCACGATTTTTTCAGCTCCAAGCCCTCTAACCACTTTTTCTAGACTCAGAGGCTTCATTCTTCTACCGCTAACGCTTTCCTCGTATTCTGGTGTTGGTTGATGTCCAGTCATAGCTACTGTAGAGTTATCCATTATTACTACGAGCAAGTCTACATTCTTGTGGACTGCTTCTATGAGGGACGTTATCCCAGAGTGGTAGAAAGTGCTATCACCTATAACTGCTACCACTGGTTTCGGATAGCCTGCAACCTTTAACCCCATGGCCATAGATATGCTTGCACCCATGCTATGCTCAGTCCAGATGGCCTCGAAAGGAGGGTTCAGACCGAGCGCATAGCATCCTATATCGCCCATTATCGGTATCTCTCCCCATCTGTATCCCGCTCTGGAAATCCCCATCCTCAAGCCCATGTAGGTTCCGATATGTGGACATCCAGGGCATAGTGGAGGAGGCCGGCTAGGTAGATTAACCTTGTGGGAATTAGGTTTTTCGCTGAGCAATACAGATTCTACATCATCTAGAGTAAGCTCACCTACTCTTGGAAACAGTTCTTGTCTTCCGGCTATCTTGACGTCCAGCTCTGCATCATGAGCTAAAGCTTTCAGCTTAATCTCTAGGTACGGGTCTATTTCTTCAACTACTATTACATTGCTAACTTCCTTCAAGAATTCTGCTACGGTCTTCCTAGGCAGTGGGTGAATTAAGCCGAGCTTCAATATCTTGTACTTATAGAGTAGACCGTTCTTCTCAAGCACTTCTAAAACGTAATTGTATACTGCACCTGAGCAAACTATTCCGACTTCTCCTGAGCCTTCAACCCTGCATAACCTAAACTTCTCAGCGAGAGGCTCAACACTATCTAATGTTTCTAATACTTCACCGTGTCTTTCTCTATTCAGGGCCATCACGGCCCGAATGTACCTTTTAGGATTTTTAGAGAAAGATGGTGTATAACTTGGGTCTTTAAATTCTCTTACTTCTACATCACTTACAGTATGATTCACTCTTGTAGTCGTCCTCATGATGACCGGCATCTTGATCTCTTCACTTAGCTCGTATCCTACAATAGTGTATTCATATGCCTCCTGAGGATCTGAAGGCTCTATAACAGGAAGCTTAGCTAATTCACCATACCATCTACTATCCTGCTCGGTCTGCGTTGTATGGGGTCCAGGGTCATCTGCTACAAGTATAAGCATCCCAGCTTCGACACCGGAATAAGCTGAAGACAATAAAGGGTCAGAGGCGACATTCAGTCCAGGACCCTTCATAGTTACAAGTGAACGAGCACCAGCGAGTGATGCTCCTAGACAGATCTCGAAGGCTACTCTCTCATTCACTGCCCACTCAACATATGGTCTACTAACCTCTTCGGATGCTATGAGTTCTAGGAGAGTATCAAGAACCTCGCTGGACGGAGTTCCAGGATATCCTGAGGCTACGGCTACACCCGCCGTAAGAGCACCGTAAGCTATTGCTTCATTCCCCATCAAGACAAGCTTCGAATGATGCATAGTCTAGAAATTTATTTTCACTAACTACTTAATAAATCAAAATCTATTACAATAAGAGGTCACCACTCTCGTTACCTGATATTTTCCAAGCATTTCCGGTAGCGTAGACTAATACGATCAACGAGATAATGCCGTCTCGGGAAATCATAGTACTGATTTATGAGGATATTTTCTTCCTATCTGATAAATTCTAGGAATGGCTGAAAGTTGGGACAATCTACAAAGATGAATCACTCCTACGAAAAGATTTATGAAAACCTCTGTTAGAATGTAGAGAAGACTCTGGATTCATGTTAGTTTAGTTCCACAATTAGGGCAGAACTTAGAAGATGAAGGTATGTCGGCATTGCATCTTGGACATTTAGTTAAAGATTCTAGTGGATTTCCACAATTTGAACAGAATTTTGCACCCGGCATATTCTGCATTCCGCATCTCGAACATTTTACTCCTGTCGCCTCTAATAGTTGAGCACCACAATTATTGCAGAATCTCGAACCTTGAGGGTTCTGTCTACCACACTTGGGGCAGATTACTTGTGGTTGAGAAGGAGGGGTCTGGAATAAGGGTGGGATAATAGCTATGCCGGCTCCAACAGCTGCGCCTTCACTCTTGGAAAGGCTTTCAGCAGCCTTCTGAACAGTCTGCATTCTTAATACTTCTTCAGCGCTTACGCCGGTCTTCAAGAAGAATATCCTATCTCTCCAATCAGGGGAGGTATCGATCCCCTCGAACTTGACATCTATCAATTCGAGACCCAATCTTCTAAAAGCCTCGTATAGGAGATTCTTGGCTAAGAAGCTTGTTTCATCCAATTTTCTATAAACATCTATGAGGGAGTATTGACTTAAGCTATCTATTAATCTCTCATTAAAATATCCTCTAAGAAATTCCTGAATTCTATCCGTACTGTAGGCTCCTTGACCTCCAACCACCTCATTTATAAATAGGTTGGGGTCTTCTATCCTAAACCAGAAACTACCATGAAATTTCAAGGGTGCGAGTTCCCTCGTCTGACCTTGTCCACCGAACCTTCCTTGAAATTGCTTAAGGCTAACAAAAATTATAGTTGCTCTGAAGGGGGTTTTATCGAATCCAGCCACCCTTGAGAGAATAGAGGTTAAAAGAGGGAGGTTAGCCGTTGTTAAAACATGTCTTCCAGCTCTAAACACATCATAGGCTTTTCCATCTCTGAAAAAGATTGCGGCCTCGTACTCGTGTACTATTAATGTATCTCCCCAGCTAATTTCTTCAACTGGGTATCTCCATACGACATCGTACTCTCCTGCTCCAACCCACTCAATTACCTTAGGCATCGAACCATCACATCTTCTAAGATTCTTATCCTTTTAAGTGTTTCCAGCTATCAGGCAAGCCCTCTCAGGATATCCGTTCTCTCATCGAATGTTCTCTCAAGCTCATCTATAAGCTCCAGTAATTCTTCTAAGCATTTTAGCCACTCTTCTCTAGATTCAAGAATTTCAAATCTTCTAGCTGCATCTCTTATCTTCTCAGATTTCTCTATCATTGAGAAGTCGTGTTCTAGGACCTTATCCAGTTTGTCTTCTTTAACTTTAACTGCATCAAATAACCCTGCGTATCCTGCAGGAGCTCTTTCTATCTTTGCAGCAACTCTATCCAATCTAGATAGAACCATATCTATTCTCCAGATATCTTTCTCTTCTATCATTCTTAAACTAGACATTTCAGCTAACTTCATGCGAACAATATTTTTTGCTTCTTTTAGTTTATTCGCAGACTCGCTCCTCACCAGTCTATCGCTTTCTCTTCTGATCTCTTTTTCTTTATATCCTCTGTATCCAGGGATATAGTTAAGAATCTTCTCTAGCAATGTCATTTCGCGCCGAACTTTTTCCTGATAATCTTTACCGCTCATTTCCTTAATCCCACTCTCATGATAAACACGAATACAACCACAATAATAATTAATATGCCTAGGATGATCAGGGGATTAACAAAGTTGTAGAGAGCTGAGGTGGATGTGATCCCTAGCATTATTACTCCCCATATAGAATAAAATAATGTATCTTTTTTGGAGAGAACCCCGTAGATCAATGTATAGATACCTAGGGGTCCAAGAATCCATGCAGGAATGTTGAGTATATCAATCTGTACTAATCCGCCACCATAAACGATTAAAACTAGACCGATCGACAAGGCTAAAACGGCTAGAGCTCCAGCACCGTACCCGACCATATGCGTATCCTGGCATGGATTGCTGATAAGCTTTTCCTATGTTAAGAACTTTTTAATATATTTGGTGAATGGTCTAGACTCTTCTTGAATTATCTTAACTTCTGAGGATATAACTTTCTTGGTTAAGCTTCTGGTAAGCAATGGTGTAGATGAAGAAATCGCTGGAACAATAGAGAATATAAATGGTAGGGGATTCCCTACAATGAGTGAGAGAGCTAATCCGAACACGATGCTACACGTTAATAGTAGCGAGCCGATTATCATCTGTAAAGTTTTTGTCTGAAGCTTGATTGGATACTCTGCAGAAATGATCTTTCCATCTACACCATCTAAGTAAGCTGAATACGTCTGGTCATCATAAAGATACTCAAGATAATATATTGGGTAATGGATCAATCCACGAAAATCAACTCTTAATTCTTCTACACTGACTTCCTTAAGATTCTTGCATTCTCTAAAGAGTTCATCTTCAAGTATTTTATGGAGATATGCTTTTACATAGTTTCTGGCCTCATCCTCGGGAAACTCAGGTTGTTGATAGAATCCAATATTCATAATCTCCTTTCTGAAGAACTTCTTCCCTCTAACAGGAAATGGATAATCTTCAAGAATATCTCTAAAATTTCTGGAGGCCACCAAACCCTTATATGCTGCCTCCTCAGATTCAGTCCATCCTCTTCCACTGCATCTACCAATCATCCTCCCATATAGGTAGTAGAAGTATACTGGAACATAATAGAGGTACTTGATCTTCAGAGTTGAGTTGGAGACAATATCAGAGGGTATCCCGAATTGTCTTCTAAGGAAATTCAGTAGCATAGTGTAAGGCTCCTCTTTTATTACTGGGAAATAGTAGTGATCTTCTACCACTCTTTCTCCAAAAACTAATCCACAGTATGGGCATGTAAACGTCCTCACGCTCTCAGGGACTTGGAATCTAGCACTACAACCAGGGCACACTATCTCCATGACTTCTCAACTCTTATATCTGAGATGAATCCTTTCGCAGACCTGTATCCGATTAAAGCGAGTATGAAGAGCAGGAAAAGTATTATCCACCAGGCATCGCTCAAGCTATCTAATGTTAGTAGAGACAGTGCTGAGCCTATGATAGATCCCAAAATGATGGATGTGAACATGCCTATAGCATAGAGCAGCCTTCTACTCATAGTGATGGGCTCGTAGAAGATTAGTGGGTGACCGCTCCATCCTTGATGGTAAGCTGTGTAGAAGCTTCCATTATATTCGTAGACAACCTCCCAAAGCGGTAGAAAGATTAGCTTAGGTCTCTCCATCTTCTTCACTTCCGCCTTAAAGAATTCTATCTCATCGACTTTATCTTCCCATATTCTCCTGACAGAGTCTACTGCCTCTTCTCTTAACGAGATCTCAGATTCCTTCCTGTCAAATTCTATGTTAAGGATTGTTAACTTATTCAACCTCCACCAATCTTCGGCGAGATTCTTGAGCTCTGCCAGCTGAGGCTTCTGTCTAAAGTATGTCTTAATTAATTCTCTCAAAGCGAGGTTCTTTACTTGCCTTCTAGCAATGATGTCTATATCGATTTCTTCTGAGAAGCTATCTCTATTCCTAATTATTTCAACTTTCTTACCTCTATACTGCCTCTTGATGTAGACTACTTCACCGCGGATTAAGACTCTAGAGATCCAGAATGGAACATACCATCCCTGGGTGGAGACAATTCTAAGTTTGTCTGAAATCTTTTTTAAATCAACATCTTTCCTAACCCTGTTAAGGAATTCTTCAAGGACCTTGTCAACATTGACGGATGTGGAGATGAATATGTCTTCACAATCTATTATTCCGCTAACTATGTTCAATCCACCGCAATACTCACAGATAGATACAATATTTTCAGGGCTGATTCTCAGAATGGAACCGCATATGCTACATTTAAACTCGGCTATTTCTTCAGACAATTTCAATAAAGAAGCATTCTCTGCCAATATATACTTTTATGAAAAAATCACTGGAAGGCAGCTGTTAAGAGGAGATCTACAAGGTGTAGAAGCTATGTCACTTCTAGTCCCGGTATTCTCAGTTTCATCTCTAATCTTCTAAAGCCCAGCGTCGCTATAGTTGCCATGAAAGCATATATCAACGCCGTGGTAGAGAAGATCTCTATAGGTCTAAACTGTAATGAATTAAAATGCTTTGCAATTGCGAACAATTCTTGGACTCCGACGAGGTACGCAAGAGAAGAATAAAGTATCAGGTAGATTATCTCATTAGTTATCCCGGGTAGGGCTCTTCTAAATGCTTGTGGAAGGATAATATGCGTAATTTCTTGGAGTTTCGACATTCCGAGAGCTTGGGCTGCAAGCGATTGACCCACATCTATTGAACGTATGGCCCCTCTTACGTATTCTGACTGGTATGCGCCACTACACATTATGAAAGCTGTAACCGCAGCCCAGAATGGTGAAAAGTAGATTCCAAGCTTAGGCAACGCGAAGAATATTATGAGCAAGGTGACTACTAGCGGCAGCCCCCTCAGGAGTGCTACGAATCCGCTTGCTATAAGTGAGATCATCCGGTTTCCATAAACCCTTGCAACAGCTAAACCTAGACCTAACAATACGCTAGCAGGAACAGATATAGCAAGTATCTCAATAGTTGTGATCCACCCTTTCAGTAAATCTGAGATGAAGCTTTCCCAGAAACTCATCTTGTCTCCCTCGCATATAGCTCATGTATTCTTTGGAAGAATTTCTTCGTTTCTTCACATTTCGGTTTCCGTATAATTTCCATCGGTGGGCCACGTTCAACAATCTTTCCATCACACATGAACAATAATTCGTCTCCGACGGTTTGTGCGAACCCCATCTCATGCGTGACGACCACACTTGTAACTTTTTCTCTTGCTAACGCTTTCATGACTTCTAGTACTTCTCCTATCAACTGGGGGTCTAGAGCGGATGTTGGCTCATCGTAGAATATTACCGCAGGGTTCATTGCGAGAGCTCTAGCTATTGCTACCCTCTGTTTCTGACCTCCTGAGAGCTCAGCAGGATACTTATGAGCATGCTCACTCAAACCCACCTTCTTCAACATTTCTAACGCTATTCTGTGAGCTTCTTCTTTCTTCATCTTCTTAACTACTTCTAGGCCTATGCTTACATTCTTTAGAGCCGTAAGATGGTTGAAGAGATTGAATTCTTGAAAGACGAATCCAATTTTTTGCCTAACCTTGTTTATGTCGACGTTGCGGTTAGTTATATCTTCTCCTTCCAGCCATATCCTCCCTTTATCAGGTCTAGTTAACAAATTCAAGCATCTAAGCAGAGTGCTTTTCCCAGACCCCGATGGGCCACAGATTATTTTCGTTTCACCTCTCCTAACCTCAAATGAGATTCCCTTTAATACTGCGATCTTTCCATAGCTCTTATACAAGTCTTCTACTTTTAGAACAATATCGTCGTCCGGCATATGCTACATCCTCCCTATTAATCCAGGTATCTTAGCCTTCTCATAAATTATGTTAACTATTTTTGTTCCTCCATACGTTAATACGATGAATAATCCTCCCGCTATAAAGTAGGGTAGAAGTGGTTCAAGGGTAGCCATAACGACATATCTCGTTCTTGTCAGGATCTCCATCACGCCTAGCACGAAACATATTGCAGAATCCTTCAAGATAATTGCATACTCGTTTGTCCAGCCTGGAATAGCTATCCTCAATGCCTGAGGAAGAATTATATGATAGATTGATTGGAGCTTGCTCATACCAAGAGTTCTCGCGGCCACGAACTGGCCTTCACTTATAGATTGTATAGCTCCCCTAAAGATTTGAGATTGGTACCCGCCGCTTCTAAAACCTAGGACTAGGACGCTGCATGTTAGTGGATCGAGCTTGTAGCCTAGTGCTGGGAATATCCCCCAATAAAAGAGGAAGAGTAATACAAGCAATGGGACACTTCTAAAAAACCATGCGTAGACTTCTACTAGAATCTTCAAGAATCTATGTCCATAGACTTGAGCTATTGCTAAAGGTAGACCGATAATGAATCCAATCCCTAATCCTCCAGCTACTAGACCCAGAGTCCACAACACCCCTTCAAGAATGTATGGAAGATAATCCCAAACCGTCACCATCAGCTTCGAGATCTCTACAATATAGCTCATATAAAACTATAAACATTTTTTTCTTATGGCAGTATTCGGGCTTAGAGGTAGGATGAGCTAGGTTAGATGTTTGAGCTGGATATTTTTATTGAAGAATTGAGGGC
>Ga0105162_1001426_pt1 | contig 13800 bp, 13 predicted proteins | sample JNZ201metaG_FD_81532 | JGI IMG/M metagenome (GOLD analysis project Ga0105162, IMG submission 81532) | Hot spring microbial communities from Jinze hot spring, China to study Microbial Dark Matter (Phase II) - JNZ 20120812A | ecosystem: Environmental > Aquatic > Thermal springs > Hot (42-90C) >...
ATTGCTTAGATAAAAAATTAGATTTTTTTGTCGATAAAAATATATAAGAGCCTAATAAATTAAGAAAACAAAAAATAAAGTAAAGTTTTTAAGCCAAAAATACGAATATTAAAATGCCTAATATTGAATTATTCCCAATCTGTGTAGAGGGGGGTTGAATATGCCAAAGAAGAAGAAGGCTGAGGAAAAGAAGAAGTAGGGCATTTCAGCCTCCCTCCAGAAAAATAACTGAATTTTTTCCTATTTCTTTTTTACAGATAGAGGAAACATACCTTAAAGGTTGAATTCTTTCTGATAACTTTAAAGTTATGCCTACACTGAATATTGTAGGCAAGTTTATTACCCACCTAATCCCAAAATATCTCTTTAAAGGAGGATAGGTTGTATTAGAATAGCTGTCATTGATCTTGACAAGTGTAAGTCTACTCGATGCGATAAAGCATGCTATCGGTTTTGTCCTCAAGTTAGGAGTAGGGTTGAGGCTATAAGATTTGAGAATAATAAGCCAGTTATCTCAGAAGTTCTCTGCACTGGCTGTGGAATATGTGTTAAGAAATGCCCTTTTAAGGCGATATCCATTGTTAATGTTCCGGAGGAACTTAAGGGCGAATGCGTCCATCGTTTTGGCCCTAATACGTTTAAATTATTCCGTCTTCCGGTTCCTTCTCCTGGAATTGTTCTAGGACTTATCGGGGAGAATGGGATTGGAAAATCCACAGCTCTAAAGATTCTTTCTGGTGAAATTAAACCGAACCTCGAGAGATATGATAATCCGCCCAGCTGGCATGAGATTATACAATACTTCAGGGGATCTACTCTCCAAACATATTTTCAGAAATTAAGTAATAAAGAGCTTAAGGTTGTTCACAAACCACAGTACGTTGACAAGATACCACGCGTCATTAAAGGTAAGGTTGGAGAAATATTAGAGCGTATTGATGAGAGGGGAAAAATAAACGAGATCTCTAAGAAGCTTAACCTTAAAGTTATTTGGGATAGAAGTCTAGATGTCTTAAGCGGTGGAGAATTACAGAGAGTCGCCATAGCAGCTGCGGTCTGCCGCGAGGCTGACGTATATCTATTTGATGAACCATCAAGTTATCTGGATATTAAGCAGAGACTAGAGGCTGCTAGAGTCATTAGGAGCTTGAAAGAGGAGAATAAGATTATTATCGTTGCTGAACATGACTTAGCCGTGCTCGATTATCTCTCAGACCAAGTATGCGTCTTTTACGGTAAACCAGGAGTTTATGGAATAGTCTCCCATGTTCATAGCGTTAGAACTGGAATAAACATATACTTAGATGGATTCATTCCGGATGAGAATATGCGCTTCAGAAAGGAGCCAATAATATTTCATGTGAAGCCGCCATTAACAGGCTCCTCAACCAACGTGCCAATCCTAAATTGGAGTGAAATGACCAAAACATATGAGGGCTTCACACTTAGGATTGAGGCTGGTAACGCTAAGTCCGGCGAAGTTATAGGAATACTTGGTCCCAACGGAATCGGTAAAACAACTTTTATCAAGATATTAGCTGGGATAGAGAAGCCTGATGAGGGACCTCCACCAACTGAAAATATTCTTAGGGTTAGTTATAAGCCACAGTATATATCAACGGATTATGATGGAACAGTTGAGGATCTTTTAAGAGCCGCTGCCAAAGAACAGTTCACATCCAGCTGGTATCAGACAGAAATCATTAATCCACTCAACTTAAGCCCACTCTTCGATAGAGTTGTTAAAGAGTTGAGCGGCGGTGAACTCCAGAAGGTTGCTATAGCAGCCTGTTTATCCCGTAAAGCGGATCTATATCTTCTGGATGAGCCGAGCGCATATCTGGATGTTGAGGAAAGATTAGCGATGGCTAAGACTATACGTAGGATTGTTGAGGATAAAAATGCAACAGCATTCGTTGTTGAACATGATATTGTTGCAATGGATTTTATCGCTGATAGACTGATTATATTTGCTGGCGAACCGGGAGTTCATGGAATGGCGAAATCGCCGACAAACCTACTGGATGGAATGAATATGTTCCTAAAGGAAATAAACATAACATTTAGAAGGGACCCAGACACTAAGAGACCCAGAGTTAATAAAGAGGGCTCTAGAGTTGATGAATACCAAAAAAGGACTGGACAATATTATTACGTGAAATCATGAAATAGCCTACGCTCATATTGAACCCTTAAATAATTTTGGACATGATGAATGAGTCTCTATCTTTCACTAATAACTTATAATGGCCATTTCCTTTTTGGGCAACATATATATGATTTTGATATTTGTTTATGGTTGGTGGGAGTGTCAGTGGGGTTCAGGTTTATTGATGGTCGTGCTATTTTATCTGTAGTTATGGCTCTGGTTATTTTTGCTGGTAGTTTGCTTGTTGTTGTTCTGAGTCAGTCTGTTCAGGGTGTTTATTTGGGGTTTTTTGATGAGCTTGGTTCCCCCTTATCTGGTGTTAATTTTCTTGTTCAGGTTTGGGCTGTTGATCCTGAGAGTGTTCCATCAACTGTGGATGTTTATCGTGGTTGGGTTTATGGTAATGGATTATTTATAAGTGCTGATAATCCTGCTTTTAAGAAGGTTCTGGAAGCTTGGATTAGGCTTCATCCAGGAGACTATAATTATGAGACTTTTCTAGGGGTTTTTGCATGGGCTATTGTTGATGGTAAGGTTTTGACATATCCACTCATAATTGTGAATTATAATCCTCTAATGGCTTTGAGGGGGATAATCCGCAGGGATATAACATTAAATATCCGCTCATATACAGATGATGGTGTTAAGCCGAAGTGGATTAGCGAGATAAAGAGTATTAATCCAGCAAACGGATATGGAAGATTCTGGATGCGCGATGAAAATCTATCATGGGAAACTGGAAACTACATACAAGTACCAATACTAATAGTACACAACAATGGTTCAATAAGCGGAGTTCTCTCCGCATCTATAAACATTGATATTCAGTACAGATTTGGTTGCAGATCTACAATTGGTTATGGAGTAGAGATTAGGAAAAAATTCTTTAATGGAACAGTAAATATTCCCCTGGAGCTCAGGATAGATAGCATCACCATAATTGGACCCTATACCTTTAGCGCCTCGGCGTTGATTCTTCCTAATGAAAAACGATATATTTGGATTGGCGCTAAGGTTGCACACATTCATTGGAGGGAGTATGAGTATCGCCCTCCACCCGAGGAGCCGCCAACGGTTCCAACAGGTAATGAGATGTTGCAGAGCTATGTTTACGCTTTCCAAGCTAACGGAGTTTATATAGCAGGTGGTGTTGGTGAGGGGGCACCGCCATATGAGGACATAATATTTGTGGGGACAAATAAAACTCAGCTCGTTATACCGGATACTGTTTTAAGCGATGGAGACCTCGATGTAGGTGAAAATATAATGCTTCAGCAAATAATTAACTGGAGTGACATATATAATGTAGATCTTGAAGTGCCCATACCAGTCGGAGCAATCGCGGCAGCCGCTCTCTCAGTGAAGATTCCGGGAATCGCAGGACCGATAATTTCAACCCTTTCTGGTATAGGAGTAACAATAGGATATGTGGATGTGGGAAATGCGAGAGTAACCGGTAATTTATTAAATGAGGGGAAAAGGGGTAATAATGGCTACAATGTTCCTGAAATTGTATACTATAGAATAAGCAAATATTTATATAAAGCTGGTCCAGGACGTTTCTTCAGAGTCCCAGTCGGCATATATTTCATATGCGTATAAAAATACTTTATCCAAAATTATCGCGTAAATTTCCCCTTCCAAGGCAATTAAGAAGCTTTTATCCGTCCTTTCAATATATCTCCTACCACCTTCTTCTTATTTAGGGCTTCTAGGAGTACGAAGCCAAGAATGTTGATTGATATTAAAGAGCCAATAAATAATCCAAGTAAGCTTATTTCAATCGGTATCCCTAGTAGAAGCGATAGATAACCCCCCACAATAACCGTTATGGTAATAGTTTCCGTTAAGCAACCCAAAAATCTACGCTTAACGCTATCTCCACCAATAAACCATGCTAACATACATGCCGCAAAATTTGCGATTCCTCCAATAACAGCATCAATAAATCCATAGGGACCAAAGAAATTTGCGATAAAACAGCCCAAGCCTAATCCTAATGCCGCTGGAAAACCAAAAATTATCGAAAGAGGAAGAAACGCATCCGCAACTCTTATCTGAAATCTAGGATCAAAGCTTATAGGCGCTAAAAACGTGACGCCAATAGCATATGTGGCTGCAAAGAACGCTATTAATGCCACCTCAGTACTACTAAATTTCAATATTTTCCACCTCCTACACCGGGGTTTATATGGCGGAACGGGTGGAGGTGGGCTCCCACTCACCCGCCATTAAATGCTCTAAGAAAATGTTTTCTCATTAATAAAGGTTTTGAAAAGGGAAAAATTATTTATTTGTTACTGGCTTTACACTATTTTATTAGGAGATTTAGGAGTGTGATGTTTTAAATGGCTGTTGCTGAGGAGAGGAAGGAGCCCTACCGTTCACATAAAGTTGTTATTAGAGGTGTTGTTGAAGGATACGAGGTTGCATCTCTTGAAGATCTAAAGAAAGTTGAGGGATTAATTGAGGGATTACAGAATGAGATAAATGCCCTTAAAAGTCAAATAATTGAACTACAAAGAGCGCTAAACGCTACAAATATGAGATTAGAAAGATTAGAAAACTTCCTGAGATCATTCAAGTAATAGATCAAAATGAACCCATATTCTTGAAGATCAACTTTAAAGCTAAAATTAATTAGGCTGAATGCTGAAAATCTCTGCTATTACAATCAAGGTATCCAATATTGGCTAAGTGTCAGGATTAACTTTAGAGGGAGAATGATGGATCTAAACATCAATAAATTATTTTTCGCTATAGCTTTAATAGCAGCTTTTACCGCCGGAGCCCTCTTATCATACATCTGGGTCGTAGGATACTATGTTTCATTAGAGCTTAAAGCCCCTAAAAAGCCAGCAATATCAATATATGATTTTACTGTATCGGTTGAAGACCCAACATTTTTCAATATTAGCATTCTTAATCCATCATTCTCACCTAATAGGGTAGAAATTTTAGGAATACATGTTTTAACTGGAGATAATATCGTCCATAAAATTACATCAACGGATCCAAAGATATCTTCTGAGGGCTACACTTTAGATATCGGGGCTTCAGAAACATTTAGATGCTCCTGGAATTGGACAAAATATACTGGGCAATCGATCACCATAATAGTTTTAGTTAAGGATGGAAGCGGCGGAGCCCTTAATATAAAACTTCCATTGATAGAGATAAAAATTACTAGCCTAGAATTTAACCCAGAAGAGGGAAGCCAATTTAATGTAACCATAGAAAATTCCAATAGGTCAGATGATGGCATTGATTTAGTTAATATTAAAATTACTGATGATAACATATCTTATAACGTTGAGACTTATCCTTCATTACCAATAAGACTTAACCCATCTAATTCAACCACTCTTACATGCAAATGGAACTGGTTTGACCATCAAAACAAGACTATAACTTTGACTGTAGAAACACTACAGGGCTTCATAGCCGAGAAAATCTACAAAATACCATTATATGCAATTTTAATTATAGAAAATGTTGAATTTAACCCAAGTGATACCTCTCATATTAATGTTACAATAGTGAACCCCGAGAAGTCTCTTACACAACTAAATATCACAGACATAAGATTGATACTTGAAAATGGAACAACAATTATGCTTATGGAAACCGAACCTAAACTCCCATATATAATTGGTGTGAATAGGAGAGTAACATTTACATGCGAATGGAATTGGTCAATTTATCGTGGTAAAGAAGTAACAATCACGGTGAATACTAAACAGGGTTATAAAACAAAAATTATCTGCAAAGTGCCGCCATAAGTTATGAGGATAATTTAGATTTCAGGGAGCGCTCAATATTTAATAGGGCTTCCTCAGGATCTTCGCTAACAGTTATGTATGAGCCGATGACAGCGGCTTTCGCGCCAGCCTTCCAAACCTCAATTATTGTTTTAGGATTTATGCCACCATCAACCTTTATGAGTTTCTCCGGAAATTTCGTGGAGAAATACTTGACCCTATATGTTGCACTCGCATGATATTTCTGTCTACCTGAACCCATTGGAACTGTCATTAATAAGATTACATCCACAATGCTGGCGACTCTATTAGTCAGTCTATCTTCAGGCGTTGGAAGGTTCAAGCTGACCCCCACCTTATAACCATAACCCCTAATAATTTCAATAGCTTTTACAGCTTCCTCTTCGGAACTAAAAGATTCAACTTGAACTACAATCGTCATATTTGCCCTATCCTCGTTTCTTACAAATTTATTGATTTCCCGAAGAACCTGCAGCGGATTATCAACCATCAAATGTATGGTAAAGGATGTTTTATCATGAAGCTTCTCATACAATCTTTCTATAAGGTTTATTGAGAAAGTGCTTTTATCCGGTATCATCGGCGGTCTCATAACGTCTATATGAATGCCATGTATCTTCCCAGTTTCCAAAAGTCTCATTATACTTAAAAATGCCTTTGAACTCTCCAATTTATCTATATTTCCAGATAGCTCTGACTCATATTCCAAGATCGACAGCGATATCAACATTTCATATTACCAAGTTAAAAATATTAAAGAAAGAATTTTAAAATTTAACAATTTTTTTTATTTTTTTATATGGAGATGAGAAGATGCGTGGAGAGTATTTTATCGGTATTGATAATGGCACGCAGAGCACAAAACAATAATCGTAGATGGTGAGACAGGTAAGGTTTTGGGTAAAGCGACAAAGGAGCATATGTTTATAGAGGGGTTACCTCCAGGACATAAGGAGCAGGATCCTTCCGTTTGGGTTAACGCCCTCATCGACACTATCAGGTCGGCTATAAAAAGTTCCGGTGTTAACCCCAGAGATATTAGGGCTATAGGTGTTTCAGGACAGCAACATGGATTGGTGCCTTTAGATGAGTATGGACGGGTTATTAGGCCAGCTAAGCTCTGGAATGACACTAGTACTTTTAGGGAAAGCAAGTACCTAATTAGGAAGCTTGGTGGATTAATTAGGGTTATTAGCGTTAATGAACGTTAGGACGAGAACATGGTGCAGGGAAGTTTTAGAAGCTATTGATCCAAACCTTGAGGAGAAGCTTCCACCCTTACAGAGCTCCGATAAACCAGCTGGCTTCATCAGAAGAGAGATCGCTGAAATGTTTGGTTTTAGGGATGATGTTCTTGTCAGCGCTGGTGGAGGAGACAATATGATGGGCGCTATTGGGACTGGAAATACACGTAAGGGAATTGTAACAGCAAGCTTTGGAACCTCCGGCACCATATATGCTTATTCGGATGCCCCGATAATCGACTATAAGGGTGAGGTGGCGGCTTTTTGTGATTCAACGAGCGCCTGGCTACCATTAGTGTGCACCATGAATGTAACTGTTTCAACCGAATTCATTAGAGACCTATTTAATGTGGCGCATGATGAGTTAACAAATATTATTGAGGAAACACCGGTAGGTTCAGAGGGACTCCTACTTCTACCATATTTTGAGGGGAGAGGACACCTAATGTTCCGAATGGGACAGGAGTCTTCTTTGGATTAAACAGTAGGACATTTAATAGAGGGCACTTGGCTAGAGCCGCGATGGAGGGGGCTACATTAGGCATGAATTATGGGTTAAATAGGATGAGGGAGCTTGGAATCAACCCTAAGCAGATTAGGCTTACTGGTGGCGGATCAAAAAATAGGATTTGGCGGCAGATTGCAGCCGACATATTCAACACTAAAGTTGTCTGCCTGAAAATCGATGAGGGAGCAGCGTATGGTGCAGCATTACAGGCAATATGGACATATCGCAATTATATGGGTGAAAACGTTACAATACAAGAGATAACGGATCAATATGTTGAGATAGATGAGAATACCATTACTCTGCCTAAACCAGAGAATGTCGGAATATACAGCGAATTACAGAAACTTCAGGATAACTTAAGTAAGGTTCTTCGAGAATATTTCACGCTCACAAAGAATTTCTAGATAAACATGTATCTTAAACGAAACTCCGATATTTATGGAGCATAAATATATTTCATGAGAAGAAGCGATAAAGAGAAATATAAGTTTTGTTCCTTTTTAGATAATCTAAGAGACTCTTATGGATAGGGATTAATTTGTCCTTCAAAAAAGACATACATGTCAGGATTGGGGAAATAAAGAGTGATATAGGTTTTTTAAAGGATCTCGAGATTTCTATCGGCAAAATAATTGAGGAGGAATGGGCTGAGGAGGCCGGTCCAACACCCTTTCCCTCAATAGTCGACTTAAGGGATTGGGATCTCAAGCTTCTACAACGTTATAAGCCCTTTTATATGCCCTTTTGCGATCTCTGCTGTCTCTGCACTTTTGGGAAATGTGACTTGACGGGTGATAAGCGTGGTGCATGCGGGCTGAATATGGCTGGTCAGCAGTCACGCATAGTTCTTTTAGCATGTTGCATAGGTGCTGCGACGCATATATCTCATGCTAGACATTTAATTGATCATTTAATAAAAAAATTTGGACGTGACCATCCAATAGATGTTGGGGGCTTAAATGTTGAGGTTGAGGCTCCAGTAACCCGTCTAGTCTGCGGTATTAAGCCTAAAACCTTAGGCGACCTAGAGGATGTATTGGGCTATCTTGAGCGTGAATTAACTAGACTTCTTGCAGCTACACATACGGGTCAAGAAGAGAGCAACTTAGATTTTGAATCTAAGGTTTTTCATGCTGGCATGATAGACCATGTAGGCTTGGAGATAGCAGATATAGCGCAGATATCAGCCTTAGGATTCCCGAGGGCTGAGCCGGAAGCCCCGCTTGCAGATATAGGTTTAGGCGTTGTGGATTACGCTAAGCCAGTTATATTGGTTATTGGGCATAATGTTCCCCCAGCCGCTGAGATAGTCGATTATCTCATGAAGAATGGGCTGTATGGCGGTGTTGAAGTTACTGGCTTATGCTGCACGGCACATGATGTTACACGATATAATCCTAAAGCGAAGATTATTGGGCCGATATCATGGCAGCTCAGATTCATCAGAAGCGGTGTGGCCGATGTGGTAGTTGTGGATGAACAATGTATCAGAGCCGACATGCTAATTGAGGCCCAAAAGATTAAGGCGCCGGTTATAGCGACAAGCGACGTAAACTGCATGGGTCTACCAAATAGAACAAGAGACGAAGCTGACAGAATAGTTGAGGACTTAGTCTCCGGTAGGCAGCAGGGTGCGTTAATCCTCAACCCAGCTAAGGCCGCTGAGGTTGCGGTTAAGACGGCTCTTCTCGTTGCGCCTAGGAGGATGAAGTTTAAAGCTCTACCGGATGTCAGCGATATAATTGAGGGCGCTAGAAACTGCCGCAAATGTGATGAGTGTAGAAGGGCTTGCCTAAATGACCTACCGATAAGAGAGGCTTTGGCGAAAGCATTAGAGGGGAGCCTAGACGCCCTAGCCAGCCTATATGATGAGTGCGTTGGCTGCGCTAGGTGTGAGAGCGCATGCCCAATAAACCTGCCCCTCCATAGTTTTATAGTTAGGGCTGCCGAGAGGAGACTGAAGGAAGAGAAGTATAAGATTAGGGTTGGGAGGGGCGCCATACAGGACGTTGAGATTAGGAATGTTGGAAGCCCAATTGTTTTAGGCGAGATACCGGGCGTGGTCGCCTTCGTTGGATGCGCCAACTACCCGAGGGGCGGCGCCGAGGTTGCTGAGATGGCTGTTGAGTTCGCTAAAAGGCGCTATATTGTTGTAGCATCTGGATGTGCAGCCATGTCAATAGCCATGTATAAGGATGAGGAGGGAAAAAGCCCCTATGAGATTTTTCCAGGCGTATTTGATGCAGGCGGCATAGTTAATGTGGGCTCATGCGTTGCGAACGCCCATATAGCTGGCGCAGCGATAAAGATAGCAAGCATATTTGCTAAGCGTAGGCTGCGTGGGAACTATGAGGAGATAGCTGACTACATACTTAATAGGGTCGGCGCCGTTGGGGTTGCCTGGGGAGCTATGTCGCAGAAAGCTGCTGCCATAGCCAGCGGATTCTGGAGGCTTGGTGTCCCAGTTATCGTTGGTCCTCATGGGTTGAAGTATAGGCGTATGCTGCTTGGCAGAAAGGATAAGCCCGAGGACTGGTATGTTTATGATGCCAGAACAGGCGAGAAAGTTTATATTGGACCAGCTCCTGAGCACCTATTTTACGCCGCTGAAACGAAGGAGGAAGCCATGGTTATGATTGCGAAGCTTTGTATAAGACCAAACGACACAACTAAGGGCAGATCGATTAAGCTATCGCATTACATAGATTTATATAAGCGCTTCTTTGGAAGCATGCCAGACGACATACACCTCTTTGTCCGAACATTAGCGGATATACCGATAACAATGCGCGATGAGGTGATAAAGGTGCTTGAGGAGAAAGGCTGGAAAGAAAATATTATACCAGACCCAACGCTTCTACCGAGACTTGTAAGGAGGAGGGCAGGTGAGTGAGATGAGCGCGGCATGGCAGACAGCTGAGATACCTGGGCCGAAGAAGGCGCTTGCAATAACTAATCCACAGATCGTTTCAGCGTTGGTTAAGCGGTCAAAGAATCCTATATTGATTGTTGGACATAGGGCGGCTGAGATAAAATTGGGTAACGGCACTCTTGTAGATTACGTTATACGCTTGGCTGAAGCCGCTGGGCTCCCAGTTGTTTCAGCGCCCAGTATAATGGGCGAATTTATTAAGAGAGGTTTCACGAGGGTTATTGGTATGCCATTAGTTGATATAGCGAATAGGCTTACTGACCCGGGCTGGATGGGTTTTGATGGTAAAGGAATATACGACCTAGCGTTATTTATTGGCTTTAAATATTACGTTGGCTGGCTCATTTTATCTGGCCTAAAACATTTCTCACAGGATCTTAAGACAGTCTCGCTTGATATGTATTACCAGCCACATGCATCATGGTCATTTCCAAATATCTCCCAGGATGAATGGAAGAAGAATCTTGAGGCGATAATTGGTGGTTTAGGGTGAGGTAGAGTATGTCAATGTTTGCGGATATACCGGTTGATGTGGGCGTAATATATGAGGGCGAGAGGATCAGATGGCAGGATGCTCAGCTCGAATTCGGCGGACCTAGGGTTGAGCATAAGTTTGAGCTAGTTAGGGTTCGCAAGTTAGATGATGTTGAGGATGGGAAAATAGCGATAATTGGACCGGACATAAAGGACCTAGAGAAGAAGTCCTATCCACTCGGCATTTATATCGAGGTTGCTGGTAAGGAGCTCGATGAGGAGATTGAGGGCGTAATAGAGCGGCGAATACATGAGTATGTGAATTATATTGAGGGTGTAATGCACTTAAACCAGAGATATGATATCTGGATAAGGATTAGTAAGCGCTCATTCGAGAAGGGCTTAAACTCACTGGTTTATATTGGAAAGGTTCTCCAGAGACTCTTTAAGAGTGAACTTCCAATAATCGAAAAGATACAGATAACATTCATAACGGACCCGGATAAGGTTAAGGAGAAATTCAGGGAGGCTATGGAAACATATGAGAGGCGGGATGCTAGAGCCAGAGGACTAAAAGATGAAGAAGTTGATGCATTTTACGGTTGCACATTATGCCAATCTTTTGCGCCAACACATGTATGCGTTATTACACCGCAAAGATACTCAAACTGTGGAGCAATAAGCTGGTTTGATGGCAGAGCTGCTGCCAGAGTAGACCCGAAGGGCCCGATATTCAGGATAGATAAGGGCGAGTGCATAGACCCATTAAGGGGCGAGTATGCTGGCGTCAACCAGATTGTCAAGTTGAAGTCCGGCGGCGAGATACAGCGTGTCTGGTTATATTCAGCCTTCGGCTATCCACACACATCATGTGGATGCTTTGAGGCTGCAGCCTTCTATATACCGGAGGTTGATGGATTCGGCATAGTTCATAGGGGCTTCACTGAGAATACACCCATTGGACTATCATTCTCAACAATAGCAGACTCAACAGCTGGTGGGAGACAGGTTGATGGATTCCACGGAATATCAATCGAGTATATGCGTTCTCCAAAGTTTCTGCAGGCTGAGGGAGGTTGGGAGAGGGTAGTGTGGGTTCCCTCAGCAATCTTGGAGAGGGTTAAGGACTTTATGCCAAAGGATTTGGTAGGTAAGGTTGCGACTGAGAAGGATGTTAAAACGGTTGAGGAATTGAAGCGGTTTCTAATTGCCAGAGGGCATCCTGTAGTTAAGAGGTGGAAGGCTAAGGCTGCTGAGGAAGCTACCAAAGCAGCGATTGAGAAGGCTAAGCCTACACCAACAGCCGAACTGGCAGTTCCGGTCAGTGTTGGAGCTGGAGGTTTCAGGCTTGTTCTCAAGAATGTTAAGATTCATGCTAAAAAGGTTAAGATAATTAGGGTTAAGGAGAAGTGAAATTATGGGGGCTGAAGAAGGGAGAAAGCGGGATGAGAATGCTGGCGCAATAATTAGGCTCGGCCCAAAACTCCTCGAATTGCTGAGCAAGCTCGGCGAAATAGAGCTCGAAGATGTTGAAATAAACGCTGAGGAGCTTGAAATATGGATTCCAACAGTTATCCCGCAGGTTATACCGGCACAGCCAGCTGTCACGGTTCCACCAACACCAAAAGTGCTGCCCAAGAAGCCCACAGAGATATTGGCTGCTGAGTTTAAGCCACTAACCCAAACATATCCGGGAAGAATAGTTGAGGTTAAGCTTGGTGCAACTAAGGCTGAGGGTGGCTCAAGGGGCAGGGTTGTAAGGATTGGTGGCGAGGCTGCACCATCATTCTATTTGTGGGAGGAGTTTCCACCTAATCCACCAGCCATATCGGCCGACGTATTTGATATGGAGATTAGTCTACCAAGAGCCTTAAGGATGCACGTTCAGGATGTTATAGGTGACCCGGCTGCATGGGCTAAGCTTGCTGTTGACAAGTTCGAAGCCGACATGATTACGGTTCACTTGGTTAGTACAGACCCGCTAATCAAGAATACTCCGCCGAATGAGGCTGCAAAAACGATTGAGGAGGTTCTCCAGGCCGTTGATGTTCCAGTTATTATTGGTGGATGCGGAGACCCGAGGAAGGATGCCGAAGTCTTCAAGAGGGTTGCTGAGGTTGCACATGGAGAGAGGGTTATGCTGAGCTCACTAACGCTTGATATGGCTGAAGCTGGCATTTTAGGTGATGTTGCAAGGGTTGCCAGGGAGCATGGGCATGTTGTTCTAGCTTTTACGGCTATGGAGTTGAATAGGGCTAAGGAACTGAATAGGAGGCTCTACGAGTATCTGCCAAGAGACAGCATAGTAATGGACTTGACGACGGCGGCGTTAGGCTACGGCCTAGAATACTCCTTCACAATACATGAGAGGGCTAGGCTTGCAGCGCTCGGAGGAGACGTGGAATTACAGCACCCAACATCATCCGGGTCAACGAATGCCTGGGCTGCTAGGGAGGCTTGGATGAAACTTGGACCGGAGTGGGAGCCTAGGGAGCTTAGGGGCCCATTATGGGAGACGATTACCGCGTTAACGCTGCTATTGGCTGGAGTAGATATGTTCATGATGATGCATCCGGCTGCAATACGCACCGTTAAAGAGGTTATTAAAAGCCTGCTCAACTGGGGGAAATCTAGGCCGGAGGATATAGCTGACTGGATAACTCTGAAGATTTAAGGGGGCTGAAAGAATTATGGGCGAGGCTGCTAGG
>Ga0105162_1001428_pt1 | contig 13781 bp, 18 predicted proteins | sample JNZ201metaG_FD_81532 | JGI IMG/M metagenome (GOLD analysis project Ga0105162, IMG submission 81532) | Hot spring microbial communities from Jinze hot spring, China to study Microbial Dark Matter (Phase II) - JNZ 20120812A | ecosystem: Environmental > Aquatic > Thermal springs > Hot (42-90C) >...
AACCCCTTTGCGCCAAGGGCTCTTTGGGTCCCTGAGACCCAGTTTGTAACGCCTAGACCATAAGGCCTGCGAGCGATCAACGAGGGCTTTAAGTTGTGCGGGGAATCCGTAAAAAAACACAGGGGTCGAGATCACCACCAAGTCAGCCTGCTTAAACAAAGCATAAATCTCCCCCATTTGGTCTGACAATTTACAAAAACCTTTCTCCTCACAGAACCTACAACCTAAACAAGGAGAAATCTTAAGGTCCCTTACGCTAAATACCTCTACCTTAACCGTCCCTTCAACCGTTTCCTTAAGGAACACCTCTAGCAATACCTCGCTATTTCCCCCTTTGCGCGGACTACCTGTTATCCCCAATATGAGTGCCATAACTTGCTTATCCTTTAAGTTTCTCTTCAATGGCCTTGGGATCAAACCCCACTATGACATCTCCTCCTATCTCGATCACAGGCACAACCCGCCTTTTGGCAATTCTATCGAGCTCCTCAAGAGCCTTAGGGTCTTTTGTCACGTCCAACTCTTCGAAATCCACACCTTTCTGCAAAAGGAACCCTTTTGCTAGATGGCAAAAGGGTCACGTTGGTGATGTAAAAACCCTTATCCTTTTCACTGTGTACCTCCTTTACCTTTTTAGACTTCCTTTTAAAGCCCTTCTTACCGATTCTTTGACGAAATATCCAGCACGATGCATCAACGTGTCCTGAAACTGCCAATCTATCGTCATGGTGGCCAAACAAGGATAGTTGTGGTGTAAAAGACCTGCCTTCTCTTCTGCGTCTTGGATTCTCTCTCCTCTTAAGTTTTCAACAACAAAATAAGTACTTCCACAAGGTGCACTCCTCATGACACTGCCCCTCACTATCCTCTCTCCTTCCACTTTGAGTTCCACTTCTGGTAATCCAAAATATCTGGCAAATTCCCTAATGAAAGGATTACTTGAGTCCGATTCTTTTAGACTACAAAAAGGTACTGGTGAACTCACTGCAACTCCTTCCCTTACAAGTGCCCTCTCTACTTGTTTCACAAGCCCTGGAGGAACCCATACGCGGTTGTCAACAGGAAGAAGGAGGGCTTTCGCCTGTGCCCTTCTCACTACCTCAGGGACCACCTCCAATACCCCTGCTTCTTCCCCCAGGCTGATTACAAGATCGGCTAAAGGGATTTCTGGTGGCAAGAATTCGTTTACATCCTCTACGACCAAGGGAAAGGGTCCCTTAAGCCTTAAGACCTCAACCACCCACTCCTTTGGTCCCTTTTCTTTCCAGACCTCTGTTTTTCTCTCACCAAAATGGCCTTGTACCAATGCCAATATCCTCAACACCTAAACCCCTCTCTGTCCGAGCTTTACAAGCTATAACTCTACACGATGGCATTATTCCTTGATTTAAGTCAAACCCTTAACTTGAGAGGCAAGCACCTTGCCTAGTTCCCTGCATTTTTTGAGGTCTTCCTCACTTGGGACAAAGTTCACCTTGATCCCTTCATGGATCAACTGCACCTTCATAGATTGAAGTTCTCGTTTGATGATATCCACAGACTCTCCACTCCACCCGTACGACCCAAACGCTAAACCTATTAGGTCATTCGGCCTTAGACCTTTCATGTATGAAAGAAAGTCCGCCACGCTAGGAAGTACCCCATTGTTTAAGGTCGGGGAACCGATAGCTATAGCTTTTGCGTCCAATATCTCCGCTATTACTTCACTCCTATGGCTCAGACGTAAATTTGCCACTTTACACTCTACCCCTTCGTCCATCACACCTTGGGCAATGGCTAAGGCCATTTTCTCCGTACTGTGCCACATGGTGTCATAGACAACAAGTACTTTAGGAACTTTCTTAGCCTGGCTCCACTTACGATAGGCCTCAATTATCTTGATGGGGTTTCGCCATATAACCCCGTGATCGGGGGCAATGATTTCAATAGGAAGCCCAAGCCCTTCAAGCTGTTCAATAAGCCTTTTCACCAATCCAGAATAAGGCATCAAGATATTGGCGAAGTACTTGGCGGCTTCCTCCATCAGGTAAGCCTCTTCTACCTCATCATCAAACCGTTTGCTTGTGGCGTAGTGCTGGCCAAAGGCGTCTTGTGAAATCAAGACCTTATCTTCCACAAGGTAGCTTAGCATCGAATCAGGCCAATGGAGCATCCTGGTCTCAAAGAAACGGACCCTTCGTTTGCCAAGCGAAAGCTCTTCACCAGATTTCACCACATGAAAAGGCCAGTCCTCTCTGTGGAAGTGTTTGATCAAGGCCTCTTTTCCTTTTTCTGAACAGATGACCTTTTCTGGTTTAACTAGCTCTACGAGTTTTGGCAGTGCCCCCGAATGGTCCATTTCTACGTGGTTAACCACAATCCAATCTATGCGTTTAGGATCTATGATCTTTGATATGTTCGCCAGCAATTGTTCCCAGAATTCCTCTTTTACCGTATCGAACAGGACGACCTTTTCGTCCAGAACCAAATAGGCATTGTACGTAGTTCCCCTTAAGGTCGAATACCCGTGAAATTCCCTTAGGTTCCAGTCTACAACCCCTACCCAATATATCCCTTCCTTCACCATAACCGAAGACACCTTCAATCCTCCGCGGTAAATTGATCTTTTGAGGCCCCACATATAGGGCAAACCCAATCCTCAGGTAAATCTTCAAAGGCCGTCCCAGGTGATATACCCCTTTCCGGATCGCCCTGGTTGGGGTCATAGACATAACCGCAAACAGAACAAACGTATTTCTTCATAATGCCCCCCTCCTCTACCTTTTTCCGATATACTGGTGCAGTACTTGGGATACCGCCCTTTTTAACTTGATGGTAATAAGCATAAGTCATAGGTTCACCAGAGGAAAACACATCGCCTTCTTCTACTTCACCCAAAAACACGGTGTGTGTCCCTGCATCCAAATCAAGGATGACCTTACCAGCTAAGTACCCTAACGTATGTTCCAAAAGTACCGGGCACCCATTTCCTGCATATTTGTAGACAACTCCCGCAAACTTATCCACTTCCTTTCCCGACTTGAATCCAAACCTCGCTATCAAATCCATGGGGCAGTCCTTAGAAAGGATAGAAGCAGAAAATAGGCCACTGGCTTTCACAAGATCATGGGTAAGGTTCCGCTTGTTTAACGCAAAAACAACTCGTGGAGGTTCTGAAGTCACTTGCATCAACGTATTAGCTACCTGCCCATTAAGCTTGGCTTCACTTTTAGAACCTATAATGTAAAGCCCATAACTTAAAAGACGCAAAACCTCTTCTTTTCCTTTCACCTTATCCCCCTTCTAGGAATCTTTGCCCGTTTACCTTTCTTTACATTTAGCTACCTCAATTTCTGTACCACAACGGGGACACGTTACTGTAACTTCATCTGAGAAAACCTCCACCTCGTTCCCACAACCAGGACATTTACAATAGTCGACATTGACGTTACGCCCCTCTACTAAACAACCTTTAAATGGTCTATCCTTTGCTTCCATCGTTTCCCTCCTCTATGCCTTAAAAGCGCTTTTCCCAAAGGCCATGGAGGTTACAATACTCCCTCACTGCCTTTACCTTGCCGTTTCCTTTCAAACAAAACTCGGCTTCAGGGTTTTCTCCTGGTTTGAAGAATCTCTGTAAACAATAGCCGTCAAATTCCACCTCAACCCAAACGATGTAATGTGAAGGCTCCATAGGATGGGGTATAGACCCCACTTTTACCTTTACCAAATCCCCTTCCTGTTCAACCACAGGAAGATGTTTTTCGTAGCCTTGTTCCTCTGTATGAGGGCTTTGTATCTGCATAGGTTGTCCACAACATACAAGCTGCCCCTTGCCCGCAAGGTTTACCTTGACTACATTGCCACAGACATTGCACTTATAAACGGCAAAACGTTCTGCCATTTCCTAACCTCCTTTCTGTTAAGGTTTCCAAACTTCCCAAACCCTTCCCACAAGTTCAGGGCCGACCTTTAAAGTTGCCCTCCCAGGTTGCCAACCACTTGGGGTAACTTCTGCCCCTCCGGTAGACCTCACGTGCTGGAAGGCCTTGATCTGTCTAATTAGTTCATCTGGGTTACGGCCCACAGGTGGTGTAAGTACCTCCATGGCTTGGATGACACCGTCCGGATCTATTATGAACCTACCCCTTATGTCCACACCAGCTTCTTCATCGTATACACCGTATACTTGGCCGATCTTGCCCCCGGGATCCGAAAGCATGGGAAAAGGCACACCCCCAGGTACCATCTTCGAAAGTTCAAATTCTTGCCACATCTTATGCACGAACCGGCTGTCCACGCTTATTGCAAGTACTTCGACTCCCAAGGCCTTGAATTCTTCATACCTAGCGGCAACTGCCGCAAGCTCTGTAGGTCACACAAAGGTAAAATCACCCGGATAAAAACAAAGTACCACCCATTTTCCACGGAAATCGGAAAGCCTTAATACCTTGAACTCACCGCCTATAAAAGCTATAGCCTCAAAATCTGGGGCTTCTTTCCCAACCCTAGCTTTTATCATGACTTCCTCCCTCACGATATCTTTCGTAAGGATCTCTTCCCCTTTTGGGGGAAGAAGCGGACCTTTTGCACTAGCGACACACCCCTTTACCTTATCCTCCATCTTTCCCCTCCTTCACCATATATCTGCGTAGACCTCGAAATAGTCCCTTGGATGGTCGCACGAAGGACACCTTTCAGGGGCCTCTGTTCCCTCGTGTACGTAACCGCAGTTCCTACAACGCCATCTGACAGGTTGGTCCCTGCGAAAGACCTTTCCTTCTTTTAAGTTCTTAAGCAGAGCCAAGAACCTCCGTTCGTGTTCCTTCTCTGCCACAGCTATGGCTTTAAATACTTTAGCTATTTCTTCAAATCCCTCCTCTTCGGCGACCTTAGCAAACTGTGGGTACATCTCGTTGTACTCGTAGTGTTCCCCCTTGGCAGCATTCTCAAGGTTTTCCGCAGTCGTTCCTATCACCCCAGCAGGAAAGGCTGCTTGGATTTCAACTTCTCCTCCTTCTAAGAACTTAAAAAGCCGCTTCGCATGTTCCTTTTCATTATCGGCCGTATCAAGGAAAATGGCGGCAATCTGTTCATAACCTTCCTTCTTTGCCTGAGAAGCAAAAAAGGTATAGCGGTTTCTTGCTTGGGATTCCCCGGCAAAGGCCGTAAGGAGGTTACGTTCTGTCTTCGTACCCTTTATGCTCCTCATGTCACACCTCCCCGGTTATTCTTTAGGTGCGTAAAAACAACGCTTTGGCGACTGGACCTTACCCTCTTTTTTTAGCTCAGAGATGATCTTGGAGACCTCCTTGCTGTCCATATCGAGCAACTTGGCGAGGTCACCAGGACGAACTGGCTTGCCGATCTTTTTCATAGCCTCAAGTAGTTGCCTCTTCTTATCCTCCATGGCCTTCACCTCCCTTTACGGGTTTTTCTCATTTGTTCTGCCAAATGTTTTATCTCACCGAGGTCTTTCACCATCATGGCCCAACCGTACCAATAAGCATAATCTGGATTGACATGGAAGAAAGCCTGATAAGTCCTCATCCTATGCTTCATGAACATCTGACAAAGAACTTGTTCGATATATGAAAGCTCCTGCGTCTTACCACCGGTCTGCATAAAGTAAAGTAGATCAGGGTAATCGAAAGCGTAACCTTTCCTTTTCTTCAATATGCCGTCGCGATAAAGCCCTGCCACCGTCTCTATCGCCTCGGCCATGAGTCTATCAGCCTTCTTCAACATCTGATCGCCCATCTCCAATTGTTTTCTTGCAAAGGCCTCGGAATGACACTTCCTACAATTGGCCACCATCCTCTCCCTCTGTTCCTTCCACTCCTCCTGAGTAAGCCTTGCAAGCTTTAGCGCTTTTACAGCCTCAAACCTCGGGGTAGGCTTACCAGTCCTGGGATCAAGAACGCCTAGGGCCTTTAAGATGGTGATCCTGTCTTTTGCCCATTGGGGATCATCAGGCAAAGGCAAACGCACCCCTAAGAAACCCCACGCCGTATGGTTTTCGTGGTTCCCATCGGGCATATGGCAGTCCTGACAGGTAGGCGCCTGTGCTCCTCTGGGTACCTCTCCTGACCTCCTAGCAAAGTACCTTGCCCCATGTTTCGAACTTGACCACATCTCCCATTGAGGGTGATCATATCCCATATGGCACTTCTGGCATGCCTCAGGAACCCTTGCCTCATCTTTGGAAAAGAGGTGCCGAGTGTGACACTCGTCACAGGAATTGACTTCGTGCCTGTACCCCTTTGAAACGAGTCTTTTCCTTTCGCCTTCATCCTTTATGCCCATATTGTGACAACCACCACATCCCCTCTTTCCCTCGATGAGCTCTTCAGGTTCTACTTTGGATACAGGCAATGCCATCATGGCCTTCCACCCCAAACTATGCTTACCTTTAGAAAACTGCTCGAATTGCTCGTTGTGACACTGTGCACACACACTTTCGTCTGGAAGCTTGGCCAAATGTTGGTCTTTGAGACCCTTATGTTCTGTACCGTGGCATACAGAACACGTAACTTCTGATTTTGCATGTTTGCTCAATTGCCAATCCTGAACTATGCCCGGCGTTTTCTGGCTGTGACACTGGATACAGACTTCAGCTGCAGAAACGATTCCTACGAGGAAAAGGACACACACCAACGTAAAGCCAAAAAGACTACATCTTTTAATCACTTCTGGGATACCCCCATGAGCCTTTGGCAATCTGGACAATACCATGTCCCTCGTCCGTCTATGTATAACTTCTCGATAACCCCCTTGCACCTGGGACATGTACTCCCCTCCCTTCCATAGACTCGGAGTTTAAGTTGGTATAAGCCAGGCAGGCCGTAAAGGTCACGCCAGTCAGAGACAGTCGTCCCCCTCATCTGGATAGCTTCCGATAAAACCCTCTTCGTTACCCTTTCCATGCGAACCCAATCATGCCTTGTCAGCTCGCCGACAGGCTGTAATGGGTGGACCCTACACAGGAATAAGATCTCCGAAGCATAGATGTTCCCTATCCCACACACTATCCCTTGATCCATTAAGTAGGCCTTCACAGGCCTCAGGGACCCTTTTGCCCTTTCCCACCAGAAAAGGCCGATGCCCTCTGAAAGGGCATCTAAACCTCGGGGTGTCCCATCGCCCATCACAAAACGCCCAAGCCTGCGCCGGTCAATGAAGTGAAGCCATACTCCATTGGAGAACAAAAAACTCACCCTCGGCCCTACATCTGCTACTCCTAACTTCAACCTCCCAGTCATACCGAGCTTAAGCGAAACTTCGCCTTTCCCAAAGGAAAAGACCAACACCTTCCCATGCCTCCTCAACCCCTCAAGCCTTTCCCCTTCAACCCCCTTCACCTCCAAAAGCACTTCATCCCAAACCTTTACTTCCAAAACCGTCTGCCCACAAAGGCCGTCAAGCTGCCTCCTCAAAGTCTCAACCTCGGGTAATTCCGGCATTTTACTAGTTATCATCTAAAAACAAATCTCAACCACAATTTATTTACATTTTAACCTGCCAAATTTTTTCTGTCAAGTACATTTAAAGACGACTTATTTCAATATCTTTATGAATTCCTCTACAGGAATAGCGGGCAAGGTCATGAGCTGGACAGTGCCGCGGGAACCGAGTTCTACGGACATCTTGGCTATGGTTGCGTTGTCGGGGGCTTCGACTATGTTGACAAAGTCGTAAGGACCAAGGACGGCGAATTGGTGTATCACCTTTATCCCCAGTTCTTTTTCGATCTCACGGTTGACCTCAAGGATCCTTTCGGGGTTCTTTTTTATGGTTTCCCTACCCTCGTCGGTTAAAACGCTCAATATTACATAATAAGCCATTTTTACCTCCTTTCGGTTTTTTAAAGGAATTTAGCCCGGCATTGGCATTTGTCAAGACAACCGGTGTTTGCTCTGAGAGGACGAGGAGGAGGCTGTTTTATCAAACGTTCAGTTTGGAAAAGTCAGCCACTTTGAGGAACAGTTCGTATATGAGGGAGAGAAGTGAAAGGCGGTTGTCCTTTATCTTTTCGTCCTTTTCCATAACGAGAACCTTATCGAAGAAGTTGTCTACGTAAGGTCTTAAAGTCGTAAAGAGGGTAATTAGGCCTTTATAGTCTTCCTTTGACAGGAGGGCAGAGGCCTTATCTTTAACCGCAAGGTATGCCTCGTAGAGGGCCTTTTCTTCCTCTTGTCTGAAGAGTTCCACCGAGGGGATCCCTGAGGGGTTTGTCCCTTTCAGGATGTTAGCCACCCTCTTGAAGGCGATAACCATATCTGTCATGTAATCCAGGTTTTTGGACTCATGCAATGCTTCGATCCTATTTTTAGCATCAAGAAGGTCATCTGACTGTACCGTCAGTACTGCTTCTATCTCATCTCTTGCGTAACCCCAGTTGAGCATCAAGTTTTCAAAACGTCCTAGGATGAACCTCAGTACTTCCTCTTTTGTGTTACTTTTTGTGTCGCTTACAACTAGCTCCTCGGCCCAACTTATGAGCTCCTGCAAGGACAACCTCAAAGAACAGCCTAACACGGTCATAACCAAACCGAGGGCTTGACGTCTAAGTCCAAAGGGGTCTGAGGTACCTGTGGGTGTAAGCCCAACTGAGAAGCAACAGACCAAGGTATCTATCTTATCAGCTAAAGAGAGGATTATCCCTGTTTCTGTTTGAGGTAGCCTATCGCCAGAAAAACGCGGGAGATATTGTTCAAAAATGGCCTCAGCCACTTCCGGGTCTTCGCCTGCCTTGAGGGCATATTCCCTTCCCATTATCCCTTGTAACTCCGGAAACTCACCGACCATACCTGTCAAGAGGTCGGCTTTGGAAAGGTATGCTGCCCTTTTTGCCTTATGTAGTTTCTCCGGGAATAGTTTATGAGTAAGCCTTTCTGAAAGGACCATTAGCCTTTGGACCTTTTCGTAAAGGGTACCGATTTGCGATTGGAAAAGGACCCCCTTTAGACCCTCTACCCTTCGGTCTAAGGGTATCTTAAGGTCCTCCTCGAAGAAAAACTTAGCATCCGAAAGCCTGGCCTCTAAAACGCGTTCGTTGCCCTTTCTTATGTATTCCATGTCCTCGGCCTGCGTGTTGGAGAAGGCGATGAAATAAGGAAGGAGCTCGCCCTTTGGGCCTTCTATTGGAAAGTACCTTTGGTGATGTTCCATAGCAGTTATGAGTACTTCACGGGGTAAACTTAGGAACTCATTCCTGAAACGCCCAAGGACAGGCACGGGCCATTCGAGCATGAAACATACCTCCTTCAAAAGCCCCTCCCTCAAAAGGGGCCTTCCGTTGACCTTGGCAGCCTCTCCTTTGGCCCCTTCCTTTATCCTCCCTAACCTTTCTTCAGGGTCTATGAGCACGTAAGCCTTTCTCAGGCCCTCAAGGTAATCCTCGATGCCCTTAATTTCCATAGGAGCAGGAGCCATAAACTTGTGCCCATAGGTAAGAGTGGATGACCTTATGCCATCCACCTCTATATCCAGCCCTTCACCCCCGAAAACGGCCAATATCCATCTTATGGGGCGGATGAACCTTAGGTTTGTACCTGTCCACCTCATAGACTTTGGGAGACTCAAACTCGTCAAAAGCGTGGGCAAAAAGGCCCTAAGGAGTTCTTTTGTCGGCTTACCTTCTTCCCTCAGTTTCACGGCAGCATACGTACCCTTTTCGGTCTCAAGGAGGATCAATTCGCTTACGTCTACACCGCACTGTCTAGCAAAACCAAAGGCCGCTTTTGTGGGACGTCCTTCTGGATCGAAGGCCACCTTCGCCGGAGGACCTATCTTGACCGTTTCCGAAGGTCTTTGCCTCTCGGCCAAGAGGGCCAAAAGGGAAAGCCGTCGGGGAGTTCCCATGGTCTTTACGTCTTTGTATTCAATCCTTTCCTCTTCAAGCCAAGCCTTGAAACGCGATCCAAGTTCCTCAAGTGCCAAAGGCACAAAACCCGCGGGCATCTCTTCGGTACCGATTTCAAAGATCAATTCCTTCATCTCTTCTACCTCAGAAGAGGGTATCCGAACTTCTCCCTCTGACGAAGGTACTCTTCGGCACATCTTTTAGCTAACTCCCTAACCCTTAAGATGTAACGAGTACGTTCGGTAACGCTTATAGCTCCTCTTGCATCAAGGAGGTTGAAAGTATGGGAACACTTAAGACAGTAATCGTAAGCTGGTAGCACCAATCCCTTTTCAATGAGACGCTGTGATTCCCTTTCGTACATTTCAAACAACTTGAAGAGCATTTCTATATCTGCCTCCTCGAAGTTGTAAACAGACCATTCCACTTCTCCTCGGTGATGTACATCCCCGTAAGTGACCCCATTTCCCCATACGATATCAAAAACGCTGTTGACACCTTGAAGGTACATAGCTATCCTTTCGAGTCCATAGGTGATCTCTACTGACACCGGATCAAGGTCTATACCCCCTGCCTGCTGGAAATAGGTGAACTGAGTAATCTCCATCCCGTCAAGCCAAACTTCCCATCCTAACCCCCATGCCCCTAAGGTAGGCGATTCCCAATCATCTTCTACAAACCTTATGTCATGTTCCAAAGGATCTATGCCGAGTCTGTAAAGGCTTTCAAGGTACAGATCCTGAGCATCATGAGGTGCTGGTTTAAGGATTACCTGGAACTGGTAGTAATGCTGGAGTCTATTGGGGTTTTCTCCATAACGCCCATCAGTTGGACGTCTCGAGGGCTCTACATAAGCCACCTTCCAGGGCTCAGGCCCCAAAACCCTCAAAAAGGTATGGGGGTTAAAGGTACCAGCTCCCACCTCTAGGTCATAGGGCTGTACGATCAAACATCCCTTTGAGGCCCAGAAGCTTTGAAGTTCCATTATAAGCCTTTGGAACTCCATTTTCCTCCCCCTATCCCAATATCAAATAAGCAAGGCCAAGGTAAATAACAGTACCAACAATGTCCGCAAGGGTGGTTATAAGAGGGGTTGAGGCAGAAGCGGGATCCACTCTTAACTTGGTGAACAGAAAGGGAAGCAAAACCCCAATTGCACCACCTGCCAGGACGTTTAGGACCATGGCACTTACCACCACTGTGGCAATTTGCGCTCCGCCTCTAATTATACCCATGAAGGAAATACCCAAACCCATCGTAAGACCCAGGGAACCAGCAACAAGCAGTTCCCTGGCCAATAACACCAACCAATCCCTTATTTGGACCGTACCCACTGCCATAGCCCTGATGACCAAGGTGGCAGCTTGCGATCCCACATTGCCCGCAGTGTCCACCAGTACCGGAAGGAAGGTCACTAAAACTACATACTTGGCTATGGTTTCTTCAAAACTCTGGATGATTCCACCAACCACCATATCCATGAATAACAACCCTAAAAGCCACACCACACGGCTTCTATAAAGCTTTTTTATAGGTATTTCTTTTATCCTCGTTATTATATCTAAACCTATGGGAGCAGCTTCTATCGCTTGAAATTTCGCAAAATCTTCTGTTTGTTCTTCTCTCAATACGTCAATTATATCGTCTACCGTAACTATTCCGATTAAGTATCCTTCAGAATCCGTAACTGGTAAGGCAACAAGATCATACCGTTCAAATAGTTTTACTGCTTCTTCCTGATCTGCAGTTGCATTGATATAAACAACCTTATAATCCATTAGCGATTCAATCTTCTGATCTGGATCTGAAAGGACAAGTTTCCTTAGGGGCAAATCATCTAAGAGTTTACCGTTCTTGTCCACTACATAAACCACATCTATCGTTTCAGCGTCTATTCCTTTCTTTCTTATCTGTTCTAAGGCCTCCTTCACACTCCAGTCCTTTTCAACGGTGACGTATTCAGGGGTCATCAAGCGTCCTACACTGCCTTTAGGGTAACCTAGTAAGTAAAGGGTCTCGCGTCTGTCCTCTGGGGAGAGGAGGTTCAGAAGGACCTTTGCCAAATCGGGGGGAAGTTCTTCGAACAGTTCGGTGCGGTCATCGGGGCTAAGCTCTGCAAGCATAGCCTTGACTTGATCACTTGTAAGGTTTCTGATGATGAACTCTTGGGTTTCGGTGTCTGATTCGGCAAATACCTGATATTGCAGACCTTTGGGCAGAAGCCTGAACAGGATGATACTTTCTTCAGGCTTCAAGGTGTTCAGAAGATCGGCAATATCCTGAGGAAGCCAATCCGAAATGGCATCTTTTAGAGCTCGCCAGTCCTTTTTGGCGATTAGCTCTTTTATCTCAGGTTCTACAAGCAACACGATGGGATTTATGGGTTTCTTTGTAACCTCTTCCGGCATCCTTTACCCCTCAGAACTTATGACCTTTGCCGAAGATGCTCGATTTCTCGATTTTATTTTTCAAACCTAGGTATTGTCAATTAAGAATCAAAAAGAACCCAATTTTCCTTGATTAAAACATCATCATAAATAGGCTGTTTGCAGAGAAAGATACTTTAGTTTACGATTATTGAAAAAGCTCATGGAGGTCAAAATGCTTAATTAGGCAAAACTAACACATGAGAACTAAGCAGGTGTAGCTGTGATATTTTTCGAATAAAAGTAAAAGTTTTTGGGCAAGGAAATAATGGATGCGAAAAGGCAATAGGTTTTGGAAGCCAACCCATCGGATAGCATATTATAGAGGGTAATGAAGCCCTCGCTAAGGATCGCATTGCCTTCTTGAAGTGTGTAATTTTTGCACAAAAAGATTCATCAATGGCAATCTTTTAGCAGGAAGTTCTCCTGATTATTGTGCCTATTTCTATTATATGATACAAAGGCATTCAAATGTAATTTCTTCTCGACAAATCTCCATCTTGTGAAGTTTAGGGCGCTTATAAATTCAGATGCGGAAAAAAAATCAATAGTGTTAATGTTTGCCTTCTTAATGCTTTTTAAAAAGCACTTCTGGTCTAAAATATAATGATGTAACGCTACTGTATACGATTTCCGTGGTTTAGCTGTAATGCATTCCGATACTTCATTATTCTGTTGCACTTCCTTTCAATCCCACTATGGTGCGATTGATACTGTCTCTCTTATCGATACAAAGATCAACATACCATACTTTCAATCCCACTATGGTGCGATTGATACCCATTCGGAGAGCAGCTTTCTTATATCCCCGCTGTCCTTTCAATCCCACTATGGTGCGATTGATACTTGTCGCACTCTTAGCAAAGCTGCTAGGTATAGAAGCTTTCAATCCCACTATGGTGCGATTGATACCGTCTTGCGATGTACCACCCCGCACTTTCTGCACTGCTTTCAATCCCACTATGGTGCGATTGATACTGCTTGGCTCCGTTGGTGACCTGCGCATACCTTCGTCTTTCAATCCCACTATGGTGCGATTGATACTCACCTATTGCAATAGTGAAGAGCAAGTAGTAGTTGCTTTCAATCCCACTATGGTGCGATTGATACAAGTTATCAAGATGTATCAACTTTCGATTGGGAGGACTTTCAATCCCACTATGGTGCGATTGATACATGGAACTCTTCGGGGTGCGAGATGTGCGAAGGAATCTTTCAATCCCACTATGGTGCGATTGATACATATTTTCCCTTATGATGTCATCCATTGTCCCTACACTTTCAATCCCACTATGGTGCGATTGATACGACTCGATTTTCCCCCATTCGCGCAACTTGAACATACTTTCAATCCCACTATGGTGCGATTGATACGAAGGACTAGGGCTCGGTGTTAGTCAGACAGCTCCCTTTCAATCCCACTATGGTGCGATTGATACTAGATTTGTTCCAAACTTTGACCAAGTTTGCCCATGCTTTCAATCCCACTATGGTGCGATTGATACTTGGAT
>Ga0105162_1001432_pt1 | contig 13746 bp, 10 predicted proteins | sample JNZ201metaG_FD_81532 | JGI IMG/M metagenome (GOLD analysis project Ga0105162, IMG submission 81532) | Hot spring microbial communities from Jinze hot spring, China to study Microbial Dark Matter (Phase II) - JNZ 20120812A | ecosystem: Environmental > Aquatic > Thermal springs > Hot (42-90C) >...
ACTTCGGTGGAAACACATACCCTGAATGCAGATCAGCAACCACCGAAACAACACCACAAAACTTAAATACAAAAATAGCCCAAGAAATAAAACAGAGCAAGAAAAACCCTCGGAATCTCACAAAGAGAATTGAAAGCACCGCAGTCGAGAATGGCGTGCTCAAATCTTGTTTTGAAGAATCTCACAAAGAGAATTGAAAGCATAGTGATATTAATTTTTGTTTTACCAGTAGCAATTTATTCAGGAATCTCACAAAGAGAATTGAAAGCATTGAAGCGAACCTCATCAAAGCTGTTTGCGAGGCTATTAAGAATCTCACAAAGAGAATTGAAAGATTATTGTTTTTCCAGATGCCAGAGGTCCATCCTCTAATTAATGGAATCTCACAAAGAGAATTGAAAGCTTCTCTCAACTACTCCTCTTCTCTCAAGGCGCTTAATAGCATGAATCTCACAAAGAGAATTGAAAGTAAATTGCAAATCTGCTTACATCCCCAATCATAACCATAAAGAATCTCACAAAGAGAATTGAAAGTGAAAATTTTGCTGGAGGGGTGATGAATGGATCAGGAGTTGCTTAGAATCTCACAAAGAGAATTGAAAGTGAGTGAATTCTAGGTAGCTCCCTGACGCTTCTATTTCTTGATTGTTTACAGAATCTCACAAAGAGAATTGAAAGTATTCAATATACCAAGAGATTCCATAGGCATATTCTCAAATGGAATCTCACAAAGAGAATTGAAAGGAAACGGGGCGTTTCGGGGACGCCCTTGCTCTCGCCCCCCAGAATCTCACAAAGAGAATTGAAAGTGTGGGGAGTCATACCAGTAATGGCCATTGTAGGCATACTTTTGCTAGGAATCTCACAAAGAGAATTGAAAGCAAATTTTTCCTCTAATTTTTCCTCAATCCTCATTTGCTTTATAAGAATCTCACAAAGAGAATTGAAAGTTTTTTGGCACTCCATATGAAGAATTCAAAAATGTTACTCGAATCTCACAAAGAGAATTGAAAGATAATGCTTTGATCATAGTCGATGATGAGGCTATTAATAGAGAATCTCACAAAGAGAATTGAAAGTCGTTAAGTCTTTACCTCTTTGCACGCATCTACGATATAGCAGAATCTCACAAAGAGAATTGAAAGACGTGTTCAAAATTGGAATAAAAATTGTATTGACGAGTTTGTTATTCTGAATCTCACAAAGAGAATTGAAAGTAAATAGTGTTGTTTTCGGCTTGGGCTCTGTGAAAAATTGTGGAATCTCACAAAGAGAATTGAAAGTTTCTTTTTTTGTTTTTATAGTTATGTTTATTTACCACAGAATCTCACAAAGAGAATTGAAAGCATCAATGTAAACGCAGACCATGAGATACGGGTTCTGGGCGGAATCTCACAAAGAGAATTGAAAGTCGGGCAGTTCACTCCCCTCTAACCGCCCCCTCCCCAATTTCCGAATCTCACAAAGAGAATTGAAAGTATTGTTACGCACGCCGCATCTCACAACGCTTCAACCGCTCGAATCTCACAAAGAGAATTGAAAGGGAGTATGATGATGTTAGGAGAACATATGCGTGGATAGCTAGAATCTCACAAAGAGAATTGAAAGCAACTTAATCATCCAGGCGAAGCATGACTTCTCAACTGGCGTGGAATCTCACAAAGAGAATTGAAAGCTCACATTCAAGCTCAAACAAAACATCAAAAAGACGAGACCTAGAATCTCACAAAGAGAATTGAAAGGCCCCTCAGTTTGAAGCATTCGCAAGTGCATGAGTGCTCCGAATCTCACAAAGAGAATTGAAAGGACACATTGGCACGTGAGATTGACGAGGTAATCAGATTGAGAATCTCACAAAGAGAATTGAAAGCATGGCGCGGCATAACCAAATCACTCCAACTTTATGATTTGAATCTCACAAAGAGAATTGAAAGTCACGAAAAGCACATTCTATCTTAAAGTGAAGGAAACCGTCTGAATCTCACAAAGAGAATTGAAAGTGCACTCGCCGTAGAAGGCTAGCTCAGCAGCCTCTTCGAATCTCACAAAGAGAATTGAAAGCTTCTAGCTCAGCTAATTGTGGATTTAGCATAAGCATAAGAATCTCACAAAGAGAATTGAAAGTGTTTACGAATATAACTTTCAGCTTTCTTAACTTGAAGGGAAAAGAATCTCACAAAGAGAATTGAAAGAACCATCAACCATCAAGAATAATATTCGCAAAACACAAATAAATAGGAATCTCACAAAGAGAATTGAAAGTCATAATATTTTCGGCAGGCTTTATCTCAGCAAAAGCCCTCAACCTGCCAAGAATCTCACAAAGAGAATTGAAAGGGTATAGTCAATTATGCGTATGGTGTAGGCTGCCGCATGCTGAATCTCACAAAGAGAATTGAAAGCGAGAACGCAAGATTCTGGATCGGCTTAGGCTACCCACAGGAATCTCACAAAGAGAATTGAAAGTAAACCAAGCCATTCATGCACTCTTGAACCAGTCTCCATCTCAGAATCTCACAAAGAGAATTGAAAGTACAACGTTAAATTTGCATTTCTCCCAATTATATCCTTAACCGAATCTCACAAAGAGAATTGAAAGCGAGGAAAACATGTGGATCAACCTTTAAGTCCCTCTTGAGCTTTTTGAATCTCACAAAGAGAATTGAAAGTCGATATACCCCTTTCAACGATTGCTTTAGCATAAGTGCTTGGGAATCTCACAAAGAGAATTGAAAGAAAAATAAAGGGAAGAATAAAACCGGGTTTATTCAGGGCGTTTAGAATCTCACAAAGAGAATTGAAAGCATTTTTCTTCACCACAAAGCTTTCAAGTTCACGTTAATATTGGAATCTCACAAAGAGAATTGAAAGGATGCAGGTTAAGGGTATACCGGGCAAAACATTCTTGGTTAAGAATCTCACAAAGAGAATTGAAAGTTTTGTAATATATAATTAGATAGCTCGATCGGCGGTATTTCCTTCTCTTCGAATCTCACAAAGAGAATTGAAAGTTCAATAGAGCGCTTACGCATATGATTGTCAGGCAGACTATTGAATCTCACAAAGAGAATTGAAAGCATCCTAAGCTCACGTGGACGGTGCTAGCCCCTAAATAGTTTAAGAATCTCACAAAGAGAATCGATGAGGAAAATTTTTCTTGGATCCGACTACAGTTGTCAGCTTAGGGGCTGATTCTTATAAAAAGAAATCTGAATATTCTAGTGCGTATAATCGGCTCGTAATCATAGTTTGATTTTAATGGTATAAATGCAAGTTTATCATTAATGGAGCTTACGTGTGGGTATATTGGATGGAAATTAAAAGATTAGATTTAGCCCGCCCCATTAGGCAGGTGCTTGCCATCACCCTCATGAGCATATGCACCTTCAGCCTAGGCTTCATCATAGGAAAAGTTCTATCAGAAACCAATACAATAACTATTGAGCCTAAAAGTCTCACCGAAGCCTTCAACTACATAATATGGACTGATGAAACAATAGTTTACGCCAAAAATGGCAGAACAGGACAAATAGATTTCAGCGGAATAAACGCTGCAACAGTAATCCAATCTGCAATAAACGCCCTGCCCGAAGCAGAAGGATGCATACTCATAAAATCAGGATACTACAACATAAATACTACAATAAATTTGAGAAGCCACATAACCCTAATGGGTGAGGGAAGGGACACAAGACTCATACATAGAGTAGAGGGCGCACCATGCATAAAAATCGCAGGCACAAAAGAAAACCCAAAATACGACATCCTACTCTTAGACTTCACAATTGAAGGGACACCTGCAAGCGGAGATGGAATATACCTTGAATACTGCGTGAACATTTGGATAGTAAGACTCTACATAGTCCTATGCGGGGTTGGAAACGGCTTACATGCAAAAAACAGCAGCTTCTCATCAATCACATTATGCTCAATAGAGGAGAATGGATTAAATGGTATTAGGCTCACATCATGCGAGGAATGGCGGATAACAAATAATGGGATAAAAAGTAACTGTTGGCATGGCATATGGCTAGACGGCAGCCACATGAACACGATAACAGCAAACCATATCTCCCGAAATATTAAGAACGGAATCTACATGACATGGGCTACCAGCAACATCATCGCAGAAAACCACATCTTCTGGAATGACGCTGGCATCACCAAGAGCTGGGACGGCATAGACCTACTTAGCTCAAGCAGCAACATGATAATGGGAAACTATCTTCTAACAAACAGGGGTAGAGCAATCGATATCTCAGACAAAAACTGCAGCCGCAACTACATTATAAACAACTTTATAACAGGAGAACACATCATGCCACAAATCCGCAACATAGGGGAAGAAAACATAATTAAAGGAAACATGGGCTTCAAAACAGAGAATAGTGGAACCGCAATAATACCAGCAGGCTTAACATCAATCACGATCCCCCATGGACTACCAAAAACACCGAAAATCGTAATAGCCACATCGAGAGCAAACATCGGAGCCATATGGATTCCGCATAGAAACGAAACACACATAACAATAAGCTGCTCAACTACACCAACAGAAGACGTAATAATCGACTGGTACGCTGAACTAGGGGGATAACACTACAACTTATGGTCCGATGGAACCAGTGAGACGCTGATCTTCACTTCACTACCCTTAACAGGAACATCAACCTCCAAATCCCCCGTAGGACAGCTGAAAAATGCACTAAATCCCTCATCCGTATAAACTAGATATTCTCCAGATTCAAGCCCCTTAACCCTCAATATAACAGTACTGATGGAGTCAAGGGATTTTGATACAACTAAACCTATCCATTCTTTACTCGCTGTTATACTAGCCTCCCTAATATGAGCCCTTAAAACCTCAACTCCCACACTAACCGGCACCGCAAAAAATCCTTACATCTATCCCTCTAGCTGGAACAATTGTGAGCGTCCCATGAGCAGCCTCAGAAACCCTACAGCCATAACCAATTGACCCGAAATCAGGATCCTTAATAGCATATGCCTTAAGAGCATGAAGATTAGCATATAAGCCTATACCAAACTCATTAGACCATGCCGGATTAAAATATGAGCCCGGCGAACCATCCGGAGACCAATTAGGTCCAGTACATGCCTCACCATTAGGATAAACCTGGCTCCAATATGCTAATGTCCCAGCATAACCAATCCTAAGCAACCAGTAATCATTTGGATTACTATCGTAAGCATCCAGCAGACACCTACTATTCATAGCAGTCGTATAAACACCAAGAGACTTAATATCGCACCCATACCACCACCAAATAGGTGAATAATGAAGTGTTGCTAGGAGAACCTTAACAACCTCATTAACCAGATCCATCACTCCCAACAATATCATTTTCAATCCCAATCTTACCCTGATAAGAGCGGAAGTAATTGGCATGCGAACCTTGAGCCACATATATTACTGGATGAGAATCAACCTTTTCAACACCACCCCATGCAGCATTCTGCCCAGCGCCATGCTGAGATGCCAAAACAACCTTTGGGCTTCCAGAGGAATCTAGAAAGACCTGGATCACCTCAATATCACCCTGATGATCATTTAATGGCCCATTATTGAAAACATAGAATAGCCAGTACTGGATAACAGTGCTGGAAGAAGTTCTAACAATGTTGACATATACATAGTATCCTGCGCCATCCACTTTAGAAGCATAATCAGCGGCTATAGCCTCAAAAGTTCTTAGTTTATTCTCTAGGAAAAGATCACCTGAGGTGTATACTCCAAGAGTATCTGGAGTAGGCGCCGGATCAATCAATATTGAAGTGCCATCAGGATTACGCTGCTTTAGAACAGAGCTACCAATAATATAGTCAACTGATGTAGGATAAAACCTCTCACCACTAGTAAAGTGGAGGACAGGTGCGTACCTAAACGCTAGCTCCTCATCCGATTCAACGCCCAAAGAAGATTGAAAAACCACCGCCAACAGCAGAACAATGAAAGAAAAAGCCACCAGAGAGCCAGATATCCCCAATCTTAATCTACTAGACTTATGCAACATATACGTTTCATCCCATACCACACTTAAGCTCAGAATCAAAGCGAGAAAGCCCAGAAAGACCTTCCTAGCTCAATCGCCTTGATCCAGCGTCCTATGTAAAGGACACAAGCCTAATATAAACATTTTTTAAATCAATCATTAAACTTTGGTTGGAGGCCGCCGCCGGGATTTGAACCCGGCCTCCAGGCTCCACAGGCCTGTACGCTACCAGGTTACGCGGCTTTGTGCATTAGGTAAGCCTCTACGTTACGGCGGCCGCATGCTATTTTTCTTCTTTACCCACCGAGCTTTTAAGTGTTTCTTTAATCCTTTTTAGTGACACCATATTTTATATTTTATTTTGTAGTAAATTATTTTGGTTGGCAGCTATTTATGAGCGAATCCACGCTAACCGAGGCTGAAATAGAATCTCATCTCAAAGGTAAAACCCTACTTGTATATCTCTTCATGCTTAAGTCCCAAAATTCACCAGTAGGTGTTAGGGAGATTCAGAGGGCTTTAGGCTTCTCAAGTCCAAGCGTTGCTGCACATCATTTAGAGAAGCTCTGCTCCTTAGGTTTAGTTGAGAAGACCCCTAGAGGCGAATATTATGTGGCTAGGGAGGTTAAGGTTGGCGTTTTAAGATTCTTCACTAGGCTTGGACGCTTCATGGTTCCAAGATTCCTATTCTATTCCATCTGGTTCACAACGATGCTAATCTTCTACCTAATCTTTTATGGGCATAGCCTAAGCATACATAATGTAGTTGCTATAATGTTCGGCATCTTAGCATGCGCAATCCTCTGGTATGAGACAATAAGATTATGGATGGAAAAACCATAATATGTAATATAAATGGACTATGAAATAAAAGTTAATTAACCCCCGAATTTCCTTATTTTCTCTATGAAGTATATTACTAGAGTTGAGGTTAGCTTAAAGCCAGGCCACTCAGATCCTGAGGGTGAAACAACTAGGGATGCCCTTATCGAGCTGAATTATCCTGTTGAGTCTGTTAGGGTTAGTAAGGTTTATGAGATTGTTTTTGAGGCCGAATCCCTTGATGAGGCTAAGGTTAAGGTTAAGGAGATGTGTAGGAGACTTCTGGCAAATCCCGTTAAAGACGACTATAAATATCATGTAGAGGAAGTGCGGGGATGAGGGGGCAAATCTACATTAAGAGGGACGTACCCTTCGAGCTTTACGAAGTTAACATACTTGAGACAAGCGATAATGAACTCATTAGGATAAGTGAGGAGATGGGCTTAGCCCTAAACCTGGAGGAGATGCGCGCCATAAAATCCTACTTCGCCAGTAAGCATAGGAATCCAACTGATGTGGAGCTGCAGACCCTCGGGCAGACATGGAGCGAGCACTGCTACCACAAGACCTTTAAGGGCACGGTTATCCTTCCAGATGGGCGTGAGATAGACTCGCTCTTTAAAACGTTCATTGCGAGGGTTACACGCGAGCTAAATATGCCATGGTGCATATCGGTCTTCGAGGATAATGCTGGAATAGTCCATTTTGAGGGCGACTATGGAGTAGCCGTTAAGGTTGAAACCCACAACCATCCATCAGCCATAGAGCCCTTCGGTGGAGCAGCAACCGGCGTTGGAGGTGTGATACGGGATGTTCTCGGCGTCTGGGCTGACCCAATAGCATGCACAGACGTCCTAGGATTCGGCCCATTGGACTATGATTACGCTAAGCTACCTCCGGGAATAAAGCATCCAAAATATATTTTTAGGGGTGTTGTTGCCGGTATAGGGCATTATGGCAATAACATGGGCATACCAACAGTTAATGGAGCCATATACTTCGATGAGAGCTACGTGGGGAATGTCGTCGTATACTGCGGCTGCATCGGAATACTGCCAGTAAGCAGGTATATGAAGAGGGCTAGGCCCGGAGATCATCTAGTCCTAGTTGGTGGAAGAACCGGTCGAGACGGGATACATGGTGTAACATTTGCGTCGCTTGAGCTAACCGAGAAGTCTGAGGAAGTCTCTAGGCCGGCTGTTCAAATAGCCAACCCTATCGAGGAAGAGAAGCTTAAGAGAGCCATAGTGACAGTGAGGGACTTAGGTTTAGCAACATCCATAACAGATCTAGGTGGCGGCGGGCTCTCAAGCGCAATTAGTGAGACAGCGCATAAATTTAACTGCGGAGCACATGTTGAACTCGATAGGGTTCCGCTTAAATATCCGAATATTGCTCCATGGGAAATCTACATATCCGAATCTCAGGAGAGAATGCTCCTAACAGTTCCAGAGGAGAATTTGGATAAGGTTTTGGAGATTTTCCATGATGAGGATGTTGAGGCAACATCTGTTGGAAGACTGACTAACGATGGGATTCTAAGGATATTTTATAGGGGCTTCAATGTCGCCGAGATTGAGATACCATTCCTATTCAGTCCACCCAAATCCCGCAAAACAGCCATTTTCATTAAGCCCAGATTTAAAGAGCCATTATTTGAGGAGCCTAAGGAGTTAACAAGTTATCTCCTGAAAATCTTATCCTCATCGAACGTTGCCAGCAAAGAATCCGTTGTCAGAACATATGACCATGAGGTTAAGGGGAATACTGTTCTAAAGCCATTCTGCGGAAAGAATAATGGCCCAAGCGATGCAGCGGTCATAAAACCCCTAGACGGCTCCTGGAAGGGTATTGTAATCTCATGCGGTATGAACCCACGCTATGGTAAAATTGACGCTTACTGGATGGCTGCCTCAGCAATTGATGAGGCAATAAGGAATAATGTGGCTGTCGGAGGTAGGAGAATAGCGCTACTAGACAATTTTGTTTGGGGGAACCCCGAAAAGCCTGATAGAATGGGCTCACTCGTTAGAGCCTGCATGGCATGTTATAGGTTCGCTAGGGGCTTTAGGACACCATTCATATCCGGGAAGGATAGCCTCTATAATGAGTCGCCGCTAGGCCCGGTTACACCAACACTTCTTATAACGGCTATAGGGATAATGCCGGACGTTAGGAGGGTTGTGTCGATGGATTTGAAGGAACCCGGCAATCTAATCTATATCGTTGGGCGCACGTATGCTGAACTAGGCGGCTCAGAATATTATAAGCTTATGGGATATCTTGGGAGAAGCGTTCCAAAGGTTAGGCTTAGAGAGGCTAGACGGAACATGAAAGCTATAATTAGGGCTATTAATAGGGGGTATGTGAGGGCATGCCACGACCTATCTGAGGGGGGATTAGGGGTTGCAGCAGCCGAAATGGCTTTTGCTGGTGGACTAGGCTTAGAAATATGGTTGAATAAGATTCCAGGCGCAAGCGAAATCCGGAGAAGCGACTCTATACTCTTCTCTGAATCTAATAGCCGCTTCCTAGTTGAAGTTCCAGAGAAATATAAGGAGGATTTTGAGTCGGCAATTAACGGAGCATATTACGCATTAATAGGCAGAGTTAGTGGTGATAAATCATTTGTAATTTATGGACTTAATGGAAATCCCATAATTAATGCTGAGTTAGATGCCCTAATAGACGCTTGGAAGAAACCTTTAGGGGGCTAAATAATATTATGAAGGTTGAAGATATCAAGGTATGCATAATAAGGGTTGGCGGAACAAACTGTGATGCTGAAACTAAAAGGGCATTTGAAGATCTTGGAGCTAAAGCATCCATACAGCATTTAAATGAGATATCTAGGAAAAGGAATCTATCAGATTACCACATCCTAGTTTTTCCGGGAGGTTTCTCGTACGGTGACTATGTTAGGGCTGGAGCTATACTAGCGAAAACTATAATGTCAAGAATCGGTAGAGAAATAAGAGAATTCATGAATGAGGGTAAGCCTATCCTCGGAATATGTAATGGCTTCCAGATGCTTGTTGAATCAGGGCTTCTTCCAGGATTAAATGGTATAAGCGAATATCCGGAAGCCGCCCTGGCAACAAATATTCCCATAGGTTATAGGTGTAGATGGGTCTACTTAAGACATGAAGGCGGTGGGAAATGTGCTTTCACATGGCTAATACCTAGAAGGAGAGTTCTACGTATACCAGTGGCGCATGCTGAGGGCAGATTCATCCTGCCAAAGGATGATGGACATAAGATACTCAACAAGCTCATAGATAATGGACAAGTAATCCTAAGATATTGCGATGAAGGTGGCAACCCAGCTAATGGTAGATTCCCCGAAAACCCAAATAGCTCCCTCTATGATATAGCTGGAATATGCAATCCAGAGGGGACGATTTTCGGTTTAATGCCGCATCCAGAAAGAGCTTACTACGGCTGGCAACTACCAGACTGGACTAGAATGAATAGGCTGCCTAAGTATGGTGATGGTAGATTAATATTTGAATCAGTCATAAAGTATGTTGAGAAAAGATTCTAGAATTCAGCTAAAAACAGCATTAAGATATCAAAGGTGAAAAATTGAGTATGAGTAAGCAACTAAGGTCTGAGATTAAGGTTGTTTTAGTCGGAGTTGGAGCGATAGGCTGTGAGATAGGTAGGCTTATTTTAAGGAGAAATGGTATAAGAATTGTCGGCGCGGTCGATTCAGACCCTAATAAAGCTGGAAAGGATCTGGGAGAGATTCTCGGGACTAAAGGATCTTTGGGAATAACTATCGTTAAAAATATTGATGATTTAAATGTTGAGGCTGACGTCGCCATCCACGCAACAACATCCTTTCTCCATAAGGCTTATCCACAAATAACTAGGCTGATTGAGCGAGGGCTTAGTGTAATATCTACATGCGAAGAATTGTCCTACCCATATATTGTGGATAAAGAAATTTCTAGGAGAATTGATGAAATGGCTAAAGAACATAAAGTAACAGTTCTAGGCGTAGGCGTAAACCCCGGGTTCCTAATGGACACACTTATAATAGCCCTGACAACATTATGCCAAGATATTAAGCGTATAAGGGCTGAGAGGGTTATAGATGCCGCTAAACGTAGATTACCCTTCCAAGTTAAGATAGGGTCTGGACTGGGTCCAAAAGAATTTAATGAGAAAATCTCTAGGGGCGAGATTACAGGGCATGTGGGACTTAGGCAGTCTATCGCCATGATATCAGATGCGTTAGGTTTAAACCTCAGTAAAATAGAGGATGAACCGGTTAAACCGGTAATAGCTAAAAAGGAAGTTAAGAGCGAATTCATAACTGTAAAACCTGGAATGGTTGCTGGATTAAGCCAGAAAGCTCATGGAATAATAGGTGAAGAAAAATTCATCACATTAACCTTTAAAGCATATATTGGAGCGGAAAAAGAATACGACTCAATAATTATTGAGGGGACACCAGTAATCAAAGAAAAAATAATGCCATGCGTGCACGGTGACATAGCAACGGCAGCAATAATCGTAAATATGGCGCCGAAAGTCTTAAGTTCAAAACCGGGACTGAAAACCATGAAGGATATGCAGATCCCATCAGCAATTCTAGGAAACATGACGATGAAATGGATTAGAGAATAAATTGAGAGGATGAAATTCCACGAAGTAGACAACATATTTTAACAGTCGAGAACTCATCCCGCTATAAATAGATCGCTAGTTGAGACATAGCAAATTTTTATAAAAATGTAAAGTGCCCCTCAACTTGTCGCCTCCAATAAAACAATAACTTTTATATTTAACCTGCCCCTTGCACTTTAATGGTGTACGAGATGAAAGGTGGCTGCCAAATTCTCAAGTAAATTACATGAACGAACACATTTAAAACCTTCTATTGCAACCCTACATTCTCTTATGGGAGGGAGAAAAGATGTTTAGGGAAGTTCCGCCAACGATTAACTTTCCAGAGATTGAGCATAAAATATTGAAGTTTTGGGCTGAGACAAACGCCTTTAAGAAACGTGTTGAATTGAATAAGGGGAAAAAGCCCTACTCCTTCATAGATGGACCAATAACAGCCAACAATCCAATGGGCGTTCATCATGCTTGGGGCCGCACATACAAGGATTTATTCCAAAGATTCAGGGCCATGCAAGGCTATGAGCTGCGCTACCAGAACGGCTTCGACTGCCAAGGTTTGTGGGTTGAGGTTGAAGTTGAGAAGGAGCTCGGCTTCAAGTCTAAGAGGGATATTGAAGCCTATGGCATAGCTGAGTTCGTTAAAAAGTGTAAACAAAGGGTTCTGCGTTATGCTGCCAGGCAGACAGAGCAGTCTATACGCCTAGGATACTGGATGGATTGGAACGATCCGGACTTACTGCGATATCTAGCTGATTGCTTAGAGAATCCTGATCAAATAATAACGATTCCGGGAGTCAATGGTCCGGTTACCGATACTGTTGAGAAGATTGTTGGGAGGCTGGGTTCGCCGGAGATAGGCGGTTCATACTTCACATTCTCTGACGAAAACAACTATATGATTTGGACTTTACTCAAGAAGTGCTATGAGAGGGGCTGGATTTATAAGGGTAGGGACGTTATGCCATGGTGCCCAAGATGCTCAACAGCGCTATCGGAGCATGAGATTGTCACGGAGGGATATAGGGAGCTAACCCATCCAGGCTTAACTGTGAAGTTTCCGCTTAGGGGTAGGGAGAAAGAATCGCTGCTTGTGTGGACGACAACGCCTTGGACATTAACCTCTAATGTCGCGGCTGCGGTGCATCCTGACATAATATATGTGAAGATTAAGTATGGTGATGAATACTTCTATCTCGGTAAACCAGCCCTAGAGAGAACATTGCCCAAGGGGAGCTATGAGATTATAGAAGAGATTAGGGGCTATGAGATGGAGGGATGGACCTATGATGGACCATTCGATGAGCTTACAGCTCAGAGGGATCTTGGCGCTGTGGATGCGCATAAGGTCATATTATGGGATGAAGTTAGCGAGGAGGGAACATGTATAGTTCATATAGCGCCGGGCTGTGGTAAAGAGGACTTTGAGCTTGGGAAAATCTATAATCTGCCAGCAATAGCCCCGCTAGATGAGTTTGGCATCTTTATAGATGGATTCGGCAAGTATACTGGCGTGCACGTTTATGAGTCAGCTAAGCCTATAATTGAGGACCTTCGGGAGAAGGGCATCCTCTTTAAGGTTGAGGATTACACGCACCGCTATCCAGTATGCTGGCGATGTGGAAGCGAACTAGTATTCCGCCTAGTTGATGAATGGTTTATATCGATGGGAAAAAAGCTCAGCAAGCCGCTTGAAGAAATAACTGAGGAGGAAAAAATCCAGAACCTCCGCTATCAGATTATAGAGGTCGCCAAGAAGGTTCGGTGGATACCGGAGTATGGGCTGCAGCATGAATTGAATTGGCTTGAGAATATGGAGGATTGGATGATATCCAAGAAGCGCTATTGGGGTTTAGCCTTACCAATATGGGAGTGCCAGAAATGCGGAAACTTTGAGGTTATAGGCAGTAGGGAGGAGCTTAAGGCTAGGGCTGTTGAGGGATGGGAGATTTTCGAGGGGCATACGCCGCATAGACCTTGGGTTGATGCTGTTAAAATAAGGTGCTCTAAGTGTGGCTCATTGATGTCACGTATACCAGACGTTGGGAATCCGTGGCTTGACGCTGGCATAGTTGCCTACTCAACAATCCGCTATAGTACAGACCGCGAATACTGGAGGAAGTGGTTCCCAGCAGAGTTTGTCTGCGAGTCTCTTCCAGGACAGTTCAGGAACTGGTTCTATGCTATGTTAGCGATGAGCACTATTATGGAGGGTGAGCCGCCCTTCAAGGTCTGCTTTGGACATGGCTTAGTCTTAGATGAGCAGGGGCGTGAGATG
>Ga0105162_1001433_pt1 | contig 13746 bp, 8 predicted proteins | sample JNZ201metaG_FD_81532 | JGI IMG/M metagenome (GOLD analysis project Ga0105162, IMG submission 81532) | Hot spring microbial communities from Jinze hot spring, China to study Microbial Dark Matter (Phase II) - JNZ 20120812A | ecosystem: Environmental > Aquatic > Thermal springs > Hot (42-90C) >...
CTAAAAAAGCAAAAGAAAGATTGGAGAGATTATGAGATTAAAATTAGTTTTTCTGATTTTTGCCCTGCTTTTCATCTACTCTTGCAAAAAAGAAGAACAGAGCCAAATTTTGCCGTATATTCAAATCACTGTTGACAGTAAATCCTTTAAAATGGATTCAGTTATTGCTGTGTATGACGATTCAGCTGGGGTTATGAGTTTGATCGGAGTAAGATATATCAGCGGAACACTCCAAAATCTTATAGCAATTGGAATTAAATTCTCAAGCGATATACAAGTTCCTAAAACATATGATGCCACCAGAACACCGATTGAAATGGTGGCTATTTACATTGATTCAACAAATACTTACTCAACTGCAACGGTTGATTCGCTTGGGAATCCAGCGAGCCCAATTGGAACAGGGATTTTAAATCTCACTTTACACAACTTAACACTTCACACCATAGCTGGAAATTTTGAACTTAGACCCAAGGAAATTGACCCACAGACCTGGGAAGTAAAAACGAAGACAATTTATATAAAGGGTTCGTTCCAGACATATTATGTATTCCTCACAAGGGGTGCTTCCCCACCTGTGCCATTGAAAATATTCCCAATGCCGATGGCAAATCAATCTAAATTTATTTACGAACCCTGAAACAATTCAAACGCTATGTTCAATTATCTCCGCATGGCATTTGGGGCATTTGTAAGAAGTTGAAGTTTTGCGATTAGGTTTAACTATAAGTGGATAACCGCATTCAGGGCATGGTTTTTCAATGGGTTTATCCCATAGAATGAAACTACAATCTGGGTAATTTGAACATCCATAAAAAGTTCGTTTTCTTTTGCTTTTCCGCTCAACAAGTTCCCCTTTCCCGCACTCGGGACATTTTATGCCTGTTGTTATTGATTCAGTATATTTGCACGATGGATAATTTTCACATCCGTAAAATTTTCCAAATCTGCCATGTCTCAAAACTAACCTGCCACCGCATTCTGGACAGACTCTTACTTGCCCAAGCTCTCCATCCGTTGGAAAAGCCATTGTATAATTGCATTCCAAATTAGAACAGGCAAGATATTTTCCATATTTATCAATTTTAACAACCATTTTTGAACCGCATTTATAACACGCTATATCTGTTTTTTCTTGGACTTGTTCTCTTATTTCATCTTTTTTATTCTCAAGTTCTTTGAGATATCTATCAAACGGTTTAAAAAACGAATCAACAACATCGGTATATTTTTTCTTTCCAGAGGCTATCTCATCAAGGTCATCTTCCATCCTCGCTGTAAATTTATAATCAACAACATCGGGAAAGTTTGAGATGAGAATTTTATTCACGGCAAAACCAAGATCCGTAGGAACCAATTTTCTATCTTGAAGTTCAACATATCCACGCTCAAGAATTGTGCTGATTATAGTAGCATAAGTGCTTGGTCTTCCAATGCCTCTTGATTCAAGCTCTTTTACAAGCGAGGCTTCGGTATATCTTGCTGGTGGCTTTGTAAAGTGTTGCTCGGGGACAAGGTTTGTAAGTGCTAAAATTTCATCAATGTTTATTTTAACAGGTATCTTGACTTCCTTTTCTTCTTTATCCTCTGACTCAGTTTTTGTTTCTTCGTAAATTTGCATGTAACCATTAAACTTAACTATAGTTCCAGTTGCCCTAAAAAGATACCCATCCGCAGTTATATCAACGACTGTTTGCTCAAGCACAGCTGAGGACATCTGACAAGCAACGAACCTATTCCAAATGAGTTCATAAAGAGCGAAAAGGTCTTCATCAAGATACTTCTTTACAAACTTCGGCTCATACTTCATATATGTTGGTCTTATTGCCTCGTGTGCATCTTGACTTGTCTTTGATTTTTTGAAAACCCTTGGTGTTTGAGGTAGATATTCCTTGCCGTAATTGTTATAAATGTATTCCCTTACCGCGTTTACAGATTCATCGCTTAATCTCGTTGAGTCAGTTCTCATATATGTTATCAATCCAACCCTTCCCTCATCTCCAAGTTCAACACCTTCGTAAAGTTGCTGGGCTAACATCATTGTTTTCTTTGCTGAAAAACGAAGTTTATTGCTTGCTTCCTGTTGGAGAGTGCTTGTGATAAATGGTGGTGCTGGATTTTTTAAAATTTCTTTCTTTTGGATGTTTGAGATTCTAAAAACTTTGTCTTTCAAATCATCTAAAATTTTTTCAGCTGTTTCTCTATTTGGTATCTTTGGGTCTTCGCCATTTATTTTGAATAACTTGGCTTTTAAAATTTCCCCCGACTGCGTTTTAAACTCCGCTTCAATTGTCCAGTATTCTTCTGGCTTGAAATTTTTTATCTCCTCTTCACGCTCGCATACCAAACGAAGTGCGACCGATTGAACTCTCCCAGCAGAGAGAGAAATTTTTTCATTCACAACCTTCTTCAAAAATGGGCTGATTCTATACCCAACAATTCTATCAAGGACACGCCTTGCCTGCTGGGCATCAACAAGGTTCATATCAATATCACGGGGATTTTGCATCCCTTTTTCAATTCCGTTCCTAGTTATCTCAGTGAAAAGAACACGCTTTATGTTTGAATTTACACTTTCAATTTCAGTTTTTATGTGCCATGCAATTGCCTCGCCCTCCCTATCAGGGTCTGTTGCTATGAAAACCTTATTTACCTTCCTTGCAAGTTCTCTTAACTTTTCAAGAACTTCTTTTTTACCAGGGATTACAACATATCTTGGTTTATAATTCCTATCAATGTCTATTCCAAGTTTTGACTTATCCCTTGGTCTCTTTGGAAGGTCTTTGACATGCCCGATTGATGCCTCAACTATAAATTCACTCCCAAGATACTTGCCTATTGTTTTTGCTTTTGCTGGGGACTCAACTATTACGAGACCTTCTTTTGCCATCTTTTTAATCTTTTTTGGTTTTTAACAAAAAAGCGACGGCTAAAATCCAGCCGTCGCTTGTTTTTAAATTTTTCATTCGGATTAAAAATTTAATTTTCACAATGATGCTGCTTTCTTTTCAGCGACTTTCTCTTTTTCTTCCTCGGCTTTTTCAATTTCCTTTGCAGTTTCCTTTAACATAACTCTGACATCACGGTAATCTTTCTGCTCGTTTCTGAAGCCTGTTCCAGCAGGTATAAGTTGACCAACGACAACATTTTCTTTTAAACCGCGCAGATTATCCACCTTTGCATCTATTGCTGCATCTGTCAGAACCCGCGTGGTTTCCTGGAACGAAGCTGCCGAAATCCAGCTTTCGGTTGTCAAAGCAGCATTGGTTATACCGAGCAATACAGGTTCAAATTCAGCACCTTTTGCGGGACGATATTCTGCAGGTCTTTTTCTTTTCTTTCTTAATATATCGTTTTCCTTGTCAACTTCAGTCTTCAGTTTTATTTGCCCAACTTTATACTTTGAATCACCCTTGTTTGTTATAACAACCATATTCCTTATCCTGTTGTTTTCCTCGTCAACTAAATCTTTATCAACTATATCTCTCTCAAGGAACTTTGTATCACCCGAATTTGTAATTTTAACCTTACGCATCATTTGCCTGACGATTACTTCAATATGCTTGTCATTAATTTCAACACCTTCATTTCTATAAACATCTTGGATCTCATTAACAAGATACTGCTGAACTGCATTGATTCCCTTTATGCTTAGAACTTTATGCGGGTCAATTGGACCGTCTGTTAATCTATCACCTGCATAAACACGGTCGCCATCTTCAACAATAAGATGTTTTGTCTGTGGTATTTGATAAGTTTTTTCAAACTGCCCATCGTCGCTTGTTATCTTGACGATGTAATAATTTCTCTCCGTTTTAACGCTTACAACGCCATCAATTTCAGCAAGTTCTGCTGGATCATTGGGGGTTCTTGCTTCAAAAAGATTTACAACCTTCGGCAATCCACCGGTTATATCTCTGATCTTTGCTTGTTCTCTTGGGATTTTAGCTATAACATCACCAGCTTTGATATACACTCCATTGCTAATTTCCGGATTCACAAGCGCCCTGGCTGGGATCGGTTGATAATGCTCTTCACCTTTTGATGTTATAATTTTAATTCTCGGAACTTTAGTTTTATCCTTTGCTTCTATTATAACCCACTGCATATGCCCTGTTGTCTCATCCGCTTCCTCACGATATGTGACATCAGGAATAAAATCAATAAGTTCAACTCTTCCTGACTTCTCTGCAAGAATGAGAGAGTTATACGGGTCGGTTTCATAGAGTTCTTCTCCCTTCTTGACAAGTTGCCCATTTTTCACTTTAAGGTCGGCACCATAAGGAACGGCATATTTTTTAGAAAGCTCACTTCGTTTCTCATCTTCAACTATAATATATCCTTGCTTTGACATCACACGCAGAACCTTTTCTACTCCTTCATCTGTTGCCTTTTCATACTCAATGTACTTTAGATTTACAAATTTAACCTTACCATCGTTTTTAGCGAAGATCTTTGACGATCTATATCCAGCACCCGCAACGCTACCACCTGTGTGGAAAGTTCTAAGCGTAAGCTGTGTTCCTGGCTCACCTATTGACTGGGCAGCGATTATCCCAACTGCTTCACCAACTTCCACCATTCTACCTGTAGCAAGATTTCTACCATAGCACTTTACACAAACACCATATTTGGCTTCACATGTGAGGACAGAACGAACTTCAACTTCTTCTATTCCAGCTTCTTCAATTTTTTGAGCTAGATCTTCATCAATTTCTTGTCCTGCCTCAACAATTATTTCCCCAGTGACAGGATGATAGATATCATGCAAAGCAACCCTTCCGATAATTCTGTCTGCGAGTGTAACTCTAACTTCTTCACCACCTTCTTCTTTCAGGGCTGTGATAGTAATTCCCCTGACAGTTCCGCAGTCTTCCTCCGTTACGACAACATCTTGTGCGACATCAACCAAACGCCTTGTAAGATAACCTGCATCGGATGTTTTAAGAGCTGTATCTGCAAGACCTTTCCTTGCGCCGTGCGTTGAAAGGAAGTATTCCCATATTGAAAGACCTTCACGGAAATTTGAAAGAATTGGATGCTCAATCATCTCATAAGGTTGCCCAGTCATACCTTTTTGTGGCTTTTGCATCAAGCCACGCATTCCACCAAGCTGCCTTACCTGATCCTTTGATCCACGGGCACCCGAATCAAGCATGACAAAAAGTGGATTAAATCCCTGATTTACCTTGGAAAGTTTATCAAACAACGCCTTTGCAACTTTCTCTGTAGCTGCCGACCATTCATCAATAACTTTATTATACCTTTCTGTATCGGTAATCTCTCCCTCAAGATATTCATTATAATGAGCGTCAACTCGTTTCTGATATTCAGCAATTATAGCTTCTTTTTCTTCAGGGACTATCACATCAGGGACACCAATTGAAATTCCAGACTTTGTCGCATAGTAATATCCCATATCCTTCATCTCATCAAGGAATTCAGCTGTTCTAACATTTCCATACTTTTTGTAAATTTTCGCTATCAGATCCGTGAGTTTCTTCTTCGTCAAGACCTCATTGATAAATCCAATTTCCTTCGGGACAATCTGATTAAAAATAACTCTACCAGTTGTTGTCTCAACAATCTCATATTTTCCTGTCGTTTGATTTAACATTCTAACTTTGATCTTTGCATGTAGCCCAAGTTTACCGCTGTTATATGCAATTATTACTTCTTCAGGCGATGAGAAAAGTTTACCTTGACCTGGTTCCCCTTCTCTTTCTTTAGTCAGATAATAAAGTCCAAGAACGATATCTTGAGTTGCGATTGTAATTGGTTTGCCATCAGCAGGTTTGAGCAAATTATGGCTTGAGAGCATCAATATCCTTGCCTCAAGTTGAGCCTCATATGAAAGCGGGACATGAACCGCCATCTGGTCACCATCAAAGTCAGCATTGAAAGCTACACAAACGAGTGGATGCAACTGAATAGCTTTTGCATCTGTTAAAACAGGCTGAAATGCCTGTATCCCGAGCCGATGCAATGTCGGAGCACGGTTCAATAGGACGGGATGACTATCAACAATCTTTTCAAGTAATCCCCAAATGATAGGATCTTTCCTTTCAATTATCCTCTTCGCTGTGCGTGCTGCTTTTGCATAACCATACTCCATCAGCTTGCGAATCAAAAATGGTTTAAACAATTCAACAGCCATATCCTTCGGCAATCCACACTGATGAAGTTTTAACTCAGGTCCAACGACAATGACAGAACGACCTGAATAATCAACTCTTTTACCAAGCAAATTCTGTCTAAATCTACCTTGCTTGCCCTTTAGAATATCAGACAGGGATTTGAGAGGTCTATTTGTATCTGCTTTTACAGCGTTCACACGCCTTGAATTATCAAGCAGGGCATCAACTGCCTCCTGTAGCATTCTTTTTTCGTTTCTGAGGATTATCTCTGGCGCTTTTATCTCCTTTAATCTCTTCAATCTATTATTTCTGATTATAACCCTACGATAGAGATCGTTCAAATCGCTCGTAGCAAAGCGTCCACCCTCAAGAGGAACAAGCGGTCTCAGCTCTGGTGGGATAACAGGAATTATTGTTAAAACCATCCACTCAGGTCTGTTTATAAACTCCTCTTTACCCCTTATGACCTGCTTTTGATTAAACGCTTCAACTACTTTTAGTCGTTTCAAAATCTCATATTTTTTCTGTTCGGAGGACTCCTGAGCTAATTGCTCTTTTAATTCAATTGATAACTGTTCAATGTCAAGATTTTTCAAAAGATCTCTTATCGCTTCTCCACCCATCTTCGCAATAAACTTATCAGGATGATCATCAGGCAATTTATCGTTATCAGGGAACTTCTCAAGTATTTCTTGATATTGTTCCTCTGTTATAAGATCCTTTTCTTTCAAACCTGTTTTACCAGGTTTTATAACAACATACGACTCATAATAAACTATTTTCTCAAGATCTTTTGTTGACATTCCAAGCAATGAACCAATTTTGCTTGGGACAGACCTCAGATACCATATATGCACAACAGGCACAGCAAGCTCAATGTGCCCCATTCTTTCACGTCTCACGCTTCTTTGCGTAACCTCAACACCGCATCTATCACATACAACCCCCCGATATCTTATTCTTTTGTATTTTCCGCAATGACATTCCCAGTCTTTAACAGGTCCAAATATCTTCTCGCAGAAAAGTCCATCTCTTTCTGGTTTATATGTTCTGTAATTTATCGTTTCAGGCTTTGTAACCTCACCACGAGACCATTGAAGTATTGTGTCAGGGCTTGCAAGTTTAATTGAAACTTTTGTGATCTGCTTTTTCTTCAAAAGACCTTCTTTTAAAATTTGCAATTTTTCCATTTTTAAACCTCCTGAGAAAAATTTATTTTTATTCAATTCTCACATCAAGACCAAGTCCTTGAAGCTCACGAACCAGAACATTAAACGATTCGGGAATCCCTGGCTCAGGTAAATTATCACCTTTAACTATTGCTTCATAGGCTTTTGAACGACCCTGAATGTCGTCAGATTTGTAAGTTAACATTTCTTGTAGAGTGTAAGCTGCACCATAAGCCTCAAGAGCCCATACTTCCATTTCTCCAAGTCTTTGACCACCAAACTGAGCTTTTCCACCAAGCGGTTGCTGCGTGATAAGTGAATATGGACCGATTGATCTTGCGTGAATTTTATCTTCAACCATATGGATAAGTTTCATCATATAAATGTATCCAACGGTAACCTCTTGATCAAAAGGTTCTCCAGTTCTGCCATCATAGAGAATTGTTTTTCCTGTTTCAGGCAAGCCTGCTTTTTTGAGTTCTTCTTGGATGTCCTCCCATGTTGCACCGTCAAATATGGGGCTTGCATATTTGACGCCAAGTTTTTTCGCAGCCCACCCAAGAGCGGTCTCAAACAATTGCCCTAAATTCATTCTTGAAGGCACACCAAGCGGATTTAAAACGATATCAACTGGTGTCCCATCCGGAAGGAAAGGCATATCTTCAACGGGAGCAACTTTTGCTATAACACCTTTATTCCCGTGCCGACCCGCCATCTTATCCCCAACTTGTAATCTTCTCTTCTTTGCAACATAAACACGAGCAAGCTGGACAACACCAGGCTGAAGTTCATCAACCTGAACTTTATACTTTTCAATCTTCGCTTGCGTTTCAATATCTTGTAACTTCTTTAAATAATTTTCATATAACTGCTTTTTCAACATGTTCTTCTTTGAACTTTCAACCCACTCACCATCATAATCAAGGTCGTCAAGTTCGTCAATACGCGACTTGAAAACCTCCGGTCTTAAATTAACTCCACTTCTTATAACAACTTCACCCTTTTTATTTCTTATCCCAAGTGATGTTTCATCTTCAAGCAACCGCCCAAGTTTTTCTGCTAATTTTTCTTTCGCCTCATCAATTAACTTCTTTCTTTTCTTTTCTATTCCGTCAATAAGTTTCTTTTCCTGCTTTTTTGATTCAGCATCCTTCTTTTTGCGCTGGAAAAGCTTCGTCGCAATCACAACACCCCTCAACCCCGGACTTGCCCTTAATGATGCATCTTTAACTTCCCCAGCCTTCTCTCCAAATATCGCTCTCAAAAGTTTTTCCTCAGGCGTTGGTTCAGTCTCCGCTTTCGGAGTTATTTTACCAATTAAGATATCGCCCTCCTTAACATATGTCCCAACTTTAACTATACCATTTTCATCAAGATCTTTTATAGCTTCCTCACTTACATTTGGAATTTCCCTGGTGAATTCTTCCTCGCCACGACGCGTATCGTGGACCGAAAGCTCAAATTCTTCTATATGAACTGATGTGAAAGCATCCTCAGCAACAAGTTTCTCGCTCACAATTATAGCGTCTTCAAAATTATAACCTCTCCATGGCATAAAAGCAACAAGTACATTCCTTCCAAGGGCAAGTTCACCATGGTCAATTGCAGGTCCGTCAGCAAGAACATCTCCAGCTTTAACCCTTTGTCCAACCCTGACAACTGGTTTCTGGTTTATACATGTATCCTGATTTGATCTTGAAAATTTTGTCAACTTATACTCAACTGTGTATTTATCATCAAAACTCAAAATTTCCTCAATACTTCCTTTCTTATGATCATACTCAACTATAATCTTAGTTGCATCAACATATTTAACTACGCCATCACCCTCTGCGACTATCATCATCCTTGAATCGCGAGCAACTTTATCCTCAAATCCAGTTCCAACAAGTGGTGCTTCGGGTCTTAGAAGTGGAACTGCTTGTCTTTGCATGTTTGAACCCATAAGGGCACGGTTTGCGTCATCATGCTCAAGAAATGGAATGAGGGAAGCAGACACACTAACTATCTGATTCGGCGAGATATCCATATACTGAACCTCATTGGGTGATACAACAACGAAATCTCCCCCTTTCCTCGCTTTGACCTTATCAACAAGAAATCTACCATTTGAATCAATTGGAGCGTTCGCCTGTGCGATTATGACTCTTTCCTCTTCGTCAGCCGTAAGATATTCAATTTCATCTGTAACACGACCATTTTTAACTTTTCTATATGGAGTTTCAATAAAACCAAACTCATTTATTCTGGCAAAAACAGCAAGCGAAGCAATCAAACCAATGTTTGGACCCTCAGGTGTTTCAATAGGACATAGTCTCCCGTATTGAGTGTAATGAACATCACGGACCTCAATACCAGCTCTTTCTCTTGTCAATCCACCTGGACCAAGTGCGCTAACCCTTCTTTTATGCGTTATCTCGGCAAGCGGGTTTGTCTGATCCATAAATTGAGATAACTGGCTTGTGCCGAAAAATGCATTTAATGCGTTGGCTATAATCCTTGAATTGACAAGATCCTGAGGTGTAAGCTTATCAGTCTCCCTTAAATTTAATCTCTCCTTTATCGTGCGGGCCATCCTCGCAAACGCCGCATTCAATACCTGAACAAGTTGTTCAGCTACTGTCCTTACTCTGCGATTTCCAAGATGATCAACATCATCAATCCTTTCTTTACCACTTTGCAAATGAACAAGATATTTTATAATCGCAACAACATCTTCCTTAGTTAAAGTTGTCTGATTTAACGGAACATTAAGGTTAAGTCGTGAATTGATCTTGTATCTTCCAACAACGCTTAAATCATAGCGTTTTGGATTAAAGAACCATTTCTCAATTATACTCTTTGCCGTTTCCATATCCTGAGCCTCTCCAAGTCGCAACTGCTTGTAAATATGTTCAATCGCTTCCTTTTCGCTCTTTATCGCATCTTTGTCCATTGTTTTTAAAATTATATCCTTAACATCCGAATCACCCTCTTTCCATACAAGCAAGGTTTTGATATTTGCAGAGTTAATCCTCTCAAGATCATCTACAGTTATTTCAGAATTTCTTGTAATAATTATCTCTCCTGTCTTTAAGTCAACAACATCAGATGCAACGATCCTGCCTATCAATTTCGCCTGTGTTGAACTATTAACAGGTATTTCCTCAACAAGTTCAAATAATTTCAATATATCTTCATCAGATGAATACCCAAGCGCCCTCAAAAGAGTTGTAACATAAAATTTCCTCTTTCTATCAATGTAAACATACATCATATCCATAACATCGGTTGTGAACTCAATCCATGAACCCTTCAAAGGAATTATTTGCGCTTGATATGTCTTTAACCCATTCGGGAAAACTGTTTCATCAAAGAAAACCCCTGGTGATCTTTGTAATTGATTTACGACAACCCTTTCGGCGCCATTTATAATGAATGTGCCTCTTTCAGTCATATAAGGCAAATTACCAAGGAAAACATCCTGTTCAATTGTCTCAACATAATCAGCATGACTTGGATCAAGTTTGGAAGAAAGGCGCAACTTAGCTTTCAATGGAACAGCATATGTTAAACCTCGCTCTTTACATTCTTCAATCGTGTATTTAGGTTTATCAATATAATACTCAATAAAATCAAGCACGAAAACTTCTTTTGAGTCAGTTACAGGGAAATTCGCTTTAAAAACCGCCTGTAAACCCTTATCTTCTCTCTTGCTGGGTGGAACATCTTCTTGAAGAAACTCTTTAAAAGATTTAAGCTGGATCTCAAGCAAATCAGGATAATCAAGCACAGGCTTAATTTTTCCAAATGAAATTCTCCCCGTTGCTGTTATTTCTCTTTTCTTTGCCAATTTTCCCTCACTCCTTAAAATTTTAAATTTTTGAAATTCTAAAAAAAGCAACAAGCCGATAACCCTAAAAGTTTATCACTTTTAGGTTGTTACCGGCTTGTGTTTGTTTTTAATTTGGTTTTCAAATTTAGTTTAAAAGAAAAATTTTATTTGATTTGAACTTGTGCTCCTGCCTCTTCAAGTTCTTTCTTAATCTTTTCAGCCTCTTCCTTTGAAATACCTTCTTTGATCGGCTTTGGTGCACTATCAACAAGGTCCTTTGCTTCCTTTAACCCAAGACCTGTTATCTGTCTGACGATCTTTATGACATTAAGTTTCTGTGCACCTGGATTAACAAGGATGACATCAAATTCGGTTTTCTCCTCAGCTGCTGGTTGTGCTGCTGCAGGTGCTGCACCAGGGACAGCTGCAACAACTGGCGCTGCAACAGCAGCTGCAGAAACACCAAATTTTTCCTCAAGGATCTTTTTTAACTCTACTGCTTCAAGAAGCGTAAGCTTCTCAATTCTTTCAACAATTTCTTCTACTATCTGTGATGGCATTTTTTTCTCCCTTAAAAATTTTGTTTTTAAAAATTCTTATGAACCTTTTTCTTCAAGTTTTTTCGCAATCGCATCAATTACAAGAACAAGTTCCGATAAAACCGCATTTAATGTCCAGACAATACCACTTGCTGGAGCTGCAATACTCCCGATTATTCCAGCAATGATATCTGACTTTGAAGGCAAATTTGCCAGTTCATCAAGTTTTGAACCGTCATATATCTGCCCCTCCACAAAAATAGCCTTAACAGCTGGCTTCTCAATCTTGCTTTTTACCTTTTTTATCAATCTGACCGGCGTAATCGGATCATCGTATCCAAATGCAACCGCTGTTGGTCCTTCAAGATACTTAAACAACCCATCATATCCTCCGACATTCTGCATCGCTATCTTTAAAAGCGTATTCTTCACAACCTTATAATCAACCTTAGCGCTTTTAAGTTCCTTTCTTAACTCATTTACCTCAGCTACTGTCATCTTGGTAAAATCGGTCAAAACAAGTCCTCTTGCACGCGAAATTTTTTCAGTTATCTCCTCAACAATTTTAGCTTTCTCCTCTCTTTTCATTTCAACCTCAAAAATTTTTTAAATTAGAAAATATCTCAAGCATAAATTAAAGAGTGCGTCTCTTTACGCCCAGAGATGTTGGCTTAGAAGCAACCCATTTATGATAAATTCATGAGAACTGAATTCTTATCCACTTTTATCCCTGGACCCATTGTGCTTGAAAGAGTGATGTTCTTTATGTACTGACCTTTAACAGAAGCTGGTCTCAACTTAACTATTGTTGAAAGAAGCGTCTTTATATTTTCAATTAACTTTTCATTTTCAAATGATACTTTCCCGACCGATACATGTATATTCCCGGCTTTGTCAACCCTGAATTCAACTCTTCCTGCCTTTGCTTCCTTAACAGCTTTAGCGACATCATTTGTAACAGTTCCGCTTTTCGGATTTGGCATCAACCCACGAGGTCCAAGGATTTTACCGAGTTTTCCGACCTCACCCATAACTTCAGGGGTTGCAATTATAACATCAACATCAGTCCATCCTTCCTTTATTTTATTTATATACTCATCAAATCCAACATAATCAGCCCCTGCCTCAATTGCTTCCTTTTCCTTATCTGGCTGTTTCGTCAAAACAAGAACGCGAACCTTCTTCCCTGTCCCATAAGGAAGGACAACTGTTCCACGTACCATTTGATCAGCATGTCTTGGGTCAACCCCAAGGCGAACCGCAATATCAACTGTTTCATCAAATTTTGCTGTTGCTGTTTCCTTAACCTTTTGAACTGCCTCTTCAAGTGAATATGCTTTTGATTTATCAATCTTTTTTAATGCTTCAAGATACCTTTTGCTATGTTTTGCCATTTTCGCTCTTATAAATTAATTTTTTAATCAACAACTTCAATCCCCATGCTTTTAGCTGTACCTTCAATCATACGCATTGCAGCTTCAATATCGTCAGTGTTTAAATCAGGCATTTTCATTTGAGCAATTTCTCTTATCTGCTGACGCGTAACTTTACCAACCTTAACGCGCTTCGGTTCGGATGAGCCCTTCTCAATTCCAGCTGCCTTCTTTAAAAGCACCGACGCTGGCGGGGTCTTTACAACGAATGTGAACGATTTATCAGAGTAAATCGTAACTATAACAGGTAAAATCAAACCCATTTTATCCTGGGTTCGTGCGTTGAACTGTTTGCAAAATTCCATAATGTTAATGCCACGCTGACCAAGCGCAGGTCCAACTGGAGGCGCTGGTGTTGCTTGCCCCCCAGGTATCTGAAGCTTTACATATCCAACTACTTTCTTAGCCATTTCACTATAAAATTAATTTTTATTTTTCAATTTCAACCTGTGTAAAATCAAGTTCAACAGGCGTCTTGCGACCAAAGATATTGATCATAACTTTTAACTTCATCTTTTCAGAATTAACCTCTTGAACTACACCGCTGAAATCTGTAAATGGACCATCAATCACTTTAACTGAATCACCAACTCTAAATGGAACATCAATTCTTTCTAACTCAGCTCCTTCAGGTTTACCTATGAACCTTTCAAC